>Ga0222718_10001504_pt1 | contig 22149 bp, 19 predicted proteins | sample C33_27DmetaG_FD_165045 | JGI IMG/M metagenome (GOLD analysis project Ga0222718, IMG submission 165045) | Estuarine water microbial communities from San Francisco Bay, California, United States - C33_27D | ecosystem: Environmental > Aquatic > Marine > Unclassified | place: USA: California...
ATCAGATCGCCAAGTCCGAGGGGATTGATACTGATGGCTACCGACTGCTGATAAATTGCGGACAGCATGCAAATCAAGAGGTTTTTCATTTACACATGCACCTGTTGGGTGGCCGCCCGCTTGGACCCATGCTAAAAATGCCGTCCTAACTCTGGTCGACTAATGATTGTCTGCGCTTTTGCTCACGCTCACGCAACTCTACCCGGCGAATCTTGCCCGTCGTGGTCATCGGTAACTGTGCGAGAAACTCGATTTCCCGGGGATACTCATACTCGGACCGCTCACGGCGAACTTGACTCTGCATTTCTTTTTTCAACGTCTCCGATGATTGATGTCCTGGGGCGAGCACGACAAAGGCTTTGATTATTTCACCCCGTAGTTCATCAGGTATACCGACAACCGCCGCTTGAGAGACTGCAGGATTTTTCAATAGGCAATCTTCTATCTCACCGGGGCCAATTCTATGGCCCGCACTTGAGATAACATCATCTTTGCGACCCATGAACCAAAGATATCCATCCGAATCGCGATAGCCAAGATCGCCCGTCGACCACCATGGACCAATAAACTTGTCCCGAGTGGCCTGCTCACGGTTCCAGTATCCCAAAAACATCACAGGGTCATCTCGCCAAGCGCATAGTTCCCCTATCTCGCCATCTGATAACACATTTCCTTTCTCGTCCACCGGCTCAACACGATGCCCGGGGTAAGGCTTACCCATAGCGCCGGGCTTGACCCTCATAATGGCTGAACAATTTCCGACGAGATAGTTGAATTCTGTTTGACCCCACATCTCGTTCACTTTGACACCCAATTCCTCCTCAGCCCACTGATAAATATGGGCCCCCATCGATTCTCCCGCCGACATGATGCTTCGAAGATCAAGGCTTTTGATTAATTTATGGGAAACTTGGCGGAACATCTTTAATGCAGTTGGCGGGATAAACGCGTTTTTGACCTGATAATTATTCACGAGATGGCACGCTCGTTCGGGATCGAATTTTCCACCATCAAACCCCAGCACTGGGCGCCCATAAAACCAAGACGGCATCAAACCATCAAGCAGTCCACCGGTCCACGCCCAGTCAGCTGGCGTCCACATGAGGTCATCGGGCTGCGGGAAAAAATTCTGTGAAAGCTCAAATCCCGTTAAATTACCGAGAAGACACCGATGCGCTAACACTGCACCTTTTGGTGGCCCCGTTGTCCCCGACGTATAAATCACAAGCGCCGGATCGTTAGCCTGAGTGACAATCGGGCTAAACTGATCGGACGCCTTATCGATTAACGCCCAGAATCCCGATACAGGATCGTCGCAATTAATAATCGTTTTAAGATTGGGCAGGTCAGGAGTAAGCTGCTGAAGCGCTTCCGATGCCTCTTTCGTTGTAATCACAAAACGGGCGCCGCTATCCTCCAGTCGATAACGAAGCGCTTCCGATCCAAAAAGTATTGAGAGTGGCAACGACAAGGCACCGACCTTCCAAGCCGCAAGGTGGGCAATCCCGGTTTCCACTCTCTGCGGCAATAAAATCGCCAACCGGTCGCCACGCTTTAACCCCAAACTGATTAACAGATTTGCAAGTTGATTCGATAGCTTTTCGAGGTCCCCAAATGTATAACGTGCGGACTCTCCTTGATCATTTTCACAGAAAAGTGCAACTTGTTTCGAGGCTCTCTTATGACGCCCGCATACCGCTTCCGCTAGATTGAAATTGGTAGGAATTTTCCAGGAAAAAGATGCACCCATATCATCAAAATTACCGGCAGGATGATTAAAAAAGGTGTCGACTTGTTTCATGTCCAAATATTACTTCTAAATCGAGAAAAAAATCGACCCAGAATTATCGACAACACCGACACGATATGTCACGGCGATAAAAATGCATCACATTTTGCATTGGGAGAAAACAAAGCGTGCCGGACCGGGAATTGACTCGCGGGACCGGGCTGAGCCGCTTGATCAAAAATATCGCGCTTTTCAACTCCCAGCACGGGCAACACGATATGGCAGGATTCGCGTATCACGTGAGGACTGAGGCTTATTCGTTCACAGGGCGCAACCGGAGCAGTAGACGCCACCACACGCAACTTGGCATTCTGATTTTCCGTGCCACCCGGAAAGAGCGATGCAATATGACCGTCTGCCCCCATGCTAACCAAAAGTGTATCCAACGGAAACTGTAGCGTTTCAAACTCATCATGGATAAAAGTTAGCGCATCTTCTGCATGCTTATGAGGTGTTTTAAGGGAAAATAATTCCGCATCTGCAGCGCGATTCTGCAGCAGCTTTTTTCGAACCAAAGACTCGTTGCTGTGCTCACTCTCCAGTGACACCCATCGATCATCAACAAGAACGATGCGAATTGATGGCCAGGAAATGGGCGCTTCGGATAGGATTGGAAGGATTAATTCAGCGCTGCTACCCCCACATACTCCCAAAGTTGCCTGCCCTTTTGTCGAAAGTGTCCTGCTTAGACTGGTGATAATAGATTCTGCGGCTGCCCACACAGCAGTCTGCTTATTATTAAACTCCCGTATTTGGAAAGTCTCAGTCAATGCCTTGGTTTCGGTCTTCGGATGGTCAAGAGCGTAGCGCCGGCAAATAAAACCGAAGCCGCAACGACGATGCTGGGGCCTGTCGGCGTATCCCAATAAAAAGAAGCAGAAAGTCCACCAACGACCCCGATCACCGCCGCCGTTGCGGCTACCCCAGCCATCCACTCAGGAGTTCGGGAAATCGGTCGTGCAGCGGCGGCAGGAATAATCAGCATGGCGGTGATCAGCAGGGCGCCCACAATTTTGATCGCCACCGCAACCAGAACGGCCAAGATGACCATCAGAATCATGCCCTCACGTCGAGTATCAATCCCCCGAGCAGCCGCAAGATCAACGTTCAAAGTTAACAACAGCAGTCTCTCCCACCGCAACCAAAGCACTAGTAAAACGAGCGCCGATCCCATACAAATGACGAGCAGATCGACCCTACCGACGGCAAGAATGTCTCCAAAAAGATACGCACTTAAATCTACCCGAACCCCGGGGATAAAGGTAATTGCTACCAGCCCAAGCGCTAACGCGCCATGCGCTGCCACACCTAGGAGCGTGTCGACAGCAAACATTCTTCCAGAAAGAGAAAGAATCATGAAAGCCATCGCGAGCGCAGCCACCATCACCCCAATGAAAATAGAGATAGAGAAAGCAAGCGATAAGGCAACACCTAAAATTGCAGCGTGCGCTGTAGCATCCCCAAAATATGCCATCCGGCGCCAGACCACAAAACAACCAAGCGGTCCCGAAGCTAAAGCAAGAGCGATACCGGCAAGGGCCGAACGCCAGATAAAATCATCCAATATCACTTTCGCGATCCCCTGCTTGATCATGTCGATGATCATGCTCATGTCGATACAACGCTAAAGCTCCCTCGGTGTCCTGCCCGAACAACGCTTGATACTCCGGCGCAGCAGAAACCCGTGTAGGAGTGCCTTGACAACAAACATGCCCATTTAAACAGATCACGTGATCAGACGACCGCATCACCACGTGCAGATCATGGCTGACCATGAGAACGGCGCAATCAAGATTCTCACGGACTCCTTCAATCAGACGGTAGAAAGAGGCGACTGCCGGCTGGTCAAGGCCCTGAGTTGGCTCATCCAGTACTAACAGATCAGGTTGAACTAATAGTGCGTGAGCTAACAACGCTCTCTGAAACTCGCCACCTGAAAGGGACGTCATCTGTTGTCCCAGCAAATCGGTTATCCCAACCTGATCCGCGACCTTGGAGTGTTTTTCTCCACCGTTAGATCCGGATAAGCTGAGCCATCGGGAAACCGTCAGCGGCATGGCCTGATCAATCGCAAGTCTTTGTGGCACGTAGCCAATTTTTAGACCCGCTTCGCGGATTACAACACCCTCTGATGGCGCCTGCGCACCAATTAAAATCTTCAGCAACGTGGTCTTTCCCGAACCATTGGGTCCGACAACGGTAACGATTTCACGTCTCCGGATCGAAAGATCAACACCACCCAGAATTCGTCGCGATCCAACGCGCACGCCGACGCCTTGGGTGTGAATAAGGCTCACGATGGTGCTCGCTCACGACATGCGGCACACAACCCCTCTGCCTCTACCACCGTATGCTGGATATCAAATCCGATCGCACGAGCCGTGCGATCAAGTGAGCTGCCTTGGGGTTTTATCGAAGTCTCTGCTACTTGCTCGCAATCATTACAAATCATAAAAATTGGCGAATGTTTCTCATGTGGCTGACTACAGGCCACAAATGCATTTATTTTTTCAATACGATGGGCCAATCCATTTTCAACAAGAAAATCAAGGGCGCGGTATGCGACAGGTGGTTGCGCCCGAAACCCTGAGGCCGAGAGCTCTGCCAAAATGTCATAAGCACCGAGCGGCGCGTGTGATTTGAGTAGTAACTCAAGCACTTTCTCACGCACCGGCGTCAATCGCACCGCTCGCGCAGTGCAAAGGTTATGTGCGGCCGTCATCAGTAAGCTGGCGCACTTTGCATGGTCGTGCTCACGAAAAGTCACTGCCAAAGACCCTATCTCATCTTTTTTGGATTTCATATTTAAGCCGGCATGATTAGGGGTTTACACATTGTGCAATGCTCAGAGCCATATTTTCAAGTAATTGTGGATACAGGTTCGAGCCCAACTCGAGGTCTACCCCAATCGGGTCCACGACACCAATCGTAGGTTTGAAGCCCCCGAAGACACTATCAACGATTTTGGATGAGTGTTGTGGCTCTGTTAGCACACAACTTATTCCCCGAGCCCCAAATAAAGTTTTCAATTCACTCAATCTTTTGGCGCTCGGTTTCGACGCATCGCCCGCGGAAATAGTCCCTACCGCGCCTCGATTAAAGCGTTGCTCAAAATATTGGTAAGCGTCGTGATAGACAAGAAATCCGTTACTATTGCTCGACGCGAGATGATCTTCTGCTTGCGCCATCGCAAGCGTAATCGCTCGACCTGAAGACCTCGCGTTTTCGTTGTATCGATCTTCATTTTCCGGATCAATCCGAATTAATTCGGCGGCGATTGCATAAAGCCAAAGCTTGGCATTTATTGGGTCAAGCCACATATGAGGATCGACTCCAGCATGATTATGATGTGCATGGTTATGATCATCATGCCCTGCTTCGTCATGATCATCATGCCCTGCTTCGTCATGATCGCCGAAGATCGGCCCTTTCCGGTAGCCCAACTGCGTTACGTTATCCACGTTCGACAAATCCAGCGCGCTTGCAGATGCTGCAAGTTTTTGGAGAACCGACTCTAACCACGGTGACATATCGTGACCCACATAAACAACCAGTTGAGCCCTCTGCAGAGCGCCGGCTTCCGAAGGTCGCATCGAGTAATGATGTGGAGAAATATTTTGCGGAACCAACAGTTGCGGCTGACCGACTCCATCCATTACCATGGCAACAAGAGAATGAATAGGTGCAATGTCAGCAACAACCCGCGGCGCGTCTGCTTTTGCTGATCCGCTGAATAACATTAAGGGTAGCAACAAGCGAGGAACCATTCTCAAATTTTTTCGTGTCATTAATGTGCTCGTTTGAGCCTAAAGCTGATTGGATTTAATGTTATATTATAACATTAATATTGTTCAGCACGACATTTCGCGAATACGTTTCCATTTCATCTAGACGTGAAGAAATCCTACCCTGGTCATGCTTGAATAATGATCGTCATCCGCAAAAGTTAAGGAGAAATACACGTGTCGATCGAAGAAGGAAAAAAGGCCCCCGCATTCACGCTAGAAAATGAAAAAAGCGAAAAGGTGAGGTTGTCAGATCTCACGGGTAAATGGGTAGTGCTGTACTTCTATCCGAAAGATGATACGCCAGGTTGCACGATTGAGGCCCAAGATTTCACCCGCGATTTGAAGCAGTTTGAAAAACTGGGCGCCACCGTCCTCGGTTGTAGTCCAGATTCGGTCGAATCACATCAGAAATTCATTCGCAAATACAAACTGAGTATCAGTCTGTTATCTGACCCCAGCCACAAAATGATGGGTCGTTACAATGCGTGGGGAGAGAAAAATATGTATGGAAAAATCACCGAAGGCGTCATACGGTCGACGGTGCTAATCGACCCCAAAGGCAAGGTGGCAAAACACTGGCGGCGGGTTTCTGCAAAAGGACACGCAGAGTCCGTACAGAAGACTCTAACAGCGCTTTCCAGCTGACGGCCGACACCCGCTAATGCTGGCGTAATTAAGCCAGCGGTCAGAATTTGCTACCAGTACTTGAGCGCATCTTGGTATAACAAAGCAAGATCGCCGTCTTGTAGCGCTCTTGGCGATACCGCTAAAAGGCGCTCCTGAGCGCTGGCGGCCTCAGCAAGCGTTGACAGATCGGAAGCATCAAAGCCAACACCCGAGATACCGTTTGGTATGCCGGTTTCTCGCATCATATTTTCAATATGACTCGCCAGAATCTCTCCGGCATCTATCTCCGACACGTTCTTGGTGTCAGCCCCAAGCAAGCTGGCCCCATCCAGATGGCGCTCGGGACAACCCACTCCCGTGAATCGGTATGCTGCGGGCGCGTTTAAGATAACTGACACGCCATGCGGGCAAATCGGCTGGTCATCAGGATAGCCGCTCGGCTGGTAGTCTTTGATTTTCCCCGAGATCGGGTAGGACATTGCGTGAGGCAAATGACATCCCGCGTTGCCAAATCCGATTCCGGCCAACGTGGCCGCATACATCATGTTATGTCTGGCGCCTAAGTCCTCTGGGTTAGTTACAGCAGAGACCAGGTTCTCACCGGCAAGTCGCAATGCCTCTCGACAAAAAAGATCGCTAAAAGGGTTCGCTCCCTGAGTCATGGGTCTTGGAAGGCTGTGAGTCGTTGGTTGACGATCGGAATAAGGCTTTGCAGTTAGCGCCTCGAGTGCATGACTAATTGCATCAAAGCCAGTTGCGGCCAATACAGATGTTGGCAGCGTTTCCGTCCAACGGGGATCCACAATCGCTCGATCGGGGAGCATTGTTCTTGATGCAATGCCGGTCTTACAAGCGATTTCGAGGAAATCAAATACCGCTATCCCGGTTGCCTCGCTTCCGGTCCCGGCTGTTGTGGGGCACGCAATATGCGGCCGTAACGTTCCCGGCACGGGACACCCCTGACCAATTGGCGCATTGACGTACTCAAGGAAATCAGCGGGATAAGTACTATATAGGTTGGCTGCCTTGCAGGTATCAATAACGGACCCGCCACCGATCGAGATAAAACCATCTAGATTCTCGTCAATTGCAAATTCCGCAGCGTCTTGAAACGAGCGATTAGTCGGCTCGACGCGAGTCTGGTCATAAACGACAGGGGTTAATCCGAATTTCTCCAGCGACCGAATCGCCTCCTGGAACAGTTCAATCTGACCGACCCGAACGTCAGTAAATACACCGACTCGCGATAGCCCAAACAACTTCGCTTCGATGCCCAACTCCCGTATGACGCCCGGTCCATAGCGTAGACGGCTAACGTCTCCGGAGAATATATTCTCCTGGTCCGTATCCAGCTGATAGTAGTGACAACAAGTCATTCTTTTTTCAGCGCATCAGGATGCTTTAACCCGTTTGGGCTTTTGTGAGGGCTTGGTCGATATCCCACAAGATATCGTCTAACGTTTCGAGACCAACTGACATACGAATCATATCCGGCGACACGCCGGCACTTGCTTGCTCTTCCTCGTTCAACTGACGATGAGTCGTTGAAGCCGGGTGGATCACCAGTGTTTTAGCATCGCCAACATTTGCCAGATGACTCAAGAATTGAGCGCCTTCAATAAACTTTATACCCGCGGCTTCTCCCCCCTTAATTCCAAAGGTCAACACACCACCTGCTCCTTTAGGAAGATACTTCTTCGCAAGAGAATGGTAGGGGTTATCTTCAAGTCCAGCGTACTTCACCCAGGAAACGGCAGAGTGATCTCTTAAGAATCGAGCAACTGCTAGGGTATTAGCGCAATGGCGATCCATCCGAAGGGGTAAGGTCTCTAGCCCCTGAATAAATAAAAAAGCGCTTAGCGGACTCATTGATGGTCCAAGCGTACGTAAGGTCTCCATTCGAGCTTTTGTAATAAATCCAAAATCACCAAAGGTTTCATAAAAGCGGATACCGTGGTATCCCTTCGACGGCTCGGTCATTCCTGGAAATTTGCCGTTATTCCAGTTGAATTTTCCTGATTCGACAACGGCTCCCCCGATCGACGTACCATGCCCCCCGATCCACTTCGTCACCGAGTGCACCACAATATCGGCCCCGTGTTCGAATGGCCGACAAAGATACGGAGTGCCAAAAGTGTTATCCATCACTAAAGGAACGCCTGCATCATGGGCAATTTCTGCCACCGCAGAAATATCCAATACGTTATTGAGCGGATTGCCAATCGTCTCGGCATAGATTGCTTTCGTAGAAGGCGTGATCGCGCTGGCAAAGTTTTCGGGATTATCCGGATTAACGAAAATGGTGTTAATGCCCATTCGGCGAAAGGTGTAATCAAACTGGGAGTAGGTCCCCCCATACAACGTGCTGGCGGCCACAAGCTCATCTCCCGCCTCAAGTAATGTAAGCAGCGCGACCATCTGGGCCGCCATCCCCGATCCAACGACCAAGCCTGCCCGGCCTCCCTCGAGCGTTGCGAGACGTTCCTCCAGAACCGCGTTTGTCGGGTTCATCATTCTCGAATAAACATTACCAAAGGTCTGGAGATTAAAGAGGCTCGCCGCGTGATCCGTACTATCAAATACATAAGACGACGTTTGATAGATCGGCGTTGCGCGCGACGCTGTTGCCGCGTCAGGCAATTGCCCCGCATGAAGACAAAGCGTTTCAAATCCGAATTCACGATCAGCCATAAGAAATTCTCAATAGACAAGCCATTTCGGCCGCTTCGCAGAAATGACATTAGTTGTGATGCCAAGCAGGTTAAGACCGCCTAACAATCTAGCGTGTTCAATTTTTACACAACGGTCTACAACAGTTTCAAGCCCGCCCTGCTCGGCGATCTCGACAGCTGCATCACTTAAAACGCCCAGCTGCAACCAAAACACCTTAGCGCCAATTTTTACCGCGCTTTCGGCTAGCTTTGGCGCCGCCTCAGGCCTCTGGAATACATCTACCATCTCCACCCCCAAATCGGATGGGATCTCCTCGAGAGACGGATAACAAACTTCGCCCAGGACTTCCTCGTAATTGGGGTTAACCGGAATGATCCGATAGCCATGATCCTGCATATATTTGGCCGCGAAAAAACTCGGGCGCCACCAGTTTGCGGAAAGTCCAACGACCGCAATGACCTTGTTCTCAACTAACACCCTTCGAACGTCTTCAATATCTGTAATCATTTTGCTCTCTATTTATGATTTAAGTTCTTCTATCCCGAATCGCTCCAACCCTAACAGAAACGACCGTCCCGGGATCACTCGGTGCTGCAAAAAAAGCATAAAAGACCCGGAACCTAAATTATAAAAACGATCGTCGCAGGTTCTTAAGTCCGTGCTCGAGTTAAAACTGTTTCACAAAAATCTTGGGATGCCTTACTCGCCCACAACGACCCTACCCAAAAGATCGAAATTGGCCCAATATGGAGTGGGGTATTTCCCACTATTAAACGTCAATCACCTTCTTAAATCATTTGAAAGATGGGAAATTCACGTTATTTAGCCTATTAAGAACTGGAATTTATTTTTAATGGTTTTTATCCCATTTTTATACTATTTAAATTATTGAGCAAAAAAGTTTTACTTTATCCAGATTTTTCCATAAGGTAAGCGAAACTTAGTTTTGACTTGTTCGAAGTCGACGCATACCCGAATCCCACTAATACCCACGGCGCAACGCTATGAATGAACAATCTACAGAGAGCGCGGTTCATGACTCGAGTGACGTCGTCGAGTCACTGCTCCGAGATATTGAAAACTTTTGCCAATCTCAGAAAGTCGCTGAAACGACCTTCGGTCGGCAGGCTGTTAATGATGGAAAGCTTTGTCATCGACTACGCAGTGGTAAGGGCGTCACGCTCAGAACGGTCAACCGAATTCAACAATTCATTAAAGAGAATGATAATTCGCCAGGGGACCGCGAGCAACCGGATGTCGTTTCATCTGCTGAGGCTTTCTCAGGCACCGGCGTATCCGACTTTCAGTCAGAAAAGAAGCAGGGGCGACCCTTTCGGTTTTATGATAACCGCCAGAAATATCTTGGCTTTGTCAACACAACCGATGAAAAATGGAAAGTCGCCGAAAGAGCATCTCATGAGTTATCCCATGTACAGCCTGCTCCGCCTGCACTTCGAATCTTCGATGCCGGTATTGGTGATGGCTCTGTCCTCAGCCATCTCCTACGAGCCACTCATCAGAAATTTCCGACCATACCGTTCTTTGTCGCTGGCAAGGAAATCAGTCTCGAAGATGTAAGGCTATGTCTCGAAAATCTCCCGGACCGATTTGCCGAACATCCGGCGAGCGTCATTTGCATTACAAACCTCTTTTACAGTGAAGCGCCATGGCTTATGCCAGGCAATATTGACTCAGCAGCCGCGCTTAACTGGCATGAGATTGCACTGCATGGATCATCTTCCCAGGCTTACGGAGAACAATTACGGGCAATTGATGACCTTCTCGTAAACGGCTGGGAGGTTAAAGTTAGCGAGAAAACAGGTAATCCACAGTACGTTCGGCCTTCAGTGCTGGTGATCTTCAGGGAAGATTGCCGATTTCTGCTGGACTCGGTCATTCCAAAGCGAGGGCAGGTATCGGGAGATTACGATCTCATCCTGGCAGCTCAGCCATGGCGTGCGCGAATGAGCGCGAAGTTTAAAGCAGAGAAAGTTCTGGAACCACTTGTTCGAAGCCTCCGCCCGGGTGGTCGACTGCTCGCCGTCCAATCGACCGGTGGCGGCCCCGGAATGGAACTCATCAACGAGATTTGGCCTGACGAACAACCTTTCAAGGTAGATCGACACCTGTTGATAAAAGCGCTTAAAGATAAGCTCGGACGATCATCAGCTAACTATAACTTTAACGCCGGATCGGATAACAAGTCAGTGCTTGAATATAAAATGAAAACACTTCCTAACGAGATAGCGGACAGTATAGGAACCTCAACTCTTTTTGCAGCTTGGAATGCCTCAACATATGTTGCGCAGATCGAAGACGACCGCTTGCAAGACGCGGTAACATCGGGCGCGTATCTGTCGGCGACCCAAAAGGTATTGCAAAAATATAAAGGAATTTGGTTTCATGACGAAACCTTTGTGATCTCGAGGCGACGCAATTCGCTCACGAGCAGCCCTCCTTCAACAAACACGTCAAAGCGTTAATTAAATTCACCAGGAATCGCAAAAAATGAAAGAACATTATTATTTTGATAACGCCGCTACTACGCTGCCAAAACCAGAGCCGGTTTATCAATTTATTGATAAATTTTATAGAAGTCACGGCGTTAACCCAGGGCGCTCCGGCCACCAGTTGGCAGTTGAAGCAGAAGCCATGATCGTCCAAACGCGTCGGATGCTTGGCGAATTTTTTGGCTACGCCGGCGATCCCGCCCGCGTCACCTTTTCACAGAACGCAACCGATTCAATGAATGCAGCGCTAGCTGGAATCCTGAATCCAGGCGACCATTTGGTCATTACCCGAATGGAACATAACTGCGTACTACGACCTGCCAATCACTTTGAGAGAGATCATGGCATTGAAGTCACCCGGGTGGCAGCGGATAGTCAAGGGTATGTAAATCCTGAAGATATTCAAAAAAGCATTCGTCCAAATACTCGCGCCGTGGTTATCAATCATGCCTCAAATGTCACCGGCTCTCTTCAAGATGCGGCAGCGATCGGTAAACATGTCCGCGATTCTGATGCTCTGTTTATACTGGACACCTGCCAAACGGCTGGCGTCGTTCCGATCTTAATGGATGACTGGGGTGTGGACATTCTCGTCTATACCGGACACAAGGGATTGTTCGGTCCAATGGGCATTGGCGGAATGATCGTAGGAGAGAACGTCGACATAAAAGCGCCTCGGGTTGGCGGGACTGGCGTTAATTCGATCTCCCCTTTTCAACCTGATGAGTATCCCTACCGCCTTGAGACGGGAACACATTGCCTGCCGGGCATTGCAGGCCTTCACGCTGGGCAAAAATGGTTTGCAGAATTAGGCAAAAAGCACGGCGCCCCTGAGGATGCCACGCATGGGCAAGCCTGCGGCGCCGCTCTGGCACATATTCACGAAGTAGAAAGTGCCGCTACCGAGCAACTCGTCAGCGCGTTCGAAAAAATAGACGGTGTCAAAATTTACGGTCCGTCAATCGGACAGCCCCGAGTTGCCACTCTCTCGATCAACATTCGGGAGATGCCCGCAGACCAAGTGGGCGCAATGCTTGATGCAGATCATGCTGTATGTGTCCGGCCTGGTCTTCACTGCGCCCCTGATGTTCATGAACTATTGGGCACAGTGGCCCAAAACGGCACGGTTCGCTTTGCCGCCGGATATTTCACTGATGAAGAGGATATCAAACAGGCCATTGATGCAGTGAAAGATCTTGCAGAAGCCTAACGGATCCCGGTGTTTGTCTCTAATCCGATATTTATAAATTTACCTTAACGAGTTAAAAGTAGGCGCGCATGAAATCAGCTGAAAGTGTGATTGATCTTGTCGGCGGAACACCGCTTGTTCGACTGAATAATATTGTCGATGATGGGATGGCAACCGTTTATGCAAAGATGGAAAACTTAAACCCGTCAGGGTCTGTCAAAGATCGCATGGCAATTAATATGGTAAAGCGCGCCGAGGACGCGGGACTTCTTGGGCCCGGCGGCACGATCGTGGAAAGCACCTCGGGAAACACCGGCCTTGGGCTGGCAATGGCGGCAGCCGTGCGCGGATACCGTTGCGTTTTCACAATCCCTGACAAAATGAGTCAGGAAAAAATAGATATGCTGAAAGCCTATGGTGCTGAGGTGATTGTCACGGCGACTGATCTTGATCATCACCATCCCGACAGTTATGTCGAGGTCGCTAAACGCGTTGCCAGGGAAACGCCCGGGTCTTTCTATACTGATCAGTATTCCAATCCCAATAATCCTGAAGCCCACTACCTCACGACCGGCCCCGAAATATGGGAAGCCACAGACGGGAAAATTGATTCGTTCATCGCGGGCCTTGGGACAGGTGGCACTATTTCAGGCACCGGAAAATATCTTAAAGAAAAAGCAATGGAAACCGGGCGTACCGTTCGAGTGGTGGGTCCCGATCCCTTTGGCAGTATCTATAAGGAAGCGCATGAGAAAGGTGAGTGGAGCACCCCTTCACTCTATCGTGTCGAGGGTATTGGCCATGACTTCATGGTGGACACTCTTGATCTGACAGTTGTGGATGAAGTGATCAACATTTCCGATCGTGACTCTTTTCTCACAGCAAGGCGTCTTGCGAGACACGAAGGCATCTTATCAGGCGGATCAACAGGCACCGTATTTGCCGGCGCGCTCCAAGAAGCGCGAAAACTGGGGCCCGGGAAAATCGTGGTTGCGATCGTGTGCGATTCCGGCGATCGATACATTAGTAAATGTTTCAACGACGAATGGATGCGTGACATGGGATACTTCGCGCCAGAAGCGCATCTTGGCACTGTGCAGGAGTTACTTGATACCCGAAACCAAGATGTCTCCTTTGCTTCTCCTAATGAAACATTACGGGATGTAATCGCGCGAATGGCCGCCAAAGGCATATCCCAGATGCCGGTGACCTCGGGTAACGGTGACCTACGCATGATTGAAGAACTCGATATTCTGAGGGCAGTCGCAAGTAATGAGCACGGCCTGGACGACAGTGTTCGTGACGTAGCACGACCTCTGGAAGGCCGAGTCAGTTTATCTGACAGCCTCTCACATGTTCAGCAGATATTCGAGCAAAATAACGTTGCTGTTGTTGTTGATAGTGGCACAATCGCAGGAATCGTAAACAAAATTGACCTACTTGAGTTCTTAAACAAGAAAAGTCATCAGAGCGCTTAGCTCAAAAATCTAAACACTCTTTGGAGAACCGCATTGAAATTTGATACTAAAGTCGTTCGAGCAGGAATTGAACCCGATCCAACGACCGGCTCGATTTTGCCGCCTATTTATGAAACCGCTACCTTTGTTCTTCCTGAAGTCGGAAAAGACCGTGGATTTGACTATACCCGTTCATCTAATCCAACCCGCCAAGTTCTGGAAGCTAACCTAGCGGCAATTGACAGTGGTAAATATGCCATCAGTTTTGCCAGTGGCATGTCGGCGGTCGATGCGTGTTTTAAATTAATGACGGCTGGAGATCATATCGTTTGTGGCGATGACGTTTATGGCGGCGTTACACGACTGCTTGACAACGTAACCGCGCAACAGGGGTTATCGATTACCTATGTCGACACCACCAACACTGATGCCGTAAAAGCAGCTATTACAGCCAAAACCAAAATGCTTTGGATTGAGACACCGACCAATCCCCTTTTGAAAGTCAGCGACATGGAGGCGATGGTAAAAATCTCAAGAGACGCTGGCATCCTGCTCGGCGTTGATGCAACCTTTGCAACACCCGTCTTCCTGCGCCCACTTGAATTTGGCGCTGATATTGTCATGCACAGCACAACCAAATATCTGGCAGGTCATAACCAGATTATTGGTGGCGTACTGATCACGAATCATGAGCATGTTTTTGACAAAATGAAGTACATTCAAAAGACGATCGGAGCGGTCTCAAGTCCTTTTGACTGCTGGCTTAATCTAAGCGGCCTTAAAACATTGCACCTGCGAATGAAGCGCCATGAAGAATCTGCACTTCAGGTTGCCGCATTTCTTGAAGCGCACCCCAAAATCGACCGCGTCTTGTATCCCGGGCTTCCCTCGCATCCGCAACACGCAATCGCAAAAGCCCAAATGTCCGGATTTAGCGGAATGATTACATTTGAACTTAAGGGGGGAACTGAAGCAGGCAAAACGCTCATGAACAATGTGCAGCTTTGCGGGCTTGCTGAATCACTCGGTAGCGTTGAAACGATGATTACGCACCCTGCCAGCATGACTCACGTCGATGTTCCAGTTGAAGACCGACGCAAGCGTGGCCTTACCGATGGACTTGTTCGCCTTTCGGTCGGAATTGAAGACGTTGAGGATATTATTGTAGATCTCGAAAAAGCGCTGGAAAAATCCTAACACCTCCCGAGAATGTAGCAATTAGAGAATTCTGCCACTCCTCCTCCAGCTACCAGCTTGGAGGAAACGAGTGGCAGATGCACTTTCCACCTCACCCCTAGACCTGTAAGGGTGCTTTAGTTCAGGCTCGATCGTCTCAATCTTCAGTCAAAGTAAAAAAATACCCATCGCTCATCACGCCGCATAGGTCTTTTTCTGCATCACCAGAAGCGCCAATCGCCCGCTCAGCTAGATCATAGAAGACGGTCCGACTAATCAGCGCATGAAGGCCATCCCTGATTTCGATATAAGGCGATGGCGCTTGCGTTTTGGGGTGCTCATTTACCCAGATCTTATGATCAACGCCGGCAATAACGACATCGTCCACGTTAGTGCGAAAGACAAGTTTTTGTCGATCTCCAGATCCAATCTGCTCCATTTCGACGGCTAAAAATGGCGCGTCCTCAATTTCAATACGGAGTTTTTCCTCCGGAGAAACCAAAAAAAATTCATCACCCTCGCGCACCAACACCCGAGACAACAGTTTGACGAGGCTAGCGCGCTCAATCGGGGAGCCAAGATAATGCCAACGACCATCACGGCTGATACGTAAGGGAAAGTCCCGCGCAACGCCTGAAGACCACGAGCTAAGCGGAGGACGCTTCTCATGTTTCGCCTGAAGCGCCAACGCCTCAAGGGGTCCGAGCTGGTTATGATCCGGATTAGTCACGGGGCTAACTTTTTACCGGTATCGGCTGACCATTCTCGTTAATCGCCACAAACGTAAAAAGACCTTCGGTCACGCGCTCTTCAACCTGGCTCTCCCGACGGTGGACCCAGGTTTCGACCCTTACTGCGATGGAAGTATTACCGATGCGTTCAGTCGTGCAGTAGCAACTCACCTGGTCACCGATCTGAACAGGCCGATGAAAAGTCATCCCATCAACCGCCACAGTCGTCACCCGACCACCCGCAACAGCGAATGCGTGGGCGCCGCCCGCAAGGTCCATCTGCGCCATAATCCATCCACCAAAAATATCCCCATTCGGATTAGCATCGGCTGGCATCGCGATCGTGCGAATCGACGGCGCTTTATCAGAGGAATTAATCACGCGCTTTTCTCACGTTTCGATCTTCCCATTAAGTAAAATTCATCATTCGGCCGCATTCCAATCAGGTTCGCCATGCGGTTTGATAGCGCAAAAAATGCCGTGATAGCGCCTATGTCCCATATATCTTCATCACTAAAATCATGATCTCTAAGCACTTCGTAGTCCTGTTCTTCGAGCGCGGCTGAATCTTGTGCAACTTTGTCCGCAAAACGTAACATTGCGGTTTGCCTAGCGGTGATATCCGCTTTGCGAAAGTTAATCGCCACCTGATCAGCAACAAGTGGATCGCGGGCATAAATTCTCAGAATTGCGCCGTGAGCTACCACGCAATACTGGCAATGATTAGCGCCAGATGTCGAGACCACAATCATTTCTTTCTCAGCTTTCGATAGCCCGCCTTCACGAAACATCAGCGCGTCGTGATAATCAAAGAACGCCCTGCACTCCTCCGGCCGATGGGCTAATGTCAGAAATACGTTGGGGACAAACCCGGCTTTTTCCTGAACACCAAGAATACGATCTCTTAGATCGTCAGGTAATTCATTGATATCAGGAACAGGATAACGGCTGATCTTCTTGTCATTCATAAATATCGATTTAAGTTATTAGGAATTTGAGTCGCGTGCTGATTGGGAAACCCAGTATTGGCTGCAGTCGTTTTCAATTCAATCGGAAATTAATCCAGCCTTTCATTCATCAATGATCCAACCTGCAGCGCCTCACGCAACTCGCGCCTCGGCTCCTGCCATCGGAATCGAATCGAGTTTCGCACAATATCCTCGTCGAGAACCTTGAGCTCGTCAACAATTGGCGACCAATGTACTAATGCATCAGGGCTTTGGGTGAATATGGTATCGAGCTCCAGGATGTCGTCAAATTCACATGAGCTCAACCGCTTTTTTATCATTTCAATTGATTGGTTAAAGTCAGGTCCGGCCTCCTCAGGACTTCCTACCGTCTCGAGGATCAAACTCACGACTGACTGCATTGTCGCTCGGATTTGAGTCGCCTGTACATCCTCACGATAAATCAAATTTCCGGTATAAACGACAAGATCAGATACGCAGGCTGCCCAGATCTGCCATTTAGCGATATTAATAGATGTCAGGAAAATATCGTTTTTAAAAAGTTCTGGAAAACGAGTGCCAGCTCGAGTTTTGATATAACCGTACAGAGACGTCTGTCCGACCATGCTTGCACGACTCGTGATGAACTCTGCGAGTTTTTCTTCATCTGTAATCGGGCCTAACTTCTCTCGCCGATGCCAAAACTGCGTTTTTAACGCGGCTAACGCCTCCTTGATCTTGTTTATCACCAATTTTTATCCCCGTCATCCAAAAGCACTATCAAGCCGCAAATTCAGTTTGCCTTGCTCCATCCCTATGTTACATTTTGTAACAACTATTTGGCACTCATTCAGAGGCTCCAATGGATCGGATTGTTCTTGTGCTAGGGCTTTCGGCGCTCCTATTTCTATCGCCAATCTTATCTTGGTGGCTCAGACCCTCGTTTCCCTGGTATCTGGCTTACCTATTATGGTTGCTCATTATTTTAATGATCCCTTGGGCGCATAACAGGCTTTTCAACCGGTGACCGTAGCGGTCGAAACGCTGTTTTTAGGCTGTGTTATCTACTTCTTAATCATGCTTTTGGCTGCCTATGCGGTCGATAAACGATGGCTACCGCCCTCGTTAACACGACATCCACTGATCTATATTTTTTCGCTCGGCGTCTATGCCACGTCATGGAGCTTTTATGGAAGCGCCAGCCTTGCTCTCCATAACGGATTTTTATTTTTAGCAATCTACCTCGGCCTGACAATCGCATTTGTTTTGACACCGGTATTGATCAGTCCGATTCTTCGCCTCGTTCGCGAATATCAGCTAACGTCACTCGCTGATTTATTTGCCTTTCGGTTTAGAAGTCAAACGGTTGGTATTTTGGTCACCTTATTCACGCTTGCCGGTGTCCTTCCCTATATCTCACTTCAGATCCAAGTTGTCATCGAGTCAATTCAAGTTTTAACTGGCGAATTTCCATCGAATGGAATAGCGATAGGTTTCTGCACCCTAATTGTTGTATTCACCGCTTTATTCGGAACCCGCCATATTTCCCCACAGGAAAAGCACGAGGGCTTTATCGTCACAATCGCTTTTCAGTCGTTAATAAAAATGATAGCACTCTTGACGATTGCGGGATTTTCCGTTTTCGGAATTTTTGGCGGAGTGGCAAACCTAGAAAATTGGCTGGCGGGACACCCCCAAGTGATCGCAGACATGACAAGGCCCCCGGGGGGCAGTCCTTGGGTGAGTCTCATCATTCTTGGATTTGCAGCAGCATTTTTGCTGCCGCGGCAATTTCATATGATGTTCACCGAGAACATCGCTCCAAAAACGCTGCAATATGCAGCCTGGGGCCTGCCCCTATTTCTTCTGGTAATCAGTCTCACCACCCCTATCGTCCTATGGGCCTCAATCCAGGCGGATCTGGATACTTTTGCTGATTATGCGGTGCTCGGTATCGCGCAAAAAAGCGAATCCACAGCGTTAATCCTTCTTGTTTTTTTCGGCGGTACATCAGCCGCGAGTGCCGTCGTGATTGTCAGCGCGTTAGCACTCGCCGGTATGACCATCAACCACATAGTGCTTCCCGCCATTGGGACGCCAAGTACACAGGTCAGCCTGTACCGATGGCTACTCTGGGGAAGACGAATCATTATTGCAATCATTGTTTTCTCAGCATACGCCCTCTGCCAGCCTTTCCAAGCAAATAATAAACTTGTAGATGCAGAATTGATTTCCTTCGTTGCGATCGCCCAATTCTTGCCGGGAATCATTGGCACACTTTTTTGGCCTGTTGCCAACCGCTTTGGATTTATTGCCGGGCTTATCGGCGGTGGATTAGTCTGGTTTATTATTTTAGTTTTACCACTACTCAGCGAACTTGGCCAAACCCCGAGCGACATAACATCTCCGCTATGGGATTGGTCCGGACAAGATCAATGGACTTTTGTCACGCTATCCACTCTCTCAATCAATTCTCTTCTTTTCATTGCCTTTTCTATTCTCATACGCCAAAGCCCTACTGAAAAAGAGGCGGCCACACTTTGCGCACAAGAATTGACAACGCCGTATCGAAACCGCGTCCAACTTCAATCGCCTCAAGAATTTGTACCCGCTTTAGCCCGCACACTTGGTCCTGAAACCGCAAGATTCGAAGTGAAACGGGCCCAGCGGGATCTCGAAATACAGGACGAAGAGACCGATACCCGAATTCTAAGCCGACTTCGAGAGCGCATCGAACGCAATTTATCCGGCCTTGTTGGGCCACAATTCGCCAGAGACGTTGTCAATATTCGGTTACCTATTGATCGTGAAATTCGGCCAACAGGGACCGATCAACTCCACTCAATGGAGCAGACCCTTGAGACATCCAGAAGCCGACTGCGCGGTCTCGCAGCTCAACTCGATTTAATGAGACGGTACCATCGACAAGTGCTCGAGGAGTTACCCATCGGCGTGTGTTCAATTAGTTTCGATGGTGACATCACCGGCTGGAATCGAGAGATGGAAACAGTATCTGGCATCCCCAAAAACACCGCCATAGGGTTGCAGCCACAGTTTTTAATGATGCCCTGGAATCACTTATTTAATGATTTTATTCAGAGCGATCATACTCATATCCATAAAAAATTTCTCGCGTTGGAGAGCGGTGCCCGGTGGTTCAGTTTATCCAAAGCATCAATAAAGGGCGTGCAATCAGGCCAAGATAAAACAGCCAACGAATTACTTGGCACGAGCATCCTGATTCATGACATTACGGAGTTTCACTTAATGGAAAATCAGCTCGCTCACAGTGAGAGACTTGCATCAATTGGACGCTTCGCTTCGGGCGTTGCCCACGAGATTGGAAATCCTGTTACGGGCATTGCCTGTCTCGCCCAAAATCTCGAAGCAGAAATATCAGACCCCAAAATTAATTCAGAAATTCAAGATATCCTCGAACAAACCTATCGAATTAATAACATCGTTCAGACCTTGGTCAACTTTGCAAGACGGGGCGAAACTGAACTTATGCAAAAACATCGATTCTCGATAAGGGATTGCCTTGATGATGCAGGAGACCTCGTTCGAATAGCGCGTCCCGGAAAATCAATTGATTTAATTATTGACTGCCCAAAAGAAATCGAAATCGAGGGTGATCGTCAGCGTGTCTCTCAAGTTCTTGTCAATGTTCTTAGTAACGCTTATGACGCGAGCCAGACTGGAGAAGTGGTGCGGGTGCTTGTCTCCCAAAACACGAGTCAAATTAAGATCAGTATCCGCGACTTTGGTCATGGCATGAGTGACGAAATTAGCGCACGTATTTTCGAGCCTTTTATGTCCACCAAACAGCCAGGAGAGGGCACAGGCCTGGGCATGGCGCTAACCTATGGAATTATTCGAGATCACAATGGAAATATCGAGGTAGACAGTTTCCCCGGCGCTGGCACAGAAGTTCGAATCTACCTCCCCCTGCCCTGAGATTTTTTTATGGAACGCATACTAATTATTGAAGATGAAATTGTCATACGACGGGCGTTATCGAAACTCCTTAGGCGAAAGGGATATGAGGTTTTTGAGGCAGGTTCCGTTGCTGAAGGCGAGGAAAATCACAGTCTGGACTCATTTCACCTGATCATTGCCGACCTCCGGCTCCCCGGTGGACTCGGAACTGACGTGATTGATCAATGTGGTGCGACGCCAGTTTTAATTATGACCAGCTACGCGAGTATCAGCTCCGCCGTTGACTCAATGAAAGCTGGTGCTGCCGACTACATCGCAAAACCTTTTAACCACGATGAAATTCTTATCGTGGCTGATCGACTGATCCGACAAAATGTTATTTTTCGGCAAAATCTGATCTTGAAAAGAGAAATTAACCAAACATATCCGGTGGCGGGAATGGTGGGGGATTCGGATGCCATGAAGCAGGTGTTCGCCAGAATTGAAAAAGTCGCCCCAACGGACTCAACGGTGTTGATCTATGGAGAATCCGGCACAGGAAAAGAGCTGGTCGCACGCGCAATCCATGAACAGGGAGCGCGCAAAAGTATTCCTCTGGTCACGATGAATTGTGCAGCGATACCGGACAGCCTAATCGAATCTGAATTATTTGGTTATGAGAAAGGTGCATTCACTGGCGCTGAAAAATCAACACAGGGTCTCATCGAAAGTGCGGATAATGGCACCCTCTTTTTAGACGAGGTTGCTGAATTATCCCCATCAGCTCAAGCAGGACTTCTTCGAGTACTGCAAGAGGGTGAACTTCGCCGATTGGGTTCAACCAAGACTAAACGCGTCAATGTTCGAGTGCTCGCCGCAACTCATCGCGACCTTGTCGCTCGAGTTGATGAAGGCCTCTTTCGGGATGACTTACTTTATCGGTTAAAAGTCATTGAGATCGACCTGCCCCCATTACGCGACCGAAAAGAAGATCTTCCAGCCTTGGCAGAGCATCTGTTGCAACGGATTAGGTCAAAGCTGAATAGAGAGGTCCACGGGTTCTCGCCCGGCGCGGTCAAAAAAATCAGCGAATATGATTGGCCCGGAAATGTTCGGGAGCTTGAAAATGCAATCGAACGGGCGTTGATTCTCTGCGACGGATCCGAGATTACGCCGGATCTACTTAACTTCGAGAAGATTGGTGACAATTCCCATCAGGGTAGCAGCTCAACTTCATCCAAAAAATCACTCGATGAGTACTTTGTTACGTTTGTCCGCCAGCACGAGCGGGAAATGAATGAGACCGAGCTGGCTCGAGAATTGGGGATTAGCCGGAAGACGCTT
>Ga0222718_10001508_pt1 | contig 22100 bp, 21 predicted proteins | sample C33_27DmetaG_FD_165045 | JGI IMG/M metagenome (GOLD analysis project Ga0222718, IMG submission 165045) | Estuarine water microbial communities from San Francisco Bay, California, United States - C33_27D | ecosystem: Environmental > Aquatic > Marine > Unclassified | place: USA: California...
CTTCTGGAAGCCAGAGGTAGATAAGTCTGGTAACGGTTATGCTGTTATCCGCTTCTTACCAGCACCACAGGGCGAAGATTTGCCTTGGGTCAAGATGTACAATCATGGTTTCCAAGGTCCAGGTGGTTGGTATATCGAAAACTCGTTGACCACTATCAGCGATAAAGACCCCGTATCTGAGCATAACTCTATGCTGTGGAACTCTGGTATCGAAGCAAACAAAGAGATTGCTCGTAAGCAGAAGCGACGGTTGCAATACTACTCCAACATTCTTGTCGTCAAAGACACTGCGAATCCTCAGAATGAGGGGCAGGTGTTCTTGTATCAGTATGGTGCTAAGATCTTCCAGAAGTTACAAGAAGCAATGCAACCTCAGTTTGAAGATGAGGCACCAATGAACCCATTTGACTTCTGGGAAGGTGCTGACTTCAAGTTGAAGATTCGTAACTTTGAAGGTTATCGTAACTATGATAAGTCGGAGTTTGACAGCGCATCACCTATCTCTGATGACGATGATGAGATTGAGGCAATCTGGAACAAGCAGCACTCACTCGCTGACTTCCTGAAGCCAAGCAACTTCAAGTCATATGGTGAGTTGAAAGCACGTCTGGACAAGGTTCTGGGTGTGACTGACGCAGCACCTATGCGTGAAGAACAGGAGGTTGCCCCTCCACCACGACAGAAGGTCGCCAAGGCAGCAGAAGAAGATGCACCTTGGTCTAGCGACGATGAGGATGATGAAGAGAGTTTGTCATTCTTCAAAAGTCTCGCTGAAGACTAAATGAGAGAGAGAGGGGGCTTCGGTCCCCTCTTTTAATATGCACCTGCCATCATTCCACCATATCTAGCAGAAGATGGCTCTTGATTTCGTGCCTGTGGTTTTGGTGCGACGGTGCTATTATTATTCACGACATTGTTGACCGTTGAATTATCGGTTGGAGCAACAACATTAGTTGGTGTCATTGGTGGCATCGTTTCTTTTAGCGCTGCTTCTAGTGCTTCTAGTATTGGGCCAGCATTCTCACTATTCCCTTCTACTGTTAATCCCCCCGATTTATATCGGACAAACGCTTTTCCACTTGGATCGGTACCAGCAGTAACGCCACCTTGTGTTGCTTGAAGAGTTTTACTCAATTCTACACCAGACTCATCAAAAGTTTTTGAGCGGCTTACTTTTAAACCATCTTCTATTGTACCTTTAAAGGTCTGTGTAACATTACCTGTCTTCAGATCTTTCTTAAATTTAATCCCACCTATAGTTGGAGTGGAATAACTGAGTAATTTACCTTGAGGGCTGTATACATAAACACCTTCACTACCACCAAATACATAGTTACCCTTACTATCTTTTCTGTAACTCTCTCCAGTATCAGATTTAAATTGCCCCTCTTCATCAATTCTTTTCATTATATCTTTATTCATATCACCAGCACCAGTTTTCATGAATTGACTTACTGCTTCGTTTGCTTCGACACCTTCAGCAGAAGGGCTGCGAACCTTTTTGAGTAATGTCTCTGCGGCAAGTGGAATACCCCTTGCTAAGTTTGCGAGTTGTTCCTCATTTAAAACTGCCTCATTACCGTGTAGAACTGCTGGTGTTCCCTTACCAAAGTTCTGCATAAGATCGTTATCTTCGCCAAGTGTGCCTTTATTATAAGATAAAGATTTTGCACCACGCATACTACCATCGCTCTGAAGAACAGGTCCAGTGAAGCGTTCTTGTGCTTCAGCAGCCGCAGCATCTAAGGTTGCTTTTGCCGCTGCTATTTTTTCTGGTGTCAGGTCTTGTTTTGATGTAATATTTGACGATTGAGTAGGTACACGACCAGCAGAACGACGTTGCATATCTCGTCTTCTCATCATATTACTTTGATTCGCACTAAATCCAAGAATCGTACCATCAGCATCCATTGGTAGGGCATTCATGGCAGCAGCACTAGCAGCAGCCTGTGCACGAGTAAATCCTGTAATTTCACCAGTTCCAGAATCATTGGCAGGGCGACGATTCCTTAAACGATTTCTTTGCATCATATTACTTTGATTCGCACTAAATCCAAGAATCGTACCATCAGCATCCATTGGTAGAGCATTCATAGCAGCTGCACTGGCAGCCGCCTGTTCAGGAGTAAATCCAGTGATTTCACCAGTTCTAGAATCATTAGCAGAACGACGTTGCATATCTCGTCTTCTCATCATATTACTTTGATTCGCACTAAATCCAGTGATTTCATTACCTCTCATTGGTAGAGCATTCATGGCGGCTGCACTGGCAGCCGCCTGTTCAGGAGTAAATCCTGTAATTTCACCAGTTCCAGTACCTCTTCCCATTGCCTTACGTTGTGCATCTTCTAATGATGCACTTTCAGTAGATCCAGATAGCATCGGTGGTGGTCCAGATATAGCAGAGTTATATTCCTCATGCATAGCTAATGTTTTTTTCGGGTCTAATGCATCCATTGCCACTTGAGGTGCTTTTTTATTATTTCGTCTAGAGAACTGTCCACGCCCTGGACCCTTTTTACCGAAAAGACTACCAATGCCATCAACCATTTCCATAAATGATTTGCCAATATTATTACCAACTTCACCAATCTTATCACTAATATCTTCTTGATAATCAAAAGAATTTCTTATTTTTTCTTTTTCCTTTTCCAACTTTTCAACTTGAAGTTGGTCTTCCATAGTGAAACCTTTTTTCTTCTTCATAGATTCTATTTGTTTGTCAAGAACAGCCATTTCATCTCTGGCTAGTATATCCTTATCTCTGGCAACATTCTCTTGATTTTCTTTTAATCTATTTTCAAATTCTTTTCTTTTTTCTAAAGCAACCTTTCGGTCTTCTAGACTTACATTCGAAGTATCTTCAATAGTTTTCGTAAGTGATTCGATTTCTTTTAATATATTCTCTTGATATTTTCCAGACTCTTGAACCCTTTTCTCAATGCTTTTTTTTCTGCCAGGAGAAATTTCTAGAGTCTTACCAAATAAACCAGCAACCTCTGACTGAAAATCATCTAAGGCATCAGTAATTTTTTCACCACCAATCGCACCAGCAGCGCCACCGGCAGCGCCTCCCACTATTGCTCCAACTGGTCCAGCTGTTTTAAACCCTAATGTAGCTCCCATAAGTCCTTGTGTTATAGCATTTACTATGCCACCCTCACCCCCACCTATAGCATTACCAATAGCAGATGCCGATTTACTCTGACCATCCTTATCGGCAGTCGCTACACCAACGCCGCCATCCGCTAACATTTTAGCGCCCGATAAGACCGATAACCCACGAGTTAAAAAGGGAAGTGAACCTTTTAAAGTACTAGCTAAACCTGCTAATCCAAAACCAGCAGCGGCAGCAGCGCCACCACCGCCACTATCAGTATCGCCACCACCACTGCCACCAGTAGCGCCGCCAGTGACGACAACAGCATCAGTACCTTTACCACTGGCTATTTTATCCCCTTTGGATTTCTCTTCATTCCGTCTTTCTATGTCAGCGAGGTTTTGTTTTCTTTGCCAGTCTACATTGAATTCAAATTGTTTTTGTAAAATGCCTTTAATATCAGAAAGATTGCTCTCTATAGAAGAAAACCCCTGTACATTAGTTTTCAAAACAGCTTTAGGTGTATCCTCACTGTTTTTTAGACTTGGAAATTTTATAGGTGGTAATGCCATTTACTGATTCGCTTTTTGTTTTTCTAATTCTTCTTTCAAGTAATTCATCAATAATTGTACATAAATTGTTCTCTCATAGGGTAACATATTTTCTAACTCTGTCAGTGAGTATTTATGATGCTGCATCAATCCAAAATTGGTTTTATAATGATTTGCAAGACTGTCATGACAGAGGCTTATGTAAAAAAATCATTCAATCCTCTCAATGTGTATTCCACTTTCTTCTTGCACCCCTTACACTTATATTCGATTTTGTGCTCTAATCTGGGCATCGTTTCGAAAAAAGTCGAGAGTTTTTCAATTTGAGTTTTGTCCATACTTTCGATAAAGGTTTTCATCTCATCTTCGGTGAACTCATCATAAATATTTTCGGCATCATACACATATTCGATTGATTGCTGTAGAATATCATATGTGCTACTCTCATTAATCTGTTCAAATAAATTCAAATTAGAGATGGTTGGATATTTCATCTTTATTCCAACATCATCATTAATCATAATATTGACTTCGTGATTATCAAACTCTTTTACCTTCAGAGTATCTAAGTCAATTGTAATCTCTTGTGAAGTATCACAATCATGTGTTAAAGTAAACTCTAAAATATTGCTGATACTTCTAGCCCTAATATTCAAATAAAGAAATTCAAAATCGAAATAACTTAAATTCTCAACATCGATTTCATCCAGAATACAATTCTTTAAGATCTGTTTGACTGCTACAATCTGGTCATTATTATCATCGGATTCTTGAGCAGTTAATAATATTTTTTCTTCCTTTACTAAGAAAGGTCTAATCTTTACTTTCTGTTTAGTTGATGGTACTTCAATCTCGTGTTCTGGTGTGACTAATGATGGTAAAGCCATAATCTATATCCTTATATTAAAAGTTATTTGGTAATCCTCTTGGACCTGTTACTGGTACTTCTGGAACTGGACCAAATGATCCAAAGTTTCGTTCGCTGGTTGGAATCTGAGTTGCTCCAGGTTTTACAGTAGATTCAAGTGGTGTTCTGTTTGGTGTTGTACCCTTTGGAATAGGTCCAGGCTGTGCAGGTCTAGATCCAATTGGAGTTTCGTTTGGTGTTGTACCCTCTGGAATAGGACCACGTCGTGCTTTTCTAGTTCCTAATAGTGTTATGTTTGGTGTTATATCCTCTGGAATAGGTCCCCGTGGTGCTTTTCTAGTTCCCTCTGGAGTTCTATTTTTTTCATCACTTGGTATATCTCTGTCTTTCACGTTTAATTGTTCATAGTATCTATACTGAAATTGTACCTGCAATTTCTGTAATGCTTCACTTTCCCAACTTAGATTTAATAATGCGATTGAAAATGGGTATGCTTCTAATAACCTGGTGGTTACAACTTTTTCTCCAGTTTCATTAAATTTGAGTATATCTATTGTTCCTATATAGTCGCTGTAATATCCAGGGTTGAATAATTTTGTCGAATTGCGTTGACCAGCCCCTGCAACTCTATGGTTACCCAAAATGATATCCATCCACGAGTCCATTTTTTCTTTTACATTCAATTCTTCATCACATAAAAAAGTGATGTCCATAGGAACGTAAATTGGCGCATATCCTATTTTTCTAACTGGACCTGTAACATCTCTTGCGTCATCAATAGTCTGTGAGGTGCGACCAGGGATAGATGCTGACTCTGCTCTCAGAGTAAGCTCCGCATCTAAACCACCCCCACCTAAAAAACGCTGTGGAAAGAAAATTCTAACCTCAAACTGAGATTCTTTACTGACACCACGATTGGCGATATCAGAGGTAAACTGTGTTATGTTGAATGCCATTATCGTGCCATCCTTCTAGAGTCTGCCCAGACTGAAGTTTTAGATGATTTTGCAAAACTTTCAAGAGGTAGGAATAGGGCAATATCCCACTCGGACGAAGCAATCTCTATGAACCTTGATCGTACATGATTTGACAGGTAACGCTTGAAGGTTGGTTTGAATAACTTATATTTAGACGCACCCTTCAACACCTCATAACTTAAACGCAGTTTGGTATTCTCATCATACCGCTTATTGCTGCTTAACTCGTACAAAGCGTCCATTAACTGCGCTCTAAGGCGATATGGCAGGTAGTGCATGTTAATGCCATAGAAACCCCCTGGAGCACCCTGTACAGGAAATATGAGAGGGTATCTATCATAGTATGGCAACTCAGCCTTGGTCTTGGGGTCATAGTTGAATAGATACATCTTACCCATAGACACACGGTTCTTATATCGTGCTTTCTCACCTCGTACAACGCTCTCTGGCGTAGCACTGGTCCCTCTTGCTTTATCTCTAAACCAATCCCTTGCACCTTGCGTGCGAGCAGGCACCTGACCGGCACGAATGCCTTGTGCTAAAATTTCATCGAATTTTGATGCCATATGTCGTTTTTCTCTTGACAAAGGGTTGACGTTACATTATATTTATAATGTAAACCATAGAAGGATATAAACTAATGATTAAATCATTTCTGCCTGTCTTTCAAGGAAGAGTGGATAAACTTAAAAAGAGTCTGAAAGAAGAATTGGCTCTTGCTAAGTCTGAACGTCGTAAGGAAGTAATCAAGTCTCAGGTCAAGGAAGCAAAGAAGCTCCAGAAGGCAATCAAAGAAGCTGCTGGTGACTCAAACACTTGTCCTCACTGTGGTGGTGTTCTATGAGTTGATACCCATATCGACCTCTGTTAAGACCTTAAACTCCCACCCACGATCAACACAGTATTCTTCTGCTGCCTCCCACTTCGCTTGGTTGGTGGCATAAGTTACAACCTCGTTGATATATTTCTGTGTCTTGCGTGTCTGCTTCTTTGGTGGGTTCTTCTGGTATTCTGGTTTGACCTCAATCATAATGGTTTTGGTGGTCTTGTCTTTCTGTTTTACTCTGATAATAAAATCAGGGAAGTATCGTCGTACCTTACCGAATGGGTCACGATATGGAACGATGACCTCTTCACTTGCCCACCAGATTATATTTTCATTTAAATCAAAATAATTCATACACCGTGCCTCCCATGATGAGCGATAGGTAATCTTCGATGGGTCGCCACGGTATTTTTTTGGGTATTTTGGTTTAAATTTGCCTGAATATGCCATATAAATAAATGAAAGAAGTTTGTATTCAAAGGAATATTTATATGTCGGACATAGAAGATCCATATAAAAAGTCTGGTGGGGCAGTAGAGGTGGCTTATGAGGGTATAAAAGCGCAAGCGGATAAACTTAAAGGTGATACCAGTCAACCTAATTTAGTAACTCCTGTCAGTGGTATTAAATTTCCAGACGATTTAATAGACAGTCAGGAAGCGATTAGATTTGAAATATTTGAGGATTATCAATTTGACAGAACAGAAAATCACCATCAAAACAAAACTGCTGCTACCATATATCTACCTATTCCAAATGTCTTACAACCATCATACAGTGCGGACTACCAAGAGACAGAATTGGGCCTTGCTGGTAGAGCAGGTGCTTCAGTGGTCGGTGGTCAAGGTAATGATAATACTTTTGGTCAAAGTTTGTCTGGCGGTGCTTTAAATTTATTATCTCTGGGTATTGATGGCGCTGGGGCTGCTGGTGGTGGATTATTAGGCTCGAAACTTGGTAAGTTATATGAAAAGAATGGCACAATTTCTAATATATTAGAGAAGGTTGGCATTGGCGCTGGTGCAGCACTTGCGCAAGGAGCAAAGGGTGCTATGTTTGGAATGGGTGTTGCTCGTAATCCACATATGGCTCAGGTATTTAAAAATATCAAATTTCGTAGTCATTCTTTTGATTATAAATTTTCTCCTAAAAATGTAAAAGAACAGGAGACATTAACCAAAATAATCAGACTTTTCAAACTAGCAATGCATCCCAAATATATGTTTGGTGACCATATGTTTAGTTATCCAGCACAGTTTGATATTGATATCATTTCTGGTCAGTCAAATAAACACTTTTATAATATTGGTGTTTCTGTGTTGACTGATATGAGTGTCAACTATTTACCAAATGGTCCACACATGCACGAGATTGCTGGTGGATTTGAAAATCCTGAACCTACCAAAGCACCTGTTGCTGTTAATATGAGTTTGAAATTTACTGAAATCAAGATTGTTACACAAGACGATATCGTAGGGAATAATTACTAATGGCAAATTTTTATTTCGACACGTTTCCAAAAACTACCTATGATATAAAGAAGAATGGTAAACTGGAAAACGTAACCAATATCATGTTGCGGTATAAGTTCAATGCTGCAATCAAAAATTTCATATCACCATACTATGACTATAACGTGGCAGATGGTGAGCGAGCAGATAATCTTGCGTTTAATGTCTATGGCGACTATACGCTTGATTGGTTGATTTATATGATCAACGATATTGTTGACCCTAACTTTGATTGGCCTCTAAGCGAACAGACACTAAATCGGTATATCGTTAAAAAATACGGTAGCATTCCAATCGCACAAGCAACCGTGCATGAGTATCGTAAAATTCTAAACGAGCAGTCGGTCTTATTCGATGGCACGATTGTACCCAAAAGAACTTTGGTAATTGATGAAACGACTTACAATACGTTGGATATTTCAGATAGAGAGTCCATCTCAAAATATACTCATGAGAATGAAGTCAACGATGCTAAGAGGCAAATCAAACTTTTATCCAGTAGATTTGTTAATGATATTTTAGTAGAACTTAGAGATGTCTTTTAATGGTAAACAACTATAGACCAGAGAAAATTGAAGTAGACGGAATCTATATCTTCAATTACAATAGAGAAGTTACCAGTGATATTAAACAACAACTGGTCGATTTCAATATCTATGAAGATATATACTCGCCTACAATGTCATTTGATGCAACGATGACTGATAGTAATGGGCTTATAGAACGATTTCCTTTCGTTGGTGAAGAATTGGTTGCTGTATCATTTAGAATTCCTACGGATAAAAAAACTTTTCAAAAGATATTTTCTATCTACAAAGTGTCTAATAGAAAAGAGCAAGGTGAGAGAAATGAAGTTTACACCATTCATGGGATTTCGCTTGAAGCAGTTGTGAATATGAATAGCACTGTCGATAATTCTTTCGTCGGTCGCCCCTTTTCTGAAATGGTGAAGTCCGTCTATAAAGAATATTTCAATAACTCGACCAAGAAAACTGCTGGCAAACCATTCCTTACATACGACAAAAATCTATTTGTCGAAGAGACATTTGGCAATCACTCTATCGTGTCACCACTATCGACACCATTCGACTTCATAAAATATTGTGCCAAGCACTCACAATCACCCAAGTATGTGGAGAGTGATTATGTGTTTTTTGAAAACGATGATGGATTTAATTTCAGAACGATTAGCAGTTTACTGGAACAAGATTCCGTTGAAGATTATTATCTGTCCGACCCAGCCGCAAAGAGAGATCAAAACAGTAAGGTCAAGGAGCATCAAATCATTCGCAGTCTATCTTACGATGAGTTTGAATTCGACACCATGGAAAGTATGGCAAGTGGCTTGTATGACAATGAGGTTTCGGTTATTGACCCTGTGCTAAAGCGATTTCAAAGCACAAGTTTAAACTACCATTATACTAAAAATTTCACAAATGTCAATAAAAATAAAAGCTCTTTTACTAATAGGAATAAGTTTACCTCAAATTTTTCAATCTATAAAGATTTTGATGGGTCTTCTCATGCCAGATATATCGTGTCAAATCTATCAAACAAGGCATATAACCAAACCTCTTATATTAAAGACAGGTCAGAGTCAGATCCAGTTGCCCAATATCCTTTCGTGCGTCACAAATTCTTAAATCATTTGGTATCAAAACTATCGCAGGTCAATACAAAATTCACATTGAATATGGTTATTCCTGGTGACCCTAATCGTAAGGTTGGGGATATTATTAGATTATTTGTGCCACAAAGAAGTGCATCACAAGAATTTACAAAGCAGTACAATTTTTTATATGGTGAAAAAGAGCCTCGTTTTTTGGTGACAGCAGTGCATCATAACTATGCTTATGAAGATGATACATATATGACTACACTTGAAATTGTAAAAGACTGTCTGGGGCAGGATGTATTTACCCCAGGTGGAGCAGAGGGATATAATGGTTGATTTTAAACAAGAATATGTTGGATATAATTTTATCTGGTTTTTCGGCGTAGTCGAAGACCGCAATGATCCGCTGAAGATGGGTCGTGTGCGTGTGCGCTGTTTTAACTGGCATACCAATGATAAACTCAAAGTTCCAACTGAAGCATTACCATGGGCACAGTGTATGCAACCTGTTACCTCTGCTGCTATCAGCGGTATCGGTAGGTCTGCTACTGGGCTTGTAGAGGGTTCGTGGGTTATTGGTTTCTTTCTAGATGGAGAAGATGCTCAGAAGCCTATGATTATGGGTTCTATGTCTGGTATTCCTACAGAATTGCCCAACATCGATCTTGGATTCAATGGTATCTATCCAGACCTAATTGATGAACCAGATCTGCCTCGCCCTGCTCGTGGCGAGCGTGAAGCAAATCTAAATGTCAATGACGGTATTCTACCTACCAAACTGATAGACAGACCAACACGAGATACACATTACGAAACAAAGATTGCTGGTCGTGCTGCGCTTGGTGCAATACCTACAGCCGTAGCACCGTCTGTGACTGGTGCTGATGATAAAGGCACTGCTGACTATGCAGATGATGAGGGCGAAGTTCCATACTGGTATGAACCCAATCCACGGTACGGTGGTGAAACAGATGGTGTATACGAGTCTGGTGCTGCATCAACCTATCCTATGAACCACGTACACGTTTCTGAAGGCGGTCATGTATTTGAAATTGATGATACACCAATGGCAGAACGTATCCACGAATACCATAAGTCCGGTTCGTTTGTCGAGACACAGCAAGACGGAACCAAGGTCACTAAGGTTATGGGTAGTGACTATGAAATCGTTGTGGAAAACAGAAATGTTTATATCAAAGGCAACTTATCTGTTACCGTTTCTGGCAATGCCAAAATGTATGTACAGGGTGACCAGTATATTGAAGTCGAGGGTGACCAGTATGTGACTGTCCGTGGTGATCGTATCACTAAAATTCAGGGCAGTGATATCAAAGATGTTGTCACTGATCAAAGCACAAACATCGAAGGCAATAAGTTTGAGCGTGTCGGTGGTAATCGTGATGAGCAAGTGCAGTTGAATCACACACAGAAAATTCAAAATAATTTTAACTCGACAATCAACGCAAACAATACGAGTATCGTTTCTGGCAATCAAGCAGAACAAATCACTGGCACACTTGCTTCTGTGGCTGGTGGTAATATGTCTATTGGTACCGCAAGTAATATAGATATTGGTGCTTCAGCAAATGCTGCTTTCAAATCCGTTAATGGGTTGATTGTTGAATCCACAGGTGATGATATTACCATCAAGTCTTCCAGCAGCGGTAAGATTGATCTAAACCCAGCATAGGAGATTTAAATGAGTTGTAGTACAGACATAGGCTTACAAACATTAAAACTGCTTGAAAATAAGGTCAAGGGAGAACTAGCAGGGTTTACTTCTGGTGCTGGTGGTCTTACAGGCAATCTAAGCACGCTACAAAGCAAAATTAATCTTGCGAAGGAAGTTTCAACTGCTCTTACTACTGCTCTACCTTCATTAGAGGGTTTGATTCCTTCAGCAACCCTAATTAGCGAGATGGGGTCATTGGTTGCTGCTAAAGACAATCCAGCACAGTTTGCCGCACAACTTCTAGTAATCTCTCAGAAATACGTCGATGTTCCTGGTGTAGACATTCAATCTTTGGCTTCATCTATTCTATCAGGTGAAATCAGTGCAGATAATATTTGCGCTCAGATTCCAAATGTGATTGTCAATAAGGCAGGGGACATTATCAAAAAGGGTATTCCACCCATTCCACCAACGACAAGTGTGAAAGAGTTAATATCGACCGCTACAAAGACGAATGCTGCGCTGTCGAAAAAACTTCCTATGATATCAAACATTCCAAATGTCGATATCAAAAGTAAGGTCGAGTCATTCAGTTCGTTACAAGCACCACAAAGTCTGGGTGTTGCCAAAGATATAACGACCATACTGCCAACGCAAAATGTAAAAAGCATGTCATCTGAATTGACTGTAGCAACTTCAAAGATGGGTACATTCTTACAGAAGCCACCCATCAGCAGTGGTCCAGCATCGCTGACTTCTTTTGGTGATGCTAGAAAAATCCTTGAAGATGCACAAGATCCTGAGTTAGAAGCAGAGATGATCGCTGAGGGTGAGCGTTTTAATGCACAGTTAGATGCTTTAGGTAAACCAATTCCAGGTGCAGTATACGATGACCCACTACCGGAGGATACGGGATAATGAAAGGTGTGTATATTATTAAAATAGGTAGAGAACTTTTTACTTATGATGATTTTTATGATATTCCAGATGCATTTGATCATTTGATAAAATTTGCACCTGAATACCCAGAAGGTCCACACACAGACGAACAGCATGAAGAGATGGAAACCTACAACGGTAAATTACAAGAACTCATGAAGAGGGAGATGAAATAATGCCAGCAGTAACTAGAATCGGTGATGCAGATGTACCACACTGTTCTGGTATGACTAGAGCAGAGGGTAGCCCAAACGTATTCATAAATGGTATAGCAGTAAGCAGACAGGGGGACAATAATACAGGGCATCTCCTGCCACCTAATATTCCACCGTGCCCTAGTCACTCAGCCGGTATTGCTACCGGGTCTTCCACAGTCAAAGTAAACGGCTTAGGAATAGGTAGAGTGGGTGATGCTATTAGTGGATGCACATCGGTTGCTGCCGGTTCGCCAAACGTATTTGCTGGAGGATAAATTATGATTCATATCTTCAAACCAAAAGTTATAGTCTCAGTAAGAGTGTTTTATTATCGACCAGACTATCGTAATCTGATTCAAGAGTTTGCGTGGCAGACTGAAGACTATAGACCTAAGTATCCAAGGGTAAATAAATTTTTGAGACATTGGCGAGAAAATATTGATGCTGTAATTGCTGATATTGAAATGGCAGAGGTTAAAAAAAGACCAAAATATAAGTCAGTAGAAGACATCTTCAAATTTTAATATAAATAATAAAAACAAAGAGTAACGGTAAAATGGCAGCATACGGTTCAGGCGCAACGTCACCAAGACGCAAAGAGATTATTTACAGAGATCTCGGTTTGTCTTTCGCAGCACATCCTATTACTAAAAAAGTAAAGGTTGTCGAGAATGAAGAGGCAATCAAACGTGCTGTCAAAAATTTAGTATTGACTAATAAGGGTGAGCGTTTCTATAATCCTCTATATGGTGGTAATGTGACTGCTTTTCTATTTGAAAATTTTGACTTTACTACCGAATTTGATATTAAAAAATCAATTACTAATACTATTAATACATATGAACCAAGAGTTAATTTAAGAGAAGTAAGAGTTAAGGCTAATCCAGATGGTAACTCCATGGAAGTCACCATCATCTTTAATATCCTTGCAACTAATAGAATTTCAGAGACAAACTTTACTATCGAAAGAGTCCGATAATGGCAGCTAATAACGCAATCCGAGTTTCAGATATCAACTTTGATCAGATTAAGACGAACCTAAAATCGTTCTTGTCTGACCAGAATGAGTTTTCGGACTACGACTTCGAGAGTTCAACCATGTCCGTATTGCTGGACTTGCTTTCATACAACACATACCATAATGCTTTCTATTTGAATATGGTCGGCAATGAGATGTTTCTTGATTCTGCACAGTTGAGAAACAGTGTCGTGTCTCGTGCAAAACAATTGAACTATATCCCACGTTCTGCTCGTGGTGCATCTGCTACGTTGAATGTCTCTATCACTCCTGGTGGCAGCCCATCGTTCTACACGGTCGCTGCTAATACCAAATTTACCACAACAATTGACGGTACATCATATACCTTTGTCACCACCGAAGCAACGTCCTTGACTCCAGGTTCTGGTGGTTCATTCAGTGGTTCGTTGAATATCATTGAGGGTGAACCATTACAGCAAAGGTTTACTGCTAGTACAACTACACCAGTTCGGTATATTCTACCTAACGAAAACGTGGATACAACCAGTCTTGTTGTCCGTATTCAGGAGTCATCATCGAATACAAGCATTACCACTTACAATTTAAATACAGACATTTCAGCAGCCAACTCAATCTCTGAGATCTACTTCGTTCAAGAGAATGAAGATAACAAGTATGAAGTGTATTTCGGTGATAATGTCTTTGGTAAGAAACCGAAAGACGGTAACATCATTATTGCTGATTATCGTGTTGTAAATGGTTCAGCAGTAAATGGTGCTAACAACTTCTCAGGTGACTTTACGGTTACAACTACAAGTGCAGCACAGGGTGGTGCTTTTCAAGAGTCCATCGAATCAATCAAATATAACGCACCATTTAAGTTCCAAGCACAGGACAGACTAGTCACATCAAACGACTATAAAAACATTATTCTTTCTGAGAACGGCGACATTCAAGCAATCAACGTATGGGGCGGCGAAGAAAACTCTCCACCCGTATATGGCAAAGTTTTTATCAGTGTAAAACCAACGAGTGGTTCAGTCATCTCTACTACACGCAAAAGCACACTTCAGTCCACTCTGAAGGATCGCAGTATCGTTTCGGTCGAGACAGAGTTCGTTGATGCTACCTATCTGTATATCAATCCAAGCATTACAGTCCGTTACAACCCACGGACAACATCCCTATCTGCATCAGAGTTGAATACCAAAATTCAAAACTCTTTGATTCTCTTTGAGGGTACAAATCTTGGTACATTTGATAACAAATTCTATGTGTCCAATTTGACTGAAACCATTCGAGCAGCAGACAATAGTTTCGTGTCAGCAGACATTCCATTCACTATTGAGAAGCGTTTTGTTCCCATTACAAATGCTATCAACGCATATCAGGTCGAGTTTGGAAATGCTGTTCATCATCCACATGCAGGTCATCTCGGTGCTATCTCATCGTCTGGCTTTACAGTCGGTGGTGAGACAGTATACCTTGAGGATGATGGCAACGGTAAACTTCGCACATATATCTTAGTGACTGGTAATAAGGTGACACGAAATACCAACTTCGGCACAGTCGATTATGGGACAGGTCTAATCACCATCTTCAATACGCTTATCACAGGGCAGGTTGGTAGTGCGATTTCAATCTATATGAAACCAAAAGAGAGCAATATCTTTGGTTTGAGAAATCAGATTCTACTTGTATCAGGTGCTGACGTTACGACGATTGACAACGATACAAATGCAACAACTTCTGCTGTTGGTGCTGTTGCTACAAACGGCACAACGACCACAGTGCTAACTGATAATGCGATTGCTAACTATGGTGTGTCATCTGTTGCCTCACTGACTTCTAGTGCTGGTAGTACAGTGACAGGAACAACAACATCAACTTCAATTAGCGGTATCTCTTACTAATGGCTACAGATAAGAAAACATCAGTCCTTGTAGCGGAGCAGTTACCTGACTTCGTTCTTGAAGAGGGTCCAAAGTTACAGCGGTTCATCGAAGCCTACTATGAGTTCATGGAACAGAATGGTGGTGCGATTGATGGCACTAAGAACCTGTTATCCTATCAAGATATTGATACAACGACTGATAGTTTTCTGCAATACTTTCGTGAAGAGATTTACAAGAATATTCCCGATAGTGCGCTAATCGACAAGCGGTTGCTCGCTAAACACATTCGGGAGATGTATCGAAATAAAGGCACAGAAAAATCATATAAGTTTCTGTTTCGTGCTTTGTATAATGAGGATGTGGATTTCACATATCCTGGTGATTTCATGCTGCGGACTTCAGATGGTCGGTGGGTAAAGGAGAAGTATCTTCGTGTAAACGATATCAGCGGTAGTGCAGCAGCTAGTCTTGAAGGTCAAATCGTAACTGGTGATGATAGTGGTGCGTATGCCCGTGTAGAGAATGTTGATCGTGTCACTGAGTCTGGTGTCGTCATTACTGAGTTATATCTGTCAAGCATCGTTGGTACATTTGCTAATAACGAAACGATAACGTCCAATGTAACGTCAACGTCTGCAACGATTACAGTTGACTCTGGCGCAGCACTACAAGAAAAAGAAGGTCGTTACATCGGTACTCGTGGTCAGTTAAGTTCCGACCAACGATTGCAGGACAGCCTTTACTATCAAGATTACAGTTATGTTCTCCGCTCACCACAGTTTGTCGAGCGTTACAGAGAAACGGTGCTTAATCTGCTACACCCAGGCGGTACAAAGTTATTCGGTGAGACAACAATCGTTTCACCATTCAGCGTTCGGTCAAGCACTACCGATACAGCATTTGAGGTAGATGTTGAGTTTGACCTACAGACAGACCAGCAGATTGGTAATGTCCAAAGCGTTATTGTGGGACCAGACCTCAGAGGAGCAGGTCGTTTGTTTATTCCTGGTGCCAATGCTACCAACACAATTTCTAAGCTTCTTGCTGAAGGTGTCAAGCATGATGTTCCTGAAACGATTGCTGCTTACTCTGGAATCAAACTGAAAGACATTGGAACTGACCGACTTGTATTTGGTAACAATACCACATTCACTTCAGATGGATTTGTGTTCCCCGGTTTCGTAAAACAAAACTCATTGAACGCAAACAACTTACTTGGATTTGGTGGCACTAACTTCAATACTCTACAAGCAAATGACAGAATTGTTCTGGCAAATACGACTGGTTATAGATCACAGGTAATGAAAGTTGTGTCTGTCGCTAGTGCTAGTTCTCTAGTCACAAGCCCAGCAGCAGTCAATACAGGATTCCATGAACTATTCGCAAACTCTACTGCTGGTGGTATTTTGGCACTTAACAGAGGGTTGCTACTGACAGACGATGTTATCATCTTTGATACATACGGTAGCAATGCAAACGCTCAACATGCTGTCAGCAGTTTGGGTAGTAATCTGGTCATGTCTATCTTCCCAGACTATAGTGGACCACCATTATCAAACGGGTCGTTTAGTTTAGTTCGCCCTGGTACGACACCAGAGATTCCTACATTTGACGTTACTATACAAAAATTTGATACAACGACATTTAGATTTGATCAAGTATAATAAATAGATAAAACTTAGAGGCACACAATGGCAAAACAAACGATTAATATTGGTACAGTTGCTAACGACGGGACAGGCGATTCCGTCCGCACGGGTGGTGATAAAATCAATGACAATTTCAATGAAATCTATACCGCACTTGGTGATGGGTCTTCTTTGAATGATGTGGTTACTAATGCCACATTTCAAAGCACATTGGCGAATACCAATACATACATTGCTGCTACCGCTTTAGCGGATAGACAGGCACTTGCTAATACTAACTCATTTATTAAAAGTCAATTAGCAAATACCAACCTAGCAATCTCTGATCGTCTTCAGGTTGCCAATGCTGCTGTTTATCTACAGGTTGCTAACTCTACTACATTTCTGAATAAAACAAGTGAAGTTGCTCATTCAGTTACTGCAAATGTTGCTATTGACAGCGTTAGCGCAACGTCTGGTGTACATATTTCAAATGGTGCTATTGAGGTTTATAGTGCAACTGGTAGCCCATCGTATATTGACTTTTACTGTGAAGTAAGTAATGCACATAGAACGAGAGTTCAATCAGCAGCACATTCTGATTATTCTGGTGATGTGACTTTGACGCTTCCTGTAAATACTGGTACGCTTGTCGGAACTGCTTCTAACAACGATTTCACTTCTACAAACCAAATGCGTCTTGGTGCACCAGTTAAGACTACTACAGCAAATGCATATACACTTGCTATTGCTGATGCTGGTTTCTATCATCGTCTAAACTATGCTAATACATCTGAGTCAGGTTCAACTACGGTTGGGATTACTATTCCAGCCAATTCTACTACCGCTATTCCAATCGGTTCTGAATATCTTTTTGTTCGGACTGGTTCTAACTCAGCATTCCAGTTTGCTAATGCTGCTGGTGTCGTCGTTAATAGTGATGGTGGTAAACTCCGAGTTCGGTATCAATGGCAGTCCGCAGTATGTAAAAAGGTTGCTACTGATGAGTGGGATATTATCGGCAATCTAGCGTAAGGATTTGATATGTTTAACACACTAATAGGGAGATATGGTGGTGTTGCTGGTGTCGGTGGTGCTGGTGTCGAGGCATCTGGTGGTTCAGAAATTATTACACCAACTCATAAATACCATGTTTTCACTTCACCTGGAACTTTAACCCTCACTAATTCAGGAGAAATTGAATATCTAGTTATCGCTGGTGGTGGTGCTGGTGGTCGAGGGCGTCCTGGAAGCCGCCATGGCGGTGGTGGGGGTGCCGGAGGTATAAGAAATGGCACCTTAGATTCCTTAACACTTGGAACATATCCAATTACTGTTGGTACTGGTGGTAGTGAACCTGGCGGCACTGGTTATGCCGCTCCAGCAGGTGCAGATGGTAATGATTCAACATTTGCTACAATCACTTCTACTGGTGGTGGTGCTGGTGGTAATGGTAGTGGTAGTTCCCCTCCCTTTGATGGCCTTGATGGCAGGTCAGGTGGTTCTGGTGGTGGTGGTGCAAGTGAACATCATGACCATACAGGCACTGGTGGACCAGGAAATACTCCACCAACAACACCACCACAAGGTAATATCGGATCAAATGCTGGCGCTGTTATGCCGCAAGGCAAGTATTATGGCGGCGGTGGTGGCAGTTTATATGGTTATAATGATGGTACTTCTTACCAAAGAAGTTCTAATTATGGTCAACGTTCATCATCATTTCCACAGTTTGGTTCAACAATTCTTGCACCAGCGATCCCATCTGCTCTTGAAACAGCAATCTCAACTACTGGTAAATTTGGCGGCGGCGGTCAGGGTTCTCATGGTTTTAGTCCACTTGATTCATATGGCGTTTCATTCTATATAGGGTTCATTCACGGTCCGCATCCGGCGGATATCGCCGCCGTGGGTGGTGCTGGTGTTGGTGGATATGACCCCGGTCCTTCACCGTCCAGTAATAAACAAGGTGGCGCTGCGGTTAATGGAAGTGGTGCTGGCGGTGGTGGGTCGTATGACGGTCAAACTGCTGGTGATGGTGGTGATGGTATCGTCATTATTAGGTATGAACTCTAAACAAATCATTATAAATAATACTAACACCCATTAAAAGAGATGACAAATGCCAGGAATTATTACACATAAGTTCAGATTGAATAATGCCACTCAATTCTTTGAGTCATTCACTGAAGCAGCAAACATTAATACTCGCTATTATATGTTTTTAGCAAAAGCACACGGTTGGACGGACGATGCTTCTCCACCCACGCCAACAGATACCATTTTGGGTTCTGACTATAATATCTGGCGGAATATGATCGCAGCCAAACGTGTCACTTCAAGTGATGCTACATTTGTCGTCGCAAGAAACAACTGGACTTCTGGTGAAGTTTATGTGCCATATTCAGATTCAAATACATCTCTCTACACAAGTGCGTTCTTTGTAGTCACTGACGATTTTAATGTTTACAAATGTATTGACAATAATAATGGGGCATTGTCAACAGTTAAACCTACGTCAACTGGCACTTCAATCGTAACGACTTCTGATGGGTATCGCTGGAAGTTTATGTATAACATCTCTCCTGCTGATGTATTGAAGTTCACAACGACAAACTTCATTCCTGTCAAAGAATTAACTTCAGATGATGGTAGTCTACAGTTTGACGTTCAGGCAGCAGCATCTAATGGTGCGATTGATTACGTCGATGTAACAGCCGCTGGTTCTGGTTATCTCTATGCTGCTGGTACTTTCTCCAATGTTGACAGTTCAACTATCGTAAAGCTCACCAGTGCAAGTACAACTGACGATTCGTATGTTGGTTCTACGATCTATATCAGTAGTGGTACAGGTTCAGGTCAGTTGAGAGAAATCGTTGACTATCAAGGCAATATCAATAAGGCAACTGTAAATGCTGCCTTCTCACCCATCCCAACAACAGGCTCATCATACATCGTTGGTCCTAAAGTAACAATCACGGGTGATGGTTCAGGTGCGCTGGCATATGCTAACGTTGCACTTCCCGCTCTTGCTTCTGCTACTGTGGGTAACACCATCAACGAAGTTGTTATGATTAACACTGGTTCTAACTACAGTAAATATTCCGTTGCAATCTCTGCTAACAGTTCACATGGTACTGGTGGGACTGCTGCTGGTAGCATCGCACCATATGGTGGTCATGGTTCTAACCCAGTAAGCGAACTTGGTGCAACAGATGTTCTGTTAAATGTTCGTATGACTGGTACAGAGTCAGGCACCTTTATCACCAACAACGATTTCCGTATTGTTGGCTTGGTTAGTGATCCCGTCCTCTACTCAGGTGCACAGGCAAACTCAACAGTTTACGATATGACAACCAAACTCACAGTAACAGGTAAGTCTGGTACATTCTCTGCTGATGAGATGATTGCTGGTTCTTCAAGTGGTGCTGCTGCTCGTTTCGTTTCATTCGCAAATACGAATGCTTCTGGTACGACAGGTGTTATCAGTGTTACAGGATTAGATGGTACATTTACCACGAGTGAAACAATTACAGGCAATACCTCTACGCAAACTGCTGTTGTATCGTCTATAAATAATAGAGATCTACAAGACTTTGTTGGCGACGTTCTCTATGTTGAGAATAGATTGCCAGTAAGTCGGGCAGCAGATCAGACAGAAGATATCAAACTTATCGTTAGATTTTAAGGTTTAAAAGAATGGCATTAGAGACTAATTTCAATTTATCTCCCTACTTTGATGATTTCGAGACGAGTGCAAAGTTAAAGAATTACCACAAAGTTCTTTTCAAGCCTTCACTTGCGGTTCAAACACGGGAATTAAATCAACTTCAAACTATTCTTCAAAACCAAGTTGAGCGTTTTGGAAATAACATCTATGAAGAAGGTACAATCATCGACGGTTGTGCTTTTCAGTACGATGCTAATGTCGCATTCATCAAACTAAGAGATAACGATGCTGGTGGTAATACAATCACCGTTACAGACTTCGATGGCGCAACTATTCAAGGCGCAACCACGGGTGTTCGTGCTAAGATTATCTCTACTGCTTCTGGTGCTGAAACCACTGCTCCAAACTATAACACATTTCTAGTCAAGTATATTGACAGTGGTACATCAAAAACAAACAAATCATTTGCTCTAAACGAAGAACTTGTATTTCTACCTGCTGATGGGGGCGCTGGTCAACGTGCCAATACTATTGCCGCCGGTGCGTTTGGTTTTGGGTCAGTCTTCAATGTCGGTGGTGGCACAATCTTCTCCAAGGGTCACTTCATCAACGTTGCTTCTCAAACGCTTATCCTAGAAAAGTATTCAACCACACCTTCATATAAAGTTGGTTTCAAAGTATTAGAAAGCATCGCAACCAGTTCATCCGATACAACATTGCTTGACAATGCTGCTGGTTCATTTAACGCTTCTGCTCCTGGTGCTGATCGTTTGGTTCTAACACCAACGCTTACCAAGAAAGCACTATTCGATTCTTCAAACTTGTCATCTGCTAATACTGAATCATTCTTCCCAATCTTTGAAGTTGAAAGTGGTAAGGTTCGTATCGTAAGAGGTGATACAGTATTCAATAGCATTGGTAGAGAACTTGCTAAGAGAACCTACGAAGAGTCTGGTAACTATCAATTAAAACAAATCAATACTCATGTAAAAGAGCATTTGAATACAGGTAGCAACTTCGGTCGTTATACTGCTGGTGAAGGTGGTGATAAGGACAAACTTGCTATTGGTATTGAGCCAGGTGTTGCTTACATTATGGGTTATCGTAACGAAACTCTCACAACAGAGTTTATCGAGACAGATAAGGCAACTGATACCAAGCACGAAGTCGGTGTAAATGTCACCACAAACTTCGGTAACTATGCTATTGTAAACGAAGTCGTTGGTCCATGGGATCCAACCACAGTTCAGACTATTTCATTACGAGACACCGTTGCTACTGCTGTGACAAGTGGTAGTGTTGCGCTTGGTGCAGGTTCTGCTCCTGGTGCTGAGATTGGTACGGCTAAGGTTCGTGGTATGCAGTATGAGTCTGGTATCATGGGTCAGAAAGACGGTAAGTTCCGTTTGTATCTCTTTGATATCAACATGACTGCTTCTGGTAAGTCATTTGGTGATGTCCGTTCATTCTATGTAAATAACGCTTCAGGTCCAGATAGTTTTGCTGATGCTGTTTTAGAAACAGTCGTTATTGGTACAACAGGTGGTGGGTCAACTGCTACTACTGTCACCAAAGCAGTCATCAAAGACCCAGAGTTCAACAGAAATGTTTATTCGCTCGGTGTCCAAGCAACTAAGCAGCTTACGACAAATACTGGTACAGTCAACGCATT
>Ga0222718_10001510_pt1 | contig 22082 bp, 20 predicted proteins | sample C33_27DmetaG_FD_165045 | JGI IMG/M metagenome (GOLD analysis project Ga0222718, IMG submission 165045) | Estuarine water microbial communities from San Francisco Bay, California, United States - C33_27D | ecosystem: Environmental > Aquatic > Marine > Unclassified | place: USA: California...
ATTGAGACCAGTAACCTCTCTTTAACCAGCAAGGTAAGATGTTTAGTTTAGGTAACATTACTTTCAACACTTCGTCGTGGTTGTAGGTAATTTGTTCATGTTTGTTATTGATGAACGTGATGATTTGATTTCTACCGTACCAAGACTTTCTTACTACAAAGTTATTTCGGTGGATCGGCGGGAAGATTTCAGATAGTTCTTCTTTAGTTAATTTAGAGTACATTAGTTTATTCATGATTATTTATTTATTTAGTTATACTTATTTTATATTATTATCCTTTAGTTATCGTATTTAGTTTGTGGGTTTCAATGATTCCTAACACATCGATTCTAGTTAACTCGCCTTTACATTGTCTTAAGATTGCCCAAGTTATATCGTTTCCTAATTTATCTACACACATCATAATACTTATATTTAATTTGTTATACACTTATATTATCTAAACTACTTCGTGTTTAGTCTGTATATGCTATACAAAACTAAAATCCTATATATAATATAAAAAACATATGGGGGGTGGTAAAATATATTTGACTTTTATATAAGGTATACAGGGTAGATACGGTAAAGTAACCCACAACCTCTATATGCGACGTTAGCTAATAAAGTATACTAGTAGCTACCTAATGTCTCACTATTAACTTATTGGCATTCTAAGTGATAATATAGGTATGGCACAAAAACTATCACCTACAGCACGCAGGGCGAAAGCGGCGAGAGATAAACGCTACGCAATGAGCGAGTGGGGTAAATATAAAAAAAGAACTGCACAAGCAAAGAAGTGTCCTAAGGGATACGACTACGACCACCGAACTAGTAAATGTATTAAATCTTCTCGAAATCGTGCTGGTGGGAAAAACGGAACTAAAAACGAAACAACCAGAAAACGATACGGTTACTAAAACATCACTAATGAGTAAAATACAAAACTACACAAACGATTCGCTTATAAAAGGATCAGATAAAGTCCTAGGGTCTTCGTTTGAAAACAACTTATGGGTAACTAGAAATTACTCAATGAACAGTTTGGCATCATTCTTTGTCAACTATCTAAGCCAGAACGGTGTGAGTTACGATTTAGCATCAATGACAACAAGCATTGACACTAATTCTACAAGCATCAGCACAATAACAACCCAGCAAAGCACAAACACTACAAGTATTGGTGCAAATAGTACTTACAGTACAAATTTGGCCGCTTCATTTGGAACAGCGGACGCAAACGGGAACGTAACGAGCTTTTCACAGGCTTTTGCGGATCAAGTTTTTAGTGTTACAGCATCGAATAGATTCGCTACAAGCACATACGCTAATAATTTGGCTTCTTCTGTGGGTACATACGATGCAAACGGTAATTTACAGAGCATGTCACAGTCATTTGCAAACAGTGTAATGACCACAACAAACGACGCAACCTTTGCAACGAGCTCATTTGTCAATAATTTAGGCTCTAGCTTTGGTACAGTAGCATCTGACGGTACAGTAACCCTGTCTGTAAGCTTCGCAAATGAAGTTTTATCAACAACAACCACTGCGGATTTTGCTTCTACTACATATGTAAACAATTTAGGTAGTAGTTTTGGTACAGTGGCAGCAGATGGGACTGTTACACCCAGTATAGCGTTTGCGAATACTATAATGAATCTTGAAACAGCTAAAGATTACGCTGAGGCTTCAGCGGTTACAACTTTAGGGACTACAGTTGGACAAAATACATCAGCAATTTCAATAAATCAAAGCTCTATAAACGGTGTACGGTCAAAATACGGTGTAACATTAGACACAAACGGCGCTTTAACTGGTTTTCAAATTATAAGTGGAGCGGACGCGCAAAGTGATTTTATTATAAATGCAGATAATTTTAAAATATACAGCTCGAATGGTCAATTAAGCCCATTTAGTGTTGTAACAGACGGAAGTACAAGTAAAGTACAAATAAACGGTAACTTAAATGTATCTGATACAGTCACAATTGAGGGTTCTGGAGATTTTTCTTCCGGTGATGGAAGTATTAACGATTTAAATGGTAGACCAACTGCTTTACTTATGAGAGCAGGCGCTGTAGCTGGAGATATTGGTTCAGTTTGTTTAGAAATGCAATCGGATTCAAGATGGCACCATGTTATAAAAACCACAGGCGGCACAGATGGAGCCGGTAACTTTGATTTAAATGCAGAATACAGGTTAGGTAAATCACTTGTGGTAGGTAACGAAGGGGATAACTTTTCAAAAATAATGATGAAATTGAATGGTGCTGGATTAATAATACCAAACCAAACAGCCAATAGTGTAACGCCTTCAGCAGACTACGCAAGTGGTATGAATATTATATTTAATAATAATAACGGTGGTAGGGATGGAGATTCTGGAAGGTTGCATGTTAGTGAATATTATAAAACATTCTTTTTGGATATTCCATCAAATCCTTTAACTACAGGGACTTTTGCGGATATAACTTTTGCAATTAGAAAATATGTTCCCGCTGTGGTTGGCCCACCGGCTGTTGATGCTTATGAAACTAAAGTGGCTTGGATAGATAATTCAGATGATAGCTGGAATGTAACTGGGAGCGTTAATGCAACTGCATTTAACAGCACGTCAGATTACAGATTAAAAGAAGACTTTCAATCATTTGATGGTTTAAACATACTTAATAATATAAATGTATACGATTTTAAATGGAAAGATGTAGATGGAATTGAAGGCAAAAGAGCTTACGGTGTAAAAGCACACGAATTACAAGAGCAAATGCCTTCAGCGGTAACCGGCGAACACGATGGCAATAAAATGCAAAAAGTAGATTATTCTAAATTAGTGCCTATATTGATAAAATCTATACAAGAATTACAAGCACAAGTACAACAATTACAAAATCCATAACATATGGCCAGAATAGAAAGTTACCAAAAAGATAATTCTTTAAACGAAAAGGATAAACTTTTTGGATCATCTTACATATCTACAAATAACAGCACAGATCAATTTACTACAGGTAACTTTACGTTATTAGATCTTGCAGAGTTTTTTGCTAATTATCAAATATCCGATAACCAGTTATATAATTTTGCTACAATAAGTCAGCAAGTTACAACAAATGTTTCTAATATAGGAGCTAACGCAACATATTCGTTGAACCTAGGGGCTAGCTTTGGTGCTGTAGATGATGATGGAAACTTAACATCACTTTCCCAGGCTTTTGCAAACCAAGTAATGACAGTTACAACTAATGCTCGATTTGCTGAATCAACTTATGCAGAAAACCTAGCTAGTACTTTTGGTACTTTTGACGCAAATGGTAACTTAACTTCACTTTCTGAGGCCTTTGCTAACAATGTAATTACCACAACAGCATCGGATAGGTTTGCTACAACCACATCAGTAAATACGCTAACGTCTACAGTTTCAGGAAAACCCGATATATTTAGGCAAAATGATGCCCCCGATGTAACAAATGCTGTAGGATCTATATGGTACGATACGAATGATAATAATAAAGTTTACGTTTTAGTAGCAGGAACACCAAATGTATGGACCTTAACGGCAGACGACAGAATAATCACTAATTCTACGTCAATTTCAAGCGTTTCCCAGTCCGTTACAACATTATCTAATTCTTTAGGTGCAGAAGCTGCGTTAATTGACGTACTACAAACACAATTTACGTTTGATACTGAAGGCGGCATAACAGGAACCGCAGATGCACTTGCAACAAGCATCACAACAGCATCGTCAACAGCCGCAGGCGCCGTAGCTACTGACCTTGACAAGTTAGAAACTCAATTTACATTTGATAGTAACGGAGATGTTAGTGGTGTAGCAGATGCTTTGAATACTTCTATAAGTACAGCATCTTCTACTGCTGCGGGCGCAGTGGCGAGTGACTTAGATAAACTTGAAACACAATTTACATTCGACAGTAATGGCGATGTCAACGGAGTGTCAGGCGCTATTAACAGTACTATATCTACAGCGCAGTCAAACGCAGAAACAGCATCAGCAGCATTAGTAACAAAACTTCAGTCAAATATAGGTACATTTGATGCTAATGGCAATTTAACTTCGTTATCTACTTCTTTTGCTAACTCTGTAATGGACACAGAAAATACAACTGATTATGCAGAAGCAAGTAATCTTAATACATTATCTGCTGTATTAGGTATTGATTCTACTGACGGTTCACAATCTACACAAGCAACAGCTATTGTTAATGGTGCTACAAACACAACTACAACAGCTACTGTAGATGGAAATGTTGCTAGCTCTGAAGATTTAGTGATAACCGCAGCTAATTCTAGTATAGAGATTGGACAATTTGTAACTGGTAATTATGTAACAACCGGTTCTACAGCAAGAGTAGAAGCAATAAGTGGTACATCTATAACTTTAGATAGAAAAATAAGTATTTCAAATGCTGAAACAGTAACGTTCACAGGTACAGCTACTGTTTCTATAGATAATGTATCAGGAACCATAAGACCAGGTCTTGTAGTAAAAGGTACTGGATTAACAGTGGGAACTTCTGTAGCTTCTATAAGTGGAACAACCTTAACATTATCCAAAGCTGAAATTTTAGCAGATAATACTGCTTTAACATTTTTAGGTATATATGCTGCTGTAGATCAAACAGCACAAGCTATAGCTAACATAGACGGTACTATATCTGCGTCATACGGTTTAAAAGTCGATGCTAATGGTAACATAGCTAGTATGAATTTCTTTGCTGATGATACATCTTCTGAAGTAAGTTTCTCTGCTGATAGCTTTAAAATATATAATGGAACAGCAGCTGAATCCCCTTTTGAAGTTGTTGGGGGTGTTGTACGTATAAAAAATGCCAACATAGGAACTGTATCGTTTGGAGATTTAAGTAATGTGCCAACAACATTTGTAAGCACAGTAATATATGCGGATGATGCAAGCGGTACTAATGCATCAACAACAAAAGGGGCTAGCCAAAACTTTTTTGCAATAAAACAAGCGGCTACAGCTTGGCAAGACGGAGACAGTGTTTCTGGATTGGTCTTTTCTCAAATAACAGGTGATACCGGAGCAACCGGGGCAACCGGGGCAACCGGGGCAACCGGGGCTGACGGAGCTAACGGAACCAACGGAGCTGATGGGGCACAAGGCCCAGAAGGACCTCAAGGTCTGCAAGGTGTAGCCGGAACAAATGGAACCAACGGAGCCGATGGGACTAATGGAGTTGATGGGGCTGATGGGGCTAATGGAGTTGATGGGCAAGACGGGACAAACGGTGTAGATGGTAGAAGAACATTTACTGGTATATTATGGTATTATCAAGGCCAATCAACAGTACCTACGGCACCATCTAATATAACGGGCGGTTTTAGATTTAGTGATGCTAGATTTAATTCAACTACTGCTAACACATTACCAACAAATTGGGCATATGAATCACCATTGATGTATGCTGGAACCGCAAGTAATCAATATTGGACTATTGCTTACACCGCAATTGAAACAACCGCTGGAAGTGGATATGGTGATGTTACATTCGCTGCTAGTGCAGTTAAAGCTTTTGCTTTTAATCAAGTAGTAACGTTTAATTCATTATCAACAAGTGGAAGCACCACTATAAATGGCAATAATATAACTACAGGGCAAATACAAAGTTCAAACTATGGCTCTGTGTCTGGAAACTATTCAACCGCTGGTTCTATAATAAATCTAACAAATGGTAATATATATACACCTAATTTTAGTATAATTGGTGGGAACGCTAACTTTAGAGGCGACTTAGAAGCCGCTGGAGGAACATTCGCAGGAAATCTAGAAGTTACTGGAACGGCTTTAATACAAGGAGCAGTGTCATCTGGTGATTATATTGCAGCTAAATTTAAAAATACAGATTCTACTAACAATACAGGAGCGGGTATATCTTTGAATTCTTCAAGTGATTATCATCATAGAATATTAATGACAGGAGGCACAACAACAAACGTTAATGGCACTTCCAGTTTTGATTTAAATGCTAGTTATCAATTAGGAGAAGATGGTCAATATTCTAAAAAAATAATAAAATTAAACGGAGCAGGATTATTAATTCCTAATCAAACAGCTAATGGTATAACGGTTAATTCCACTAATGGACCTTCTTATAGTGGTGGAATGAACATTATTTTTAATGATAATGACGGTGCAAGAACTGTAAATTCAGGTAGATTACACGTAAATGAATGGTTTAAAACATTTTTCTTAGATGTGCCAAGCGCTACGGGTGGAACAGGAACGCATGCAAATGATATGTTTGTAATGCGTAAATTTCTTACAACGCCGAGTAATTTTGAAAGAACTGTACTTAAAATTGATACAAATGATGATGTACATATAAGAGGCACAATATATGCCCAGCTTTCAACTAATCATTATCTTGACATGGATAATACAGGTGATTCATTAAAAGTTGCAGGTGATGTAGTTGCATATGTATCTTCAGATAAAAGATATAAAGATGATATAATTAATATATCTAATCCATTAGATAAATTAAATAAAATAAATGGTGTATCGTTTACTTGGAATGAAATATCACATAAAGAAACAGGTAAAAAAGATATTGGAGTTATAGCACAAGAAATTGAAGAGGTATTTCCAGAAATTGTACAAACAAGAGAAAACGGCTATAAAGCAGTTGATTATCCTAAGTTGACAGCATTATTAATTGAAGCTGTAAAAGAATTATCAGATAAAGTTAAAAAATTAGAAGATGGCATTACCAAGTAGTGGTCAAATATCCATGAGCGACATAAATACTGAATTAGGTGACGCTAATCCAAATTCAAGCCAAATTGAATTAGCTGGAGCTTCTACACCTACATCATCTAGTTTATTTGGTTTCGCTACTAGCGCTGTAAATAAAGTGGCGCCACATAGAATGAGTGAGTTCCATGGGTACACTCATGTAATCGTACCTGGTGGTGGTGGTGGACCCCCTCCTCCGCCTTAAAATATTTAACAACCACGTGATTATATTATCATAAGACCAAAACCAATGACTTATTTTTACAAAACCTATTCCTGGGGGAACAATAGTACCCAAGGAATATCCGAGGAAACCAGAACTCTTTGGGAGCACATCGCTAAGAAAGAAAACTGGCGAATTGTTCAACTACCTAATGGATTTTTTCAAGCTGAATACAAAGATCTAAATGATGAAGAAAAATGGATCGATGTAACAAGGCGGGAAACTTTAGAAAGCTGTGAGGCGGCGATTGATGGAAGCATTAGTCATTACTCTAAAAAGCTTGAATTTTTAAAAGGACCTAAAGTTGTGAAAACATTTAAATAACCACTTACAATAAATTTAATTAAATGGAATATAATAACCCAAGTGAGATAGTAAAAGACCTTTCCTTTGGGAAGGATGCTAGAAATAAAATTATGCACGGGGTAGATAAATTGACAAGTGCAGTTAAATCTACCCTTGGTGCTTCTGGAAAATGCGTTATATATGAAGACGCACTAGGAAGGCCGGTAATCACAAAAGACGGAGTAACCGTTGCGGAAAGCGTAGTCTTGATTGACCCGGTCGAAAATATTGGTGCAACTTTAATAAAAGAAGCAGCAAGAAATACAGTAAGAGAAGCGGGTGATGGCACAACAACAGCCACAGTGCTTGCTCATTCATTGCTGCATTTAGCCAATGATCACAAAGACGATAATAACATAAGAGATATTAAAAAAGGTATTTTAAGTGGCTTAAATAAAGTCAACAAATATCTTGACAAAAAAGCTATTGAGGTAAAAGACAATATGCTTGAAAGCGTTGCAGCAATCAGCTGTAATAATGATAAAGCTCTTGGTGAAGTTATATCGCAAGCCTATTCAAAAGTGGGGAAGGATGGTGTCGTCCTTATGGAAGAGTCTGAGACCCATGACACACACGTAAAATTTGTGGAGGGCACTAGGTTAGACTGCGGACTCAAGTCGCCACATTTTATGACAGACAAGGATAAAGGTAAAGCGGTACTAGAAAATCCGTACGTACTGATAGTATCATCGCCAATACCTAATATTCGTAAAATACAAAACGTATTGGAGTTTGTCATCAAATCGAAAAGAAGCTTACTGATCGTAGCGGGCGTAGAACAACAACCTATGGCGGCGTTGCTAGCAAACAAAGTCAAAGGTAATATAAAAGTAAATGTTGTGGATCTGCCTGGATTCGGTCCGACTAAACAAGATACAATTGAAGACCTTGCGATATTAACCGGAGCGAAGGTTATGAATGAAGAATTAGGAGATGATCTTGATTTAATTTCACCCGAAGTTTTAGGCCAGGCTGTTCTATCAGTTACAGATGATAAACACACAGTGCTACAAACAACTGATCAAGGTGTCGTACTTAACGAACGAATTGAAACAGTTGAAAATAAAATCAAGGAAGAAAAAAACCCATTCTTTAAAAAGAAGCTACAAGAAAGATTAGCAATGCTGAACGGCCAAGTAGCAATGATTAAAGTGGGTGCAGACTCTAAGGTTGAGATGAAGGAAAAAAAGGATAGAGTTGAAGATGCGATATATGCTACCAAAGCAGCATTACAAGAAGGTATTGTTCCAGGCGGTGGTGTTGCATTATTAAATGCTTCCCAAAAAATTAAGCCTAACGGTTTAGGTGAAGAAATATTATTACAAGCAATAAAAGCACCATATAAAACAATAATAGAAAATGCTAACTTACCGTATATGGAATATCCTATAGCGGGGACTGGCATCGATGTTGCAACTGAAAAGTCTGTAAGAATGGTGAACAAAGGAATTATTGACCCAGTGCTTGTGACTAAAACAGCATTAAAAAATGCGGTTAGTGTAGCGAATACAATATTTTCAGCGGATTGTGTAATTAATAATGTAAGAGATTATGAAGGCAATTAATTACTACGTCGTTGTTGATAAAATAAAAGAAGCCCCAAAGAAAGTTGGTGGCTTGGAACTTACGGAAGATCAAAATAAAGACGTGAGGTATTTAAAAGGTAAAGTCGTATCTGCGGGTCATCTTGCGGATGTACTTAGTAAAGATGATATAGTTCATTATGATAAACATGCCGGTCACGGTATTGAATGGAAAGATAAACTATATTATGTATTAAAACTTGGTGATATAGTATTAGTTGAATGAAATTAAGTGCTAGTGACATCAGGGAATTAAATTTATTAAAGTATTATAGGCTCATTAGAAAATGGGCCTGTAAAACTTATAGCCTAAAAGATGCTGATTTAGAATTATTAATCTATTTAGATTGTAAAGAACGATTTACACGTAATGATTTTATTGATGGTACCTACACCTACAGTTGGGATAAAGACAGATGGGAAAGACTTAGAAGAGAAGGTTGGATTGATGTTTGGAGAGAAAGAAAAGGTAAACTACAAAAGTACACCATATATAAAACAAGTTTTAAATGTAAGCAATTAATTAAACGAGTGTATCGTATAATGCTTGCAGAAGAAGATTTGCCTACAGGATCAAGAAGTAAATTTTTCAATAATAGATCGTATACAGACAAAGTTTATAATAAAGCTATTGATGATATGATCAAAGATAAAAATAGATAGTTATGCCATATATACAAAAAATGGGGTCAAAAGAAAAAAGCACCCCCGGAAATTTCAGTGAAAAAGATAATAAAACAATAAGTAATTCTACACAGTCTAAAATGAGTAGAAATGATATTAAAAGTTTTATACAAAGTCAAGCCCCTAAAAAAACACAAGTAGTGGGTAGCTCGGGAGGCCTCAGTGTAATTGGTGGCCTTGTTAGTGGAGGTGTTAAAGCGGCTGGTAAATTATATTCTGCATTTAGTAATGCAAGCAAACAATATGGTAAAATAGCAAAAGGCACAAAACAAGTACCAATTGTAGGTAAACCTGGTAAAACAACTTCAGTGCCAGCTTCGTCTTCAACTAAAAAAGTATCGTATGCCAACCCAAGAATAAGCATGACTAAAGCCCAAAGAGACGCGGCGGGGTATTAAATAAAAACAGATAATGGCTTATAAAATGAAAAAAACTTTTCACGGTATGATGGGTATAAATGAAAAACATTCAACACCCGATACACCAGTTTTTGAAAAAGATTTAGGGCAAAGCTGGGGTCATGCTGAAATGGATCGAACCATTACTATCAATAAAAATTTAAACGAAAAGCAAAAAGAAAATGCTGTTGAACACGAAAAGCAGCATATCTTACAAATGCGTAGCGGGAGATCTTGGTATGATAATAACAACATATACCACAAGCCAAAGAAAGATGAGCCGATACAAGTTTATAAAAGAGTGGGTAATAAAATGATTGTTAAAGGTCATGCAATGGATGTTGGAGATCCAAAAAACCCTGTAGAGAAAGAAGTGTATAGCATAACTAAAAAGTTTGCAACTAAAATAAAAAATAATTATGCCAAGTAAAAACGCACCCTCAAGAAAAAAATCTAAAGGTTATTACACTAAAGTTAATAAGAAAGGCGGAACTGGAGCTAAAGCCGGTGGTGGTATGTCAAAAAAAGGCGTTGCTAAATACAGGAAAGATAATCCTGGTAGTAAACTTAAAACAGCCGTTACAACACCTCCCTCTAAATTAAAAAGAGGCAGTAAGGCTTGGAAAAGAAGAAAATCATTCTGTGCTAGGTCTAAAGGATGGAAATCCGAAAGAGGATTAGCAGCTAGAAGAAAATGGAATTGTTAATATGAAAAGTAGAGGCTTAGGAGACGATATACATAATTTCACAAGAAAAACCGGTATTAAAGGTTTAGTAGATAAAGTATCACAAGGGTTAAACATACCATGCGGTTGTGAAGGCCGACGTAAAGCTATGAATGCCCTATTCCCACATAAATATAAAAAATAACATCATGCCAAAAAAATCTAAAATAACTAAAAAACCGTCTTTGCCAGGATACAATTTTGGGCAAGCAGATGAAACATTAACTAAGGGTGCAGCTACAGCAAGTGGTCTTAAAAAAGAAGAAAAAAAAGAACCCTCTGCGGAAATGTCTGTGTTTAAGATGAAAGATCTTTCGGGGGACAGCATAGTTACTCAAAAAGATGTTTTAATAGGTAGAGGTGTACTAAATAAAGACGGCAGTAAAGCAAACGCAATGAAGCCTAAAGGTTACCAAATGAATTACAAAATGGTAAACAAAGAAGGTTTTCAAATGGCTGGTAGTCCTAAAAAAATGGCAGCTTTTCAACTTGATGACCCCAAAACAACTAAAGAAAAAACTGGCAAAACAAGTAAAGAAACTGTTAAAAGTGAAACGATAGAAAAGAAAACAGTGCCAGGTGAAGAAAAAATTGTTAAATCAAAAGAAAAATCAAAAGGATCTTATAAAAGTGTATATGACACATTTAAAACTAATGATAAAGGGCAAAAAATAAATCCTAGAAATAAAAAAGTTTATGATGACCTTAGCGAGTTTGTAGCAGATGCGAAAGCTAATCCAGCGAAAGAAAAAACTACAATTACAAAAACTCCCAATAAAGTTGTTGAAACAGTTACAAAAGATCCAGTATATGCGGATAAAACTATGTTCAATATTGATGAGCAAAGGGAAAGAGGGCGACAATCTTTATTATCAAGTAGACAAAGTAATAGAGAAGGTTTAAATAAATTAGTTGCACAAAAAGCTGGTTTAAAAACTGCTTTAAAAAGCAATATAGATGAAGTAAAAAATCAAGAATTTGGAAGTAGAAAAAAAAGAAGGCAAGCAATAAAAGAAGCTAGACGAAGTAAAAGACAAGGTATGAGATCTTTTAGAGTTGGTAATTTTCAAGGCGCTCAAAATGTTTTAAATAAAAATATGATTGCTGATACTAGAGGTTTTGATATAGGAGCATCTGATTTGGCAAGAAGACAAGCAATGGGTATTGATAAAAGTGTAAGATATTATGATACTCAATCTGCGCTTGACAAAGGTGTAAGAGCAGGTGGTACTTACTCTGATGTTAAAAGAACATCTCAAGCTGAGGCAGATTTCGCTGCGGAAAATAATCCTTTTTCTTCTACAAATAGTTTAATGAATACAAAATTCAATTCAGGATTTAATGAATTTAGTGGGGTTAATATGAAAAAAGGTAATTATATGAAACCAATGCAACTTTCACCTAAGGCCATGAACTATTTTAATAAAAAGAAAAAATAATGAAAAAATTATTTGCTAAATTATTTGGTGGTGCAGGATTAGATGTAGCAGATAAAATTGGTGGACTTGTAGATAAGTTTGTAAGAACTAAAGATGAAAAAGCTAATTTTGAAAAAGAAATGACTTTGATATTTAAAGAGCATGAATTGTCATTAGAAAAAGAAATATCTGCAAGACATAAAGCGGACATGTCATCTGACTCGTGGCTTTCGAAAAATATTCGCCCAATGATTACTTTATTTAGCTTAGCAATATATACATTGTTTGCAATAGCTGATGGCAATATAGGAGAATTCAATTTACAAAATCAATACGTAGATCTTATGGGGCAAATTTTATCTTATGCTTTAGGTTTTTATTTTACATCTAGAGGATTAGAAAAAATTTCAACTATAGTAAAAAAATAAATTAAATGGCTAGAATAAGCACGTATATAAAAGATCCTGTTGTTACTAAAGACGATAAGGTTATAGGTTCTGACATATCTGGATCAACAAGAAACTATTCAATGGAAGACATTGCTGGTTTTTTAAATACATCTAGCTTAATAAATGTAAACGGTCAATTAATATATAAGTTTCAAATAGGCAGCACACCACAAACAGGGAGTTTTACAGTAAATGGTGGTCAACCTATAAATTTTTCAAATGTAAATTCTATTGATTTTTCACATTTAAATACTAATGGACAAAACATTCAACAATATTTAGAATATTTTGAAGGTTTGTTTATAATGCTTACACAAACAGATAACCAAAATAATTTTGGACAATATGCAATAACATCAGTTACTGATTCTGGAAACGATTATTCAACATTTACATTAACATTCAGAGAAGGTAATAACGCATTAATTCAAGATAAGTATTACGCTATGTCTTTTTCACCAAAAGGGCAAAGTGATAAACATTTAACTTGGCCAACAGATGGTTCATTGTATCAGTTTACAGCAAATACAGCAGTGACTATAACACATGAATTAAATAAGTTTCCGTCAGTTACTACAGTAGATTCAGCAGGATCGCATTTAGTAGGTGATGTACAACATATAGATACAAACTCATTTACATTAACATTTTCAGCCTCATTTCAAGGCAAAGTATATATAAACTAAATAAAAAAATATGGCAATCTCATTTTTAACGGGCTTAGATGTACAGGGCTCAATTAATCTTAACAAAAATGAATTACAAAATGCAGTAATTCAAAACTTAGCGACTGCTCCTGGAACACCTTCGGAGGGTCAGATATATTATGATAGTACAGCTGGAGATAAGCAACTGTACTTTTATAATGGTAGTAGCTGGATACCCGTTTCTGGTGATATTCAAAGAATTCAAATAACTGCTGACGATACAAATTCATACAATATAACCAGCGGTGATTTCTTATTTACTATCTCGGGTGATACAGGAATATCAACAACATTAACAGGTAGTCAATTAGAAATTGATCTTGATGATACAGCAGTAACTCCTGGAACTTATGGTTCTACAACTGCAATACCAGTTATTACAGTAGATCAACAAGGTAGGTTAACAGCAGCAACAACAGCGGCTATTGTAACTACTTTAGACATAGCAGCGGATAGTGGAACTGATGATGGTGTTGTATTAGGTACAGATACATTAACAATTTCAGGTACAGCTAATGAAATTGAAACATCTGTTTCTGGTGACACAATAACTGTTGGTTTAGTTGACAATCCAACTGTTTCTGGTAACTTAATTGTTAGCGGAGACTTAACTGTTTCAGGTACGACGACAACGGTCAATACGGAAACAATAAATCTTGCTGATAATATTATTACATTAAATAGTAATTACACAGGATCAACACCAAGTGAAAATGGTGGTATTGAAGTTGAAAGAGGAACGGCTGATGATAATGTAGCATTAAGATGGAACGAAGGAAGTGACACTTGGGAGCTTACTAAAAACGGAACCGACTATTATGAAATTCAAACAGTTGGGGAAAGTACATTTTCAGCAACTATTGGGAATGACACAGATACATCATTTACTGTAACACACAATTTAGGTACTAAAGATGTAATTGTACAACTATATGATTTAAGTTCAAATGACACAGTTTATGCAGATGTGGCAAGAACTTCTATATCAGTTGTAACAGTTAGTTTTGGTACTGCTCCTGCTACTAACGACATCAGAGTACTAGTAAGTAAAATAGGATAAAATAAAATTTAATGGCTCAAAAGTTTCTAACCGATATTGAGGTTACGCGAGGCCTAGTTGACTCATCTGGAGATCTAGGTGTTGCAGGACAGGTATTGTCTTCAACTGGTTCAGGTACAAATTGGATAACTAACGAAGCAAATTCTACGGTTGTTTATTTGGATGAATTTACAGGAGATAATAGTACTGTTGACTTCACGCTTTCAGTATCGGTAACGGATGAGAACATTACGCAAGCGTATATAGATGGTGTCTATCAAAATAAAGACACATATTCAGTAAGTGGCACTACACTTACATTTTCTACTGCACCACCTTTAAATGCAGATATAGAAGTTATAACATTTTCTACAGCAACTACCTCTGACGATCTAGCAGCAGGTTCAGTTATTATTCCAGTTAAAAATACACACACTGCAAGTATAGCCAAAGGAGAACCTGTATACATTACGGGTAATGTTGGCAGTTCAGCAAGATTACAAGTTGCGCCAGCAGACGCAAGTAATAGTGCTAAAATGCCAGCGGCTGGTTTATTATTACAAACACTGGCTGTAAATGCAGAAGGTTATGTAATTACAGGTGGTTATTTAAGAAATATTACAACAGATACAATTGATGGTACATCTACTAGTTCAAATGATACAGTATATGTAAAATCCGGTGGTGGTCTTACAATGACAAAACCAACTGGCACTAACTTAATCCAAAACATTGCTAAAGTTGCAAGGGTTGCAAGCGGTAGCGCGGGATCATTATTGGTGTCATCAATACTTAGAACAAATGACGTGCCAAATATTACTAATGATTATTTTTGGTTAGGTAATTCATCTGGGGTTGCGACACCTACGGAATTTACAAGCACAGCAAGAGGCTTATTAAGCGTAGGTGCAGAAGGAACAGCATCAGGTGACGGTAATTTAGCATATAATAATAGTTCAGGTGTATTTACATATACTCCACCTGTTTTAGGTGGTTTATCTGGAACTACAGATGATATAACGGAAGGGTCTACAAATCTTTATTATACTGATGCAAGGGTTGGAAGTTATTTAACAACAAATAATTATGTAACCGCATCTTCTACACATACATTTACAAACAAATCAGGAGATATATCGCAGTGGACAAATGATTCAGGTTATATAACTGATGGTAATACAAACTGGGATAACTCATATGGTTTTATTACCGCATCATCAACTGAAACGCTTACAAATAAATCTGGTAACATTTCCATGTTTACTAATGATAGCGGATATATTACAGATGGTAATACAAATTGGGATAATAGTTATGGATTTATTACAGCTAGCTCTACGGATACTTTAACTAATAAATCTGGTAATATATCTCAATGGACAAATGATAGCGGTTATATAACTGGATATACAGAAACAGATACATTAGCTACGGTTACAGGAAGAGGCGCGAGTACATCTACAAATCTAACATTTAATGGAACCCTTACTATGGGCACTGGGGGGACCCAGTATATTAGAATGGGTAGATTTCCAGGCTCAACTACAAATAGTGGAGAAGCATGGATTGGTAGAGCTTCTGATAGATCAACTGGTACTATGACGGTACAATTAGGTACAGGCACAGGTAGAAAATTTGAAGTTGTAGATTATAATTGGACTACTGTGGAATTTTCAGCAGATGATTCTGGTGTTGCAAGAGCCGCAGGAAGTTTTAGAGCACCTGTATTCTACGATTCAGATAATACAAACTTTTATACAAATCCTGCTGACATAAGTGTAATGTATAGAGTTAAAGACGATCATGGGAATGAAATGTACACTAGAAAACATTCTGGGTCTGACTTTGCTAACGGTACTTTAGTTCAAACTGATATTACATCAAACACATCGAGTGGCGCATCATTTGTTTTAGAAGCAACTGGAAAAAGTTATTCAAGTGAACCACCATTTAGTTTTATGGCTCAAGGTTATTTATATGCTAATACTATTATAAATCATTCTGGTATTCATTTTGGTAAACCTGGGTTTACTACAATGAAAGTATTTGACTATAATGGTAAGTTGGCTTTTTGGTGGCCAAGAGTTAGTTATTGGAATAGTTTTGATGTTCATGTGCGAGATGCTGGTGGCGCTACACATAACTTAGTAACAGGTATTAGCAATTCAACTGAGCCATCATCAAGCAAAAAGGTTTCAGTTACAATGCGTGTAAGCCCTATTCATGATTATAACTATAGTACAGGCGCTTTATATGCTGGCCAATATTATGATTCAAATGACACTGGTTATTATGTAAATCCCAATGGAGTTACAAGATTAAGTGGATTAAAACTTGAACCAGCATCAGCAACAAACCAAGCCAGTGGAGATGATAATGTTTTATGGATACACAGAACAAATAACAACGACTGGGGAATACAAGTAAATGCCGATCAAGACGCAGCTACTGATTATGGTTATGAATTTTTAGGAGGTTCATCACATACATACGCATTTTCAGGTGTAGCTGCTGGAACTAGATATTTTAATGTAGGTAGTAGTTATGCACAACATGACGGTTCATTTAGAGCACCAATATTTTACGATTCAAATAATACTGGTTATTATTTAGATCCAAATGGCACAAGTAATTTAGTTAGTACATTTGCTGATGCGTTTTTAGGCAGGGTAACCACAAGTGGTGATGGACAAAATAACTATCCCTTTAGGTTGGCAAGTGATTATAATGCCTATATGGTTGCTGCCGCTGGTAATACTTGGGGATTATTTTGGGCTGGAAACAGTGGAGCAAGATACGGAACAAATGGAAACGGTGGTCCTGGTAATATATGGGGAAATTCAGGTAATCCAAATGAATTTGCTTTTGTGGGTAGTGATAGTACTGTGTGGACGATTTATGGTAATGACGGTAGGAGTTGGCAAGCTGGATATGCTACTAACGCCGCGTCATATAGAGCACCTATATTTTATGATTCAAATGACACAGGTTATTTTAATGATATGGCTAATACTACTTTAAGTAGCAGACAGAAAGGGCCATCAGAATATAGAACAAGTGCGGGGAATACTAGAGGGTATATTCACGCAACAGATACAAATGATCAGCATTTTATTATAGCTACATCTGGAGGTGAAGATATTGCATTCAAAGATGGTGGATTAAGTGGCGCTACCAATATGATTATTAGAGGTGATGGAGATGCAATAATAACTAGAAATCTTTATGCTTCAGCTTTTTATGATCAGGATAATACCGGCTATTATGTTAATCCTAATGCAACAAGTAAATTGGCTGGATTGGAATTTAATTTTACACAACATGGTTCTGCTAACAATATAAGAATGGGGAATAGCACAACTATGAATGCTATTTCGTCTGGTACCAATAATGCAGCGTTTGGTGTTGAAGCATTAGGAAATTGTACTACTGGTAGCAGAAACTTTGCTTACGGTTACGCAGCATTGTTTAGTGTAAGTAGCGGTAGTAATAATATTGCCATGGGCGACGCTACTGGTTACAACGTAACTTCTGGTAGTAATAACTTGTTGTTTGGTCAAAATGCAGGTAGAACAGGTTATCAATCACCGCAATCAATAGCTGGAATAACTACAGGTAGTAACCAAATACATATGGGGAATGAATCCCATGCTACAGCTAGAATACAAATAAGTTGGACTGTAAATTCAGACGCAAGAGACAAGACAGATGTAACACCGATAAATGTAGGTTTAGATTTTGTTAATCAATTAAACCCAGTAACATTTAGATGGGATAAAAGATCTGATTATGAAGATAGAACACCCACCGGTGAAAATAAATTAGAGGAATTAACATTAGGGTTTTTGGCACAGGAAGTTGAAACGGTAGAAAAAGCTTATGGTTACGACGTAGCTACAAAAACAAATTTAGTTGTAGATAGGGATGTAGAGAATGATGGGTATGGATTAACATATGAAAAAATGATACCTATTTTAACAAAAGCAATACAAGAATTAACTCAAGAAGTACAAACATTAAAAGATCAAATAAATGGCATTAACTAAAGTATCAGGTGATTTTATACAAGACGGGTCAATAACCCAGGGGCACTTACATGCAAGTCACGGTATTACTACTTCAGATATTGGAGAAGGAAGTAATTTATACTTTACAACTGCCAGAGTTGACTCAAGAATAGGTGATTTAAGTACATCAGATTTATCTGAGGGTACTAATTTATATTACACAGACGCAAGAGCTGACGCTAGAATTGCATTACAAGTTGGTAGCAACCTAGATTTAAGTAGTAAATCAACTAGTGATTTAAGCGAAGGAACAAATCTTTATTACACTGATGCAAGAGCTGACGCAAGGATAACCGCTGCGGATACAGATTCATTATCAGAAGGTTCAACGAACTTATATTATACAGACGCTAGGGCTGATGCTAGGGTTGCTTTAATAGTTGACTCAGCACCTGGAACTTTAAATACATTAAATGAATTAGCAGCTGCTTTAGGAGACGATGCAAACTTTAGCACAACAGTTACTAATTCCATAGCTACAAAACTGCCATTAGCAGGTGGTACAATTACAAGTGGCACAAATATAGGTTTAACAATAAATCATGATTCTTTTGAAAAAGGTTTAGTCATACATAGAAACCATGCCACTAACGCAGGTTCTATTGTGTTTAAGAATAATACCGGAATAATAGGGACGCTTTTAGCAATTTCTTCTGATAATCAACCTTACTGGCAAGAAGGGGCGGGAACAGATAGTTATAAAATATGGCATGAAAATAACGACGGCTCAGGCTCTGGTTTAGACGCAGATAAGTTAGATGGACAACAAGGAACGTATTATTTAGATTATGGTAATTTTACTAGTACACCTACAATACCTACAGACTTTGTGTCAAAAGCAAATGGAGGCCAATTTGAGGGTGTTATTACAATTAAAGAAGATACAAATAGTACAGGTACTGCAGGCAAAAGTTTTTTAACACTCCACAATGTCAATAGTGATATTTCACAACAACAATCTTTTATAGACTTTAAGTTTACTGACACTAACGCTAATTATACACCACAAGTTCGCATAGGCGCTCAAGTTGGTCCTGATGCCGATGCAAACGCAATCTCTAAAGAAGGTGCGGGTTCTTTTGTAGTATATACATCGCCTATTGGAAGTGACGAATTAGGTGGCAGCACCGGCTTAGCAGAGCAATTTAGAGTTAGTTATAATGGAACTGTTACCGCACAGGGACAAATAATTGCCACAGGTGGTAATTCTACACAATGGAATACAGCATATACTTATAGCCAAGTGGGGCATTTGCCATTAACGGGCGGAACAATTACAAGTGATCTTACTGTAAATAGCGACTTTCAGGCGGCAAATACTAGATTGAAACTAATAAACTACAGTGGTGGTACTGGTATCACCTCACAAGGTGAGTTAATGATAAGAAGTGATGGAAAAACTGGATGGACTTATGGGGACGAGCTAGGAAAGATTTCTTTTTATCAAACCGATGGAAGCGGGAACGGCCCTGGTTACCAAGCCAGCATTCGCGCGACTAATGAAACTGGTAATGGCTCAACTACAACAATTTCGTCTTGTGGGTTGCATTTTTACACTTCAAATTACAACGCGTTGGAGCGGTATGCCGGCAGGATAGACCATGACATGATCTGGGATTCAAAAGGTGGATTTGCTGTTGATGGCACTCGAAAAGACGTGAACTGGGATGCGGCTTATACGTATTCTCAAGTTGGACATATGGCTTTATCAGGTGATCAAAGTATATCTGGAACTAAAACATTTTCTAATGGTTCATTGGTTATATCTGGATCTCATGCAACAATATCTTTTTTAGATACAAGTAGTAGTGCTGATGACTTTTATATACATGTTAATAGTAATAATTTTTATGTTCTTACAGATAGAGATGGGGGTAACGAAGTAGATGCTGGTTATGAATCCCCACACCCCTTACAACTTGAAGCAGATACAAATACTGCTTATACTTTTGGCAATAGAATATTAACCACAGCAGATGAAGGCTCTGGAAACGGTATTGATGCTGATACATTAGATGGCGTGCAAGGAGCGTTATTTTTGAGATCTGACTCAGACGATACATTTACAGGTAGACTTGTTGTTGCTAACACGGGTGTTAGAAGAGCGGGGATGTATGGTATATATGATTCTACTAAAACCGGTCATATATGGTCAATGGGCGGTGCTTACATGATACCACAAAATGGTGCTGATTTTGGAAATTTATATGGGTTAGCTTATTACCATCCAAACAATAATACAAATGGGCAGATGGCAAGTGGCCACCAAATGGTTTGGTGTGCTAATGGAAATCCTCAATCTGCTATAGGTACAAATATATGGACAGATGGATTAATAATTGCTGATGGGGCAAGTTTTGGAGGAGATGTATCTATGAATGGCCGAACTATTAACATGGGTAATGGTAGTATTAGTGGTATTAACCATTTAGCAATAAATGATCCTGGGTATGGTGAAGGAATTTCTTGGAGTGGTGGTAATGGTTGGCAGATTTACGAATCTTCTGATGCTAATGCAAATTCAGCAGGTAACTTACAATTTGCTACAGGTTCAACACATAGATTTAGAATAAATACAAGTGGCAGCACTTATAGTGAAAGACATTACGATATTAGTAATACAACTTATTATGTAGATCCTGCTGGTGTTAGTAATACGGTTACTACGTATGCTGTAACTCAAATGCGTGCACCTATATATTATAGTATAACTAATACCGCTTATTACACCCGGCCACACACATCTAGTTATATAAATTCTTTACATACAGCTGGTAATATACAAGCGGGCTCTTCAGGTACTGGTAATATATACATAGGCGGAACATCTGGGAACTACTTTAGATTCCACACAAATAATTCACACACATATTTTGATGCAAACGTTGGGAATATAAATTGGAGACAAGGAACAAGCACGAGGTTTACGTTTTACATGACAACTGCTAATATGACCATAAATGGCACATTGACGCAGAATTCAGATGAAAGAATAAAAGAGAATATAGTTGAAATACCAAATGCACTTGAAAAGATTGATGCAATGCGAGGTGTTTATTACAATAGAACAGACTTCAACACTGATGTTACAAAAGTAGGTGTAATAGCACAAGAAGTTGAAGCTGTATTGCCAGAAGCAATTTTAGAAGCTCCCGATACTGGATTAAAATCTGTAGCTTATGGAGAATTAACAGCTGTATTAATAAATGCAATAAAAGAACAACAAACAATTATTGATGATCTTAAGTCAAGACTTGAAACTTTAGAAAATCAGTAAAACAAGTGATAATAAATTATAACACAAACAATTAAAAAACTAAATTATGAATTTATCTTATGAATGGAAGATCACGGCTATGAAAAAAGCACCATCACTTGACGGATTGTCAGATGTGATCACACACGTTAATTTTGAATACAAAGGTACAGATGCTGATTCTGGAGAGGAAGCTGTTTTTAACGGCGCTTGTCCAATCGGTGCACCTGATTCAGAAAGTTTTACAGCGCTTGCTAATTTAACAGAAGCGGATGTAATTGCATGGGCACAAGCTAATCACCCAACAGATCACATGAATGAAGTGATTGAAAAACAAATTAGCGATAAAATAACACCAAAAAACGAAGAGGTAGAAATGCCATGGGCTCCAGTTGAAGAAACAACTGAAGATCCAGCTTAATTTA
>Ga0222718_10001511_pt1 | contig 22064 bp, 27 predicted proteins | sample C33_27DmetaG_FD_165045 | JGI IMG/M metagenome (GOLD analysis project Ga0222718, IMG submission 165045) | Estuarine water microbial communities from San Francisco Bay, California, United States - C33_27D | ecosystem: Environmental > Aquatic > Marine > Unclassified | place: USA: California...
GATGTGCTCAAAAAAGCACATATGGACGGATATGCTGGTGTAAGAATCATTGGTGGTGGAGATCGTGTTAAAGAGTTTGAAAAACTATCTGGAGATTACAATGGAAAACTCTATCAATTTGATAATGTAGAAGTTCGTTCCGCAGGTGACAGAGATCCAGATGGTGATGATGTCTCTGGTATGTCTGCATCAAAGCAAAGAAAGGCAGCAGCAGAAGGAGACTTTGCAGCATTCCGTAAGGGTGTTCCTTCATCAATGAATAGTAAGCAGGCAAGAGAACTTTATAATACTCTTCGTGCCGCAATGCAAATCAAAGAAGGTTGGAGTCTTTGGGAGATTGCACCCAAGTTTGATTGGAAAAATCTTCGTGAGAATTATATTCAAGAGAAGATTTATAAAGTCGGACAGATGGTAGAAAATGTAAATACTGGATTAGTCGGTAAAATTATTCGTCGTGGAACTAACTATCTTATTTGTGTAACAGAAGATAAGATTATGTTTAAATCTTGGATCAAGGATGTGTCCGAAGCAGTTACAAATACCAATACACCATCGGGTGTTCCTGCGGATCAAAGACTTGTTGGAACCGATGCATTTAGAAAATATGTTGAGACAATGGTTCCCGGAAGTAGTTGGGGAAGACAATTCATAAATAAGTATAGAAAAAAGTAAGTATTAAGAATTCTTCCAATGAATAACGAAGTCTTTGAAGAAGTCCAGGGTGCCGAAGGTGGTGCAAAGGCAAAACTTGAGAAGCAGGCACGTCAACTTGCCTATGATACCAAGTACAAAGTAAAGCAGGCACTTGCTGCAAAGAGTGGTGGAAAGGCAGACCCTGCTACTGTGTCAAAAATGTATATGGCACAACTTTCCAAGTCACCTGCACCCCCAGCAGTAAAGGCACTTGCGAAGAAGAAACTTCTTGGTGAAGAGTATGTTGATGTCAGAGAGTTTGCTGTAGAATCAGTTTCTAGTGCTATTCTAAAAGTTTTCGTAGAAAACAAGGAAGAAGTAATTGAAGAGGAAGAGAAAAAAACCAAGAGTGGTGAGGCAAAATTTCATATCAAAGTAACAGATAAGAAGACTGGCAACTCATATCATCGTTATGCAACTCGTGCAAAGATTGCAGAACTTCGTGCCAATCCAAACATCGCAACTGTTGAGATGTCTCATCAGGGTGAGGCAGGAACCAAGAAGGCAAGAAAAGATTATGATGGTGATGGTAAAGTAGAGTCATCTTCTAAGGAGCACGCTGGCGCAGTTCATAATGCAATTCAGCGCAAGAAGGGTGGAGTTCCTGATGGAAAAGATACTCGTAAGGAAGAAGTTGAAGTTATTGATGAAGACTCACGTCGCACCAGTAACAAGCAGCAAACTGAGCGTGTAAGATCTAATATCAAGTCTTTTGGAAGTAACTATACTCCTCCTAATAACTGGGATCCCGATGCTAATCGCGGCAAAGGAGAAGTTGTTACTCGTAAACAGATGGAGAAGAAGCGTCGTAAGTCACTTCGCCAAGAAGAAGTTGAAGTTGTTGATGAGTCTGGATATTTTCCAACTCCAGAATCTCAGAGAGCAGATGAAAAAAAGCATAATTTGAGTAAAGATGCACTTCCAGGTCGTCACAAACCACAACAAAAACCAACCCCACAAATCTCAAGACCACAGCAACTTAATCAATCTCATAAACTAAGTGGTGAACTTCTTGAAGCAGAAGAGTCCAAAATTGGTGGTGGAAACCTAAAAAAGTTGGCAGCAAAGGCAACAAAAAGAATTGATGCCGATGTTGATGGTGACGTAGACACCAACGACCCAAAAGCAACTGAAATGGGTGAATTCATCCCATCACCCGATGGTAAAAAAAAGATCAAACCAATCGTTCAGAAAGAAGATTATCTGTCTGATTGGAGATCTGAACTTTTGGAAACTAAAGATGAGGATGATGAAAAGCAAATTGATGTACTGAAGAAGAAAAAGAATAAAGTTAAGATTATGCCAGATCTTGGTGAAGAGTGTGGTGTATGTGATAAGTGTGGTAAATCACCATGCGAATGTTCAAAAAAAGAAGGTGAAGAAGATCCTCGTGGCATGAAGACCAAGGCAAACTTGGTTAGAAACAAGTTGAGGGCAATGGGTCTCAAGATGTCTCATGTTCCTGAGGGTGAACTCATTGAAGCAAAGGATGAAAAAGATGAAAAAGATGAACGGGAAAAAGAACAGAAGACTGCAGAAAAGGGTCAAAAACAAACTCTAAAAAATATCAAAAAGATCACTGGCAAAAAACAAAGACTTGATAAAGAGAAGTATAATCTTCAAAGAAAGGGTGAACTTCCACTCAACATGAGTAATGAACTTGAAGGTGAACAGATTGATGAGGGTATTCCACTTGCATTAGGTGCGGGTGCAATTGCTGCTGGTCTTGCTGGTTGGAAAGCATATCAAGGTATGAAGACTGCGGATAAGTTTAAGAAAGATGCGGAGCAAGGGAAGGGTCTTGCTGGTAAGATTAGACAGCGTTCACAAATGTTAAATCAGGAAACTGAAGTTGAAGGTGAGGATCTCCAAGAAAAACCAGGTGATGGATATCTTGGACCAACTGTTAAGGTTGGTGGGAAGGCATATGGCATTCCAAATCCTATTCGCATTGCACAAGATGCTCATGATACTGCCAATAGAACAAATCAAAGAAAAGTAGATGCAGTTAAAGCTCATGGCGGAACCGCATCGATGCCTCCATATAAAAATTATAACCGTCAAAATAGTACTGCTAGTCAGAATCTTTTTGGATTCCAAAAGCAATCATTTGAACCAGAAGGTGAGATGGTTTCAGAAATGGATTTAAAAAAATTGAAAAATCCTGGTGCTGCTCTTGGAAGAGCAATTGATCGTGTTTTTGTTCCTCCAGTTGCTGATGGAACTCTTAAGGGTAAACCAAATTCAAAGAAAGTTACTGAGGAAAAAAAACCAGAAAGTGAGACTATTGAAGAACGCACCCGTTATGCCAAGGAGACTGGAAAGGATCCACAAACTGGCAAAGAGTCGAAGAAAGGTGGCACTCTAGGTGGTGATGATACTCACTCTAAAGTGATGCGTCATATGCAGGGTAGTTTGAGAAAGTCTGGTGGCATGATGTCCTCCAGAAAGAAACCAATCCAACCTCAGGGTAAGAAAAAAGAAAAAGGTGCGAAAGGTTACCAGGGACCAACTCCAGTTGATAAGATCAGAGGTAAACTTGCAAGAAAGAGAGCACCCAAGCCTGATATTGGATCACGCTTTGATTGAGGATAAAAAATGCCAGCGAAATCCAAAGCACAACAAAGGTTCTTCGGGATGGTTAGGGCAGCTCAGAAGGGGGAAATGGAAAACCCCTCACCTGAGGTTGCCCAAGCTGCTTCTTCCATGTCCAAGTCCGACGTGAAGAAGTTTGCAAAAACTAAGCACAAGGGACTTCCAGAAAAGAAATCTTTTAAAGATTTTACTGTTGATACAGAGAAAGCAAAAAATAAGAAGTAATTTGCTATATATTGATAGACCATTTGGTATAAAATCATGCTTGCATTTTTACTCCCACTCGCTTCGAAGGTAATTACCGATGCCGTTGCCAAAATTCCAGAAAATGAAGAACTCGGTGAGAAACTGGTTGAGATCTGTCTTGTTATCCTTGGTAAAGCGGTTAAGTTAACTAAAACCGATATGGACGACCAACTTCTTGAAGTAGTAACCAAGGCAATCAAATCTCGCGAAGAGTGAGTTTTATAAATATCTTTATAAAAGAATTTTATACAGGTAAGGAACATGGCTCTTTGGGGCAAAAAAGATCTAGTTGGAAATGCGGGGTCAGTCACTATTGATCTCAGTACAGAAGTAATCACTGGAAGTGGTACTACATTTGCTACCTCTGGGTTTGAAGTATCTGCGGGTGATGTTATTGTTGTTGGTACTGGTGCAACTTACGGTCACGCCGTAATTGCCTCTGTTGATAGTGACACGAGTGCTTCTGTTGCTACTACTCAATATCTGATTCCAGACGGTGCAAATGGAATTCCTCTTGGAACACCATATTTTGTAACTCAACAACCAGTATCTTCTATCGAAGATCAAAACTACCAAGCACCAGATGCTAAGTCGAATAGAACTTCTAGCGTATTTGGTGTAGATGCAACTGAGGTTGGCATTGCTACTGCAACAACGGTTGCTGGTAAAGCAGGTGCATATTCAGTTGCACATGCTGGTTGGGTTGGTGTTACAACATACGTTGATGGGCACGGTAACTTGAGAGTTAAATCCGAAGTTCTAGTCGCTGGCAACTTCATTACTGGAGATGCTGATGATGACGCAAGATTCCCAGATAGCTGATAATATGGTATGAAGTTTGATGATTTGAATGAAGATAACTATTTGTTATTTGCCATAAAATTCTATAATAATCCACAAGCAGTCACTAAAGATGACTTTGAGGACGATTTGAAAAGAATTAAGTACGTCAAACGTTTATTAAAAAGATATAAAAATACTGGCGTACTTAAAACACATTTAATATTAAATCATATTATTGTATTGTTTAACGTTTTCAATGAAGCAACAGTTCCTTTACTGTTTTATAATTTAGAAGAAGATCTTTGGCCAGCAATCAAAAGTTTTTTGGTATATTTGAAAAGGATACCAGAGTATCCAAAAACACATGTTCATGGAATTCCTGAAGATGATTATTGTATAAAAGAACTAAACTCTATCTAATGGACCTTAATAGAATTATTGATATCATTCACACTCTAAAAGAAGAGGGTGAAGTTTCAGTGCCAACTAATAATGCCTCTAGTGGAGCGATTGCTGGTCTGCCCCCAGATCAACCACCAGTATATAAGAAAAAGAAGAAAAAATATTCGGATTTGCCGACCATAATTGGTAGAGGCAAGTTCCCTGGTGCCAGAGCACGTTGGAGAAAGGGAGTCTGATAATGTTCTCTCAAGGTTCTAAAGTAGCGGTTCTTGAATCGAAACTTGATATGTATGAGGACCTATCCCGCGAAATGCTGGCGAAGTTAGAAGCGGCAGTAGAAAAAATATCAGAAGGAAATAATCGTATTGCTCAAATTCTCACGAAGCACGATGAAAGAATTGAGCAAACTATGAAGACTGATTCACTCATCATTAAGATGATTGATGAGTTAAAAGCAGAAAGTGAAAAGGACCATAAGGTCATTCACGATAGAATTGATAAATTACAGGTAGAAATAAAAGCATTCTCAAAGTTCCGTTGGCAAGTTGGTGGAGTGCTAGTAGTGGCAGCACTTCTCATTGGTGCGGGTAGCAGATTGGCACCATTCTTCTTGACTTCACCCCAACCCGCTGCTACAATAGAAAGACAGTAAAGACCTTTTGTAATGGATTTGGTTGATTCCAAGTATATTGGATTAGTATCTTCGCGTCTGCAAAAATTCAAAAAGGTCAAAGCGGACCTCTATAACTTCCGTTGTCCTATCTGTGGTGATTCCCAGAAGAACAAGAACAAGACGCGGGGGTATTTTTATGTCGTGAAGAATAATACAAACTTCAAGTGCCATAATTGTGGTTCTAGTTTATCTCTGAATAATTTTCTCAAAAAGATTGATACCACTCTCTATAAGCAGTACACTCTTGAGAAGTTTAAGGAAGGACACACAGGTAAGAACTTTGTTGTGGATGAACCTAAACTAGAATTCAAAAAACCAACTTTTAAGAAAAAACTTAATCTACCAAAAGCATCCGAAAATAATTTTGCAAGGGACTATCTAATCAAACGTAAACTTGATCCAAATAAGTTTTACTATGCTGATAAGTTCATGGAGTGGACGAACTCACAAAAACAAATGTTTGATAGTATCGTCAAAGACGAACCAAGAATTGTTATTCCACTTTATGATGAGTTCAAAACTTTGATCGGATTTCAGGGCAGAGCACTCACATCATCTTTCACTAAATACATCACCATTATGTTAGATGATGATGCTCCGAAGATCTACGGACTCGATGAAATTGACAAATCAGAACCAATCTACATTGTCGAAGGACCGTTCGATTCCACGTTCGTGGAAAACGCTGTTGCTATGTGCGGGTCCGATGTTGATATTCGGTCGTTTGGTTGGAGCGATTATATTTGGGTTCTTGATAATGAACCACGTAACCGAGAAATCACCAACAGAATTGCCAAACTCATCGATAGAGGAGAAAAGGTAGTAATCTGGCCAAGCAACATTGTGGAGAAAGACATCAATGATATGGTTCTCTCTGGACATGATGTTATGTCTATGTTAAAATTAAATACCCATTCTGGTTTAGAAGCAAAAGTTAAATTCAACACTTGGAAAAAAATATGAGTAACGGAACGAAAGTTGTAAAGAGAAATGGTAAAACAGAACCTCTTGATTTAAATAAACTCCATGTTATGGTGGAAGAGGCATGTAAAGACCTTGCTGGTGTATCTGCAAGTCAGGTTGAAATGCAATCTGGTATTCAGTTTTATGATGGAATTACCACTGGCGAAATTCAAGAAATTTTGATTCGTTCTGCATCAGATTTGATTGATTTGGACCACCCCAATTACCAATTTGTTGCCGCACGTCTTCTTCTCTTTGCCCTTCGCAAGCAACTTTTTGGTAGGATGCACGAAAATCCTTCCGTTAAGAGTCACGTTGAAAAATGTGTTGAGCGTGGAGTATATGATCCTGAAATTCTAAATCTTTATACGGACGAAGAATTTGATAAACTACAATCGTATATCGATCATAGTCGTGACTATCTGTTCACCTATGCTGGTCTCCGCCAGGTAGTGGACAAGTATTTGGTTCAAGATCGTAGCACTGGTGCTCTTTATGAAACACCACAGTTCATGTACCTTTTGATTGCCGCGACTATCTTTTCAAAGTATCCTAAGGAAACACGTTTAGACTACGTTAAGAAGTACTATGACGCAATCTCAAAACACAAAATCAACATTCCCACACCTATCATGGCGGGAGTGCGAACTCCACTTCGACAATATGCTAGCTGTGTCCTTGTTGATGTTGATGACACCCTCGATAGTATCTTTACTAGCGATATGGCTATTGGCAGATACGTTGCACAAAGGGCGGGAATCGGTATCAACGCAGGTCGCATCCGTGGCATCAACAGCAAAATCAGGGGCGGCGAAGTTCAGCACACAGGCGTTGTACCATTTCTCAAAAAGTTTGAGTCAACTGTCCGATGCTGCACACAAAATGGCATCAGAGGTGGAAGCGCAACAGTCCACTTCCCCATCTGGCACCAAGAAATCGAAGACATCCTAGTTCTTAAGAACAACAAAGGCACAGAAGATAATCGTGTCCGTAAACTAGATTATTCCATTCAAATCTCCAAGTTGTTCTATGAGCGTTTCATCAAAAACCAAGAAATCTCACTCTTCAGTCCACACGACGTTCCTGGTCTGTATGATGCTTTTGGCACTCCTGGATTTGATGAGTTATACAATGTTTATGAACGAGATGAGTCTATTCCAAGAAAGACTATCGGAGCTCAAGAACTTTTTCTGGACCTCTTGAAAGAAAGAGCAGAAACTGGTAGACTGTATATCATGAACATTGACCACTGCAATTCTCACTCTTCTTTCCTGGATAAAGTTGAGATGAGCAATCTGTGTCAGGAGATTACACTCCCAACCAAACCACTACAACACATTGACGGTGATGGCGAAATTGCTCTCTGCATTCTTAGTGCTATTAACGTTGGAAAAATTAGGGATCTTGAAGATCTTCAAGTTCTTTGTGATTTGTCTGTTAGGAGTCTTGATGAACTCATTGATTTTCAGGGATATCCAGTCAAGGCAGCAGAAATCGCCACAAGGGCACGTCGTTCCCTTGGAATCGGTTATATTGGTCTAGCACATTATCTCGCCAAGCACGGGCATTCATACAACGATCCTGCCGCTTGGAAATCTGTTCATGACCTCACCGAAGCATTCCAGTACTATCTCATTCAGGCAACCGTAAATCTTGCAAAAGAGAAAGGTGCTTGTGAATATTCTCATCGTACCAAGTACGGACAAGGGATTCTTCCAATTGATACATACAAGAAAGATGTTGACGAAATCGTCTCCAACGAATTGAAGTATGATTGGGATAATCTTAGGGAACAGGTTAAGCAGTACGGAGTACGGAACAGCACTCTGTCCGCACAAATGCCTTCGGAGAGCAGTTCCGTTGTGTCAAACGCAACCAATGGAATTGAACCACCTAGAGGATACCTGTCCATTAAGAAGAGTAAGAAAGGACCCCTTAAGCAGATTGTCCCCCAATACCAATCTCTTAAGAACAATTATACGCTTCTGTGGGATATGGAGTCCAATCGTGGTTATATTAATATTGTTGCTGTAATGCAAAAGTTTTTTGACCAGGCAATCAGTGGCAATTGGAGTTATAATCCAACTAACTATCCAGACAATGAGGTTCCAGTGTCCGTGATGGCACAAGACCTTTTGACTACATATAAGTACGGATGGAAAACGTCCTACTATCAAAATACCTACGATATCAAGACTGATGAGGTTGATGAAACCAAAGAAAGTCTTGAAAGTTTAATCTCTCAACTAGAACAAGCCGAGGAGGAAGAGTGTGAGTCTTGTAAGATTTAAGACAAATAAAGAAGAGAGACCTATGGTCGAATCGATGACAGTATTCAACTCAGAAGAAGTTGATACCAAAAAACAACCAATGTTCTTTGGTAAACCTTTGGGAATTCAGAGATATGATTCTTACAAATATCCAATTTTTGATAAACTCACAACTCAACAACTAGGTTATTTCTGGAGACCCGAAGAGGTGTCTCTTCAAAAAGATCGCAGTGACTATCAGTTGCTGCGTCCAGAACAAAAGCACATTTTTACCAGTAATCTGAAATATCAGGTTATGCTTGATTCCGTTCAGGGACGTGGACCTGGTATGGCATTTGCTCCATACTGTTCTCTTCCTGAACTGGAAGCTTGTATGAAAGTGTGGGAATTCATGGAAATGATTCACTCACGCTCCTACACATATATTATCAAAAACGTATACTCCGACCCTTCGGAAGTTTTTGATACCATCCTCAAAGAGGATCGAATTTTGGAGCGTGCAGTGAGTGTGACTCAAGCGTATAATGACTTCATTAATGCTGCCCATCAGTATGATAATACCAATCAATGGCAGCACGCACTAGAAGGAATTTTCTACGCACAAGAGGCAAGATATGAACTCAAACGCAAACTCTTCAGAGCAGTTGCAAACGTTAATATTCTTGAAGGTATTCGCTTTTACGTATCATTCGCTTGCAGTTTTGCTTTTGGCGAACTCAAGCTTATGGAGGGAAGTGCAAAAATCATCTCTCTCATTGCAAGAGACGAAAATCAGCATCTAGTCATCACTCAAAATATCATGAACAAGTGGAAAAGTGGTGATGATCCAGAAATGGCACAGATTGCCAAAGAGGAAGAGCAGTGGGTCTACAAGACCTTTGAGAATGCCGTAAATCAAGAAAAACTTTGGGCAGAATATCTGTTCAAGGATGGTTCAATGATTGGTCTGAATGACAAACTGTTGCAACAGTACGTTGAATGGATTGCAAACCGTAGGATGAAAGCAATCGGACTCAAACCGCTCTATGACATACCAGCAAAGAATAACCCACTTCCTTGGACAGAACATTGGATCTCTTCTAAGGGTCTTCAAGTGGCACCACAAGAAACCGAAGTTGAATCCTACATTGTCGGAGGAATCAAACAAGACGTTAAAGCAGATACCTTCTCAGGGTTCTCTTTGTAAAGGAAACTGCAAATGTAACTGTATAAAAACCGAAGATGCTTTACAAATGTATACGGAGGCAGCAAAATCTGACTCCTATATGTTTGGAGAATATAATGGATATGAAGCATATGGTGACATTCCAGATTAAGAAAAAGGGTCGCCAGACCCTTTTTTTTATAAATAAAAATACGCAATAATTTTATTAAAAAGATGCAATCTGCAGATATTAAATCACTTACCGAAGCATATTATAGTATCTACGCACCCAAAGAAGAGACCGTAGAAATTACGGAAGAACTTCTTGATGAAGCGTTTGATGAACTGGTTGATGAATTTATTGAAGAAGGATACGAAGAAGAAGAAGCACTTGCCGTACTCGAAGAAGCAACCGATGCTTATCTAGAAGAGGCAAAAGTCACTTTTGGAAGTGATACTGCTCCTCTAAGAGCATCTGGTGCTCGTGTAGGTGCTAGAAGAAGATATGGTAAAAGAAAGGCAGGTGAGACACTAAAGGCAGCAGGAGAGAAGGCAAAGTCTGCTGCTGATAGTGCTAAGGGTGCTTATAAGACCGCTAAGGCAGGCGTTCAGATTGCTGGTTCAATTGCCAAGGACGAAGCAAGAAGAGCAGGACGCAAGGCAGCACACGCCGTTACAAGTGCTCCTGGCAAGGCAAAGGCAGCGGTTGACAGAAAGAAGAAAGAAACCAAGAGAGGAATCAAAGGATTCATCAAACGCCAAGCAGAGAAGGTTGTGAAGCGTATGAGTGAAGACACAGAGCAACTTGTAGAAAGACCTGTTGTTCTTCTTCCAGGAAAGCGTGGATATGTTGCTACGGGTCCTATTAACAAAGATGATAAAAAAGTAAGCGGTCTTGGTCCTATCGGAACTTATTCTGCTGCTAAACCTGCATCAAGTGGTGGTAAAAAAACCACGGCAACTATGAGTATGCAAAATAATAGTAATGAATTGGAAGGTGAAGTGATTGAAGGATACGTAAGCGTTGAAGAGGGTGTTATCTACCTTGAGGGCAATCAAGGACCATCAACTCCTGTCAGAATTTACACTTTCCCTGATGGATCAAAGAGAGTTCAACCTTATGTTGGTGGTGGTGGTGCCGTACCCAGAAAAGGTCAAGCATCTTTAAATAAAAAACCAACCACACAAATGGCTGGTTATGAACCAGAAGGTGAGATGGTTGATGAGGCACGCAGAGCAGATAAGGAAGGTTATGCAAAAGGATCCAAAGAAAATCCAAAAAGAAAGGATGTTTCTCATGGTGATCCTTCCCAAAGAACCATGCTTCACTCTAAGTTGAAGAGACGTGCTGATGAAATGGGAAGAGAAAGAAGATCTTCCGCAAGAAATAAAGCAGGTGGAAGAACTCCTGTATCCAAGAAAGAAAAAGCATTCTTGCAAGCGGCAGACAGAACCAGACAGCAGGTTCGTAATCCAAATGTTCCTGATACAGGAAAGCATAAAGTTAAGGAAGGATTCGAAGCACTCCAGGCATCTGGATTGTTCTCTGAGAAAGAACTTGCCAAGATTGCCGAGCAGATGACCACTCAGACTCAAATTCCTCCCGCTGGTGATTCATTTAGACGTGGAACCACTAAACCACCTGCTGCTCCACAACTTCCACCCCCACCATCAGCAACCAAAAAGAAACCAGAACCAAAACTAGGTGCTGGAAGACCAGGATTTGGATATGGTGTTGGAACTGGTCCCTGAGATTAAATTTAAATAAACATTCAGGAGGGGTAAACCCTCCTTTTTTATTATCTAGTAACTGCTTTTTTAACCAAAACGGTTCCTTCTACTGCTCTACTTGTCGTTCCAGCAGGGGAGTTTAGTAGCAAATCATAAAAATATTTTCCTGCCTTAAGATTTGCTGTTGTACTTGCACCAATTGATAATGTAACTTTGCCTGATGTTCTATCGTTTGCAAATCCTACTGTAAAATCGGCAGTTTTTAAAGAAGACTCATATCTTTTCATCTGGGCACATCCACTATACCCAGTTAAATCTTTCAGTGAATTTGATTGTGAGTCTTCTAAAATAAAAGACTGTATGAAATCAGTGCCAGTATAAATTATAAGATTTGTGGTATATGTTGCTGACATTTTTTTAAAATATTTATGGAAGGTCAACCAAAAATGGAGTAATCCAGTCCTCATTACTATTAGTTACTGTTGTAATAGTAATTCCTCTGGCATTGAGTTTCGAAACTAAAAGTTCATATGATGCCTGGACATTTGCTTGTGTCATACTTCCAGATCCATCAATAAAGAGTGCAATGGAAGAACCATCTGGAATACTATCAAGATTGCATATCTTATACCAATCAGTTGCTTGTGTGGCATCTCCATTGTCTCTGTTAACTTGAATAGGACCAAATGTAAGACCATTAGCAGCCTCTCCAACATTGCGTGAAGTATCGTTTACAACAATGACAGGTGTAAATGCCAGTTCTTCACCAGTAATACTATCTTTACGTAAACGAATTATAATTTTTTCTTCACCCTCAGTAAGTCTATCCGATACTAGAACTACATTAAAAGATCCACTATTACTATTGACGGTGACTGTTCCATTAAATGATGCTGGATTGAAATCGGATGCGGTTACAGTTCCTTCTTCTTGGTGAATAGTCCAGTAATATGTTCCATTAGGAATATTGGAACCCGATACGGTTACTGTTAGGGTATTGCCCTCATTTGTTGCTAGTGCCGATGGTGTTAATGTATAAGTAGAAACTACATCATTTACAGTTACTGTAGGACTTGATTGAACTACTGGTCCCGTAACAGAGTTTGTTCTTATGGTCAGGAAGAAGTTTTCTTGCCCTTCATTTAAGAAATCATTTGCAACTGTTCGTGTAATTGTTGCAACACCTGTGGTTGCTCCAGTGCTGACAACGCTTACAGAACCAGTTAGTGAATTATCAGAGAAATCACTTGCCAACATGCTGGTGGTGCTGTTGAAATACAGCGTTGCTCCAGCAGCAACATCAGTTGTATTGATTGTGAAATCTACAGATTGACCTTCATCAATAACTGTTGTCGAAACTCCAACTGTGTATGTTGGTACGTTCGAAGATTGTAAGAGAGCGCCACCAAGTCCTTTAATTGTAAGGACTTTATTGTTGTTGATGGGTATAGTATCATTTAAATTATATGTGGTTCCATCATAGGTAATGCCACCATCTTCACCAACAAATTTAAATGTATATGAAGATTCTCCGATACTTAAAGTGACAGTATCATTTGATAATGCGGGAAGATAAAATAGAGTATCATTAGAAACATCTGTTGATACATTTTCAGTTCCAAAGTTGTTAAATGGTATGACTCTGACATTATCTGTTGTCGATATTCCAGATGCCTTTTCTGTTAAAATGTCATCAATATAAAACTCAGGAATAGTTGTATTTGCAAACTTTGGTTTATTGTATCTTAACCAAGTTTTGAAACTAGTTCTTTGGGATAATGTGGGCTTTGGCATTTAGAATATCCACCTCGCTGCTGCTGCAATTGCTACCATTCCTACTAATAAATCATATGATGCATTGGCAACGCCGTTTAAATTTTGACCAGGGAAGTAATCATCATCTCCAATATCAGGTGTGTCATATGCAACTTCAACTTCAACTACAAAATCTAAACCAGGATTAACCCAAGTTGCATTAACTGTTGCCTTTGATGCACTATCCCACCATTTTTTCCATGTTAACCATTCTGTACCATTTAAGTTGTTGTAATATTCAGTTCCAAAATTTCCTTCATCTTGGTTATACCAATCCATTGCCCTAAAAGCCAATAAATTTTGACTACTACTAACAACGCCAAGTCTACCCCATATTCCGCCATCAACACCACCACAAGGTCCACTCTCTCCAACGCATGTATCTGTTATATAAATTGTATCTGGTATTTTAACCAATCTAGCAAAAGGTCCAACATTGATACTATGCGATGCATCACTATTTTTTTGTGCATAACTTCTCCAAGGTTTGGGATAATTTGTTCCCCCACCAATTGGTATATTGCCATTTGGATCGAACGGTGCATTTATCGGTGCAAATGGTCCCCTAACAAATTCTTCAGCAAATGGATTAGTGACAACTCCACCAGGATTTAATCCCTCACCTTGACTATAGGGTATACTTCTTCTACAAATACCATCCCAAAACAATTTTGGATTTGCTGATTCTAACTCTGAATAGTTCATTTAAGTCAGATATACGTGTAAATCATTGCTAGTTCCACCCCATCCAATTTGAATTGATGCTATTCCTACCACTGCCGTTGTTGGAGTGTTTATGCCAACATTATTATATGAAAAGGTATTTGCGTCTATAATTTTTACAGGAACACCATTTGGATGGGTTGATGTTGATATATTGAAAGATGATGCTATACCAGTATTTAGATTCATAATAACACCCCAATCATCATAGGATGTGGTCATACCATGTGCTAGTGTTGTGGTAACAATAGCAACATTATTTGATCTAGAAATTGATGTTGGAGTGCATACACCAACCGAATCATTCCAATTATTCCACGGTTTTGATGAGTAATCTCTAAATGTAAGATCAGAATCTGTAGTTCCTATTCCAACTTTTTTTAAGCAATTGAAAAATATATTTACTTTTGAAGCAGTGCTCCCAACACCAATAGATGTAGTTCTTTTTGAATTACCATCTAGAATAGAAATTAACATTGCTTTCACAACAGAATCTCTATATTCATGAATTGCTTTAAGATTTGTTAGTTCACCACCAATCTTTGGATCTGTGACATAAGTTGATCCAATTCCAACAACAGGAGATGGAATTCTTCCAATGAATTTAGAAAGTGTTGATCCAGCACCAGACTGTATTGCTGCTGGTGTTATTCCCATAGTATCACTGAACTTATATAAGTTATATGAAACTAATGATGAACCAATACTGATGAAGTCTTTTTCACCTTCTACATCATCTAGATAAGTATCTAGATGTCCTTCTATTGCAATTTTATATCTATCAGTATTCATTTTAGAACCTCACTTTAATTGGAAATGGATTTCCTTGCCCGCTTTCGTGTCCGCCAACAATAAATGATCTACCAATCCTTCCAGCGGCACCACCAAAATTTTCCACTGCTGCTGATCCTTCTACTGCGCCACTTCCGATTTTATGATTAACTTGTGAATGAGTTAATCCTTCATTACGATACATTGATCCATCTTGTTTATTTGTATATGGTTCTCCAGGTGATGATCCATCACTTCTATCAATTTCATATCCATATATGAAATCATAATCATCATGTATAGATTTTATATCTCCATCAGAATTCTTAATTACAATTGTGGTTCCAAGCAATAATTCCAATGTGCTACCATAAGTTCTTACTGTATGTGCAGTATCCCCTGCTTGCATATCAAAATCAAACTGTTGTTGAGATGTAGGTGTAAATTGCACTGTTCTGGGCACTCTTGGTGCATATCTTCTTAGTCCTGTATATCCAGGATCTATAATAGTGCCACCTTTATCAAATACTTCTTGAAGTCCTGTTTTAAGATCTGCTAATTCTTGTGGTGTAAAACTATTTTCTGTTACTTGAGATCCATCACCATTTAAGTAGTTATTCATAAAGTCTGGTATTTTTGCAGTAGCTTTATTTCCCGTAGAAAACCATATTCTTTGTGCAATTAGTCCTAGATTTGTCCAATCTGCAAGTGCAGAATCATCAGAACCAATAAGTGTATTCCATAAATCTTCAAGAAGTGTTGTTGGTGGTTGGTTATTGTTATTGGGAGAATTGCCTGCAGGATCCCCAGTTGCACCATTCATAACTTCATTTATGAGTGCTAATGCAAGTGGTGTTCTAGGAGATCCTCCAATAAGATTTTTGTTAATATTGAATGCAGCTGCCATTTCATCTTTTGTAAATACACATCCAAGCATTTTCATGAATGTTCTTCTTTGTGATGCAGACATTGAATTGAGGAGTGGACTATTTCCAATAATAAAGTCTGTTCCAGGACCAGTTCCACCAGATCGTTGCTTTATAATAAAAGATGCATAAATTAGACCATTTTCTAAAAGTTCTTTTAGAAAATTTTTATCTCTATATGGTTCTTCAAGATAACGTTCAATTTTATCCATCACAACTACTTTATTATTATCAATTTCATATTCGTCAATAATTGCTTGTGCAAGTGCCTTATATTCAACCACAAAGGCATCAACTTCTGTTCCCGAAAAAGGTATATCTGGCCAGTTAAAACTCATCTTATTCGTCTCCTATAAGTCTTCCAGTATTAACGGTAGTTTCATTTAAGAAATTATCGGGGCAGTGTAATGTAGTATATGTATTATTATCAACCAGACTACCAAATCCAGTTCCTAGAGCACTGTCTGTTCCACAACAACCGATTGGAGTTGGTTGTAAAAGATAAAAGGTTCTATTAGGATATGTATTACGGAACTGTTCCCATTTTGTATACATTCCAGAAAATGATTGTGTTCCTGCATTTTCATCAACCACGGCAATACAAAGTCTTTGAGCACTACTGGGAGTTGAGAATGAGCACCCTGTAGATATACCCGCTCTTACATTTATATTACCTTCAAGAATAATATCTTTTTCACCATTTGGTTTGGTGAACATCACGTCATAAACATATCTTCCTGGTTTTAGTTTTGCAGTCGTCCAACTTGGGATTGATAGTTTAATCTTTCCTTCGGTTCGATTTACAAAACCAACAGTAAAACTAACAGCAGTCGAACTTCCCTTGTGCTTTCTTAATTGTGCTTTTGCAGAATAGTTTGTCAAATTTGCGGCAGTACCATCATTAGCAAAGAAGTCATACTCTTGCGAGTAATCCGTTCCTCCATTGATAATAAGATTGTTAGTATAAACTACTGCCATCTTTTTTAACTATTTAGAACCAGTTCTCTAAACGCATCATAATATGAAGTTGGATATGTTGGACCAGAGAATATGTTACTGTCACCCTGAACAAATAAGATTCCGTTACCTATTTTTTCATATACTGACAATACTTTTGTTCCACCTTCAATGGTATAAACGGGAATTCCACCAGTCCACAATACCGAGGCATTGTGGTTTTCTGTTTCTGGAAATCCACTGGCAACTACACTAGGTGCTGTAGAACGATCTGCATTACCAACAAATCCTTGGTCTGTCGATGCCCTAATTTCAGTTCCGAGTAATGTCAGCATTGCATTTATATTGCTCTTATCGGAACAATTTCTTTCAGAAGGACTTCCATTCCACCATTCTGCATTAAACCAAATAACACCACCTAATTCAATATATTGTTTAATCTTAGTCAGAGATGCCGAATCTTCAAGCATATCTCTTGTTGTACTACTTCCAATATCAAAGGTGCTGCATTGATTAAAGTTCACTCCAATATGAACAACACCATACTCTGAAATATCATCAATGGTAATTATGTCTTCTGTTGGTGTTGGACTTGAATTTAAATTTTCGAGAATAATACCTGTTTTGGTAAATGCATAATCGGTTTTTACACATTCACTGATAGGTGTATAGTCTTCTCTTGCATTGAACATTCCCTCAAGAACAATACTCTTTTGATCAGAAGAGTCTGTAAACATTACATCATAAGAATATCTACCAGGTTTTATTTTCTCCGTAACATATCTGTCTAGTGATAGACGAAAATGACCATTAGATCTATCTACAAAGGATACGGTAAATGTTGCGGCAGCACCAACACTCTCTGGATGTTTTCTAACTTCAGACTTTCCAGTATATCCAGTCAGATCTAACGGAGTTCCATCTGCATTATCAAGATAGAAATCTCTGAAAAAATTTGAACCAGTATCGACAGTTATATTGTTAACGTAGACTGCCATATTATAAGTCTTTATTAGATATTTATCAAGGGCTTGACAAAACTCAATTCCGTGAGTAGAGTTGGTTTGTTCCGGTTAAAGGATAAATAATATCTCTATAAGATTATATTATGAGCTATGAGAATCCATGGAGATATGATGGGAAAGTTTTTGACTCTGATGATATTGGGAACTACTTTGGGTTTGTTTATCTCATTACCAATAAGTACAACGGACGATCGTACATTGGTAGAAAGTATTTCTGGTCGTTTAGAAAACCTCCTGGAAAGAAAAGAAAAGTAAAACAAGAATCAGACTGGAAGAAGTATTATGGTTCTTGTCCTGAATTAAAGGAAGATATAAAATTATATAACAAAGAGAATTTCAATAGAGAGATATTGAGTCTTCATGAGACGAAGGGAAACTGCAACTTTGAGGAAACCAAGCAGTTGTTCCTGAATAATGTGTTGTCAGAAGCACTTGACAATGGAATGCCCGCGTACTACAATAGCAATATTCTAGGACGCTACATGCGTAAAGATTATGGTAACTTTAGAACAAACTCTTCAGGAGACTCATGATTGGGTGGTTGATCGAATGCACTCCCTCTGTGAAATTGAAACATATGATGTGCTAGAATCGGTGGAAAACGCTCATGCACTTCAGGCTGAATTTGCCGAATGGTTGAATCCAGAAATTGAAGATCATGACATTTATTCTCTAGAATATCTTGGAGAATAAATCCCTATATAAAAAATGTGCCGTGAGGAGTTTAATTCCTGTAACGGATGTCGAGTTCTACTAATTTAATGCTTAAAAAACTACTTGCTCTTTCTTTGATTACTTCTATTCCTGCTGCTTGTGCTTATCCAAGTATCAGTCAAATTGAAAATCCACCAAAAGTGGATGTTTCTGTAAATGAAGAGAAAGCAGTTCCGATTGAAGTGGTTTCGAAGACTTGGAAGTGCCCAGGATGTAATTACAATGAAAAGTATGTTCTAGAACAACTCCAGGAAAAAACTAGAATTTCTGATCGTAATGCACTTGCTACGATCATGGGAAACATTAAATCTGAAAGTAACTTCCATCCCAACATTTGTGAAGGTGGTGCTCGGGTAAATTATAACCAGTGCCATAGTGGTGGTTATGGTTTGATTCAGTGGACTTCTATTGGTCGTTATAATAACCTTGGTAAGTTTGCTGTTAAGTATGGTTATGACCCTTCTACTCTTGAAGGACAGACTGCTTACATGATTAACGAAAGTGTCTTCCAACGCTACCTTCCCGAATTTGAAGGTCCTGGTAAGACAGTTGATCAGTATATGGTTGCTGCCTATTACTGGTTGGGTTGGGGTATCAAAGGTTATCGTCAACAGTATGCTTACGACTATACTAAAAAAATGATACTAGCATGATTAAATCTGTACTTAAAAAAATTCAAAAAGTTTTTATTCCTAGAAGTGAATTCGAGACACAAACGTCTCTTCTTCATAAAAAGAATATGGCTTATAAAGAACCAGAATCAACGAAACCTTCACCTGGAGTTCCAGCACCAGTTCAAACTCCAGTCGATCCCTGGTTCAATGATGTTCCTCCCGAAACGATTAAAACCGAAAAGCAAATTACCCATGAGGAGATGCTTGAAGAGGCAGCACGTAGGGAAGAAGAGAATCGTAAAAAAGAAACCAAAGAACCAAAAAACATCCATCAAATGATGTATGAGATTGCGACTAAAAACTGGAATACTGTTGCAGAAACTCAAGGTGGTTCTGAAAATTTTCAAGAAGGACCTGGTGGTTGGACTTCTGGCACTGGCATGGGGCAATTTAACAAATGAAAAAAACTCTTCTTTCAATTTTTGGACTGTTGGTCTTAAATAGTAGTGCTGCTTTTGCAGACCCTAAAATAACCAAGGGTTACTACACTATGGATGCAATGGGGTGTATGTTACTCCGCGAATGCACCAAAGATGTCCAGCGAGTCGAAAATATCGATACTATTGCTGATGCTCATCCCAATAGTAATTTTAATATTATTGCTGACGAGTTCGGTAGGATGCTCACTGCCCTCGATAGGATCGGAGTTAAGGTGTTTCTAGCAGATGAAAAATATTTTCCTGTTGGGCACCGTGGTGTTTATCATACTGTAAGTAATAACTTTTTCCTGAATAAAACTTACATGCGACGCCCTGGAACTCTGATGAGTGTTATGCGTCATGAAGGGTGGCACGCTGCACAGGATTGTATGGCAGGTTCTATCAAGAATAATATGATTGCCATCATTCGGAATGAAGAAGACGTGCCTATGCTTTATCGTGAGATGGTAGAACGTACCTATCCACCTCATTCGCGTCCTTGGGAAGCAGAAGCATCTTGGGCAGGTCGTACTGAGAAGATGACCATGGATGCACTCGAATCTTGTGCTCGTGGTACAATGTGGACTGATTATGAACCAACTCCCCTCACCCGTAAGTGGTTGATCGAAAATAAGTACATCACTAAATAATAACATTCAAAATATTTTTTTGAAGACCACCCAAGACAAATTCTTTGATAATCTTTTCGGTTTTATAATGTAGAATTTGTTGTTGGAAACCAGTATTTACATATGACACATTTAACGAGAGATGTGTTAATCAAGACCATCGTTGCCGAAGAAATGGTAGGTTGCGGAGGTACTGATTACGTCAAATTTCTAAAAAGTGCATATCACAAATGGGAACACGAATCAAGCGAAACGCTTTGTAAAAAATACAACAAAATAAACAACACACAAATTAGCGTAGAGGTTCTTGATCCATAAATACAAGAGCCTTACTCTCTACAAATGCTCGGAAACAAATCCAAAGCAAAGGTAGAAGAGAAAGACGACCAGCATGAAGATAAAAGTGAAGTTCTTGGTAATCTAGTGAAAGTTGTAGTACTTATTTGGTCTGCCTCTCTTCTCACTTTCAGTTACGTTAGACTTCCTAATGGTCAAAAGATTCTTGATTTTGACCCTACTTTTATTGCATCGGTATTTTCTGGTTCATTAGCTGCATTCGGATTAAGTCCTGCTAAGGCAGGTGGTGGTAATGGAAATGGTAAAGCAGTAGCAAAGAAAGAACCAGAGGTTGTATCTGCGGTTGAACCAAAGGATAAACCACAATAATCCATCGCTTTTAAGATAATGGCATTATGGAACAAGGATGTAAAACCAGAAGTTACTGAACAAGTCACTCCACAAGAACCGAAAAAGTCACCTCGCAAGTTTCCTGTTAAAGGTATTGCGATTACTCTGGGTGCTCTTGTTGGTGTTGCTCATATTGGAGTCCTTGGTCATCTATTGAATGCCACTCGTCCACAATATCCCGTCATTAATTTTCCTAGTGGTGATTATTCTTCTTATGAAGTAGAGGCAAATAAAGACGGGTATAAAATTAAGTTTAAAGCAAACGACCCTGCTATTCTAAACTCCGAAAGATCCCTTCAACTTGATCAAGAGAAGAGAGGATTCTTTGGTGGTGGCACAACTCGTAGAAGAGAGTATCGTGTAGACCAATATACAATGGACGGTGCTAGAAACCTAGGAGGTGGGGCATTTGACCCCGAGGGAAAGTTAGGTGTGAAAAGCGAAGAGTGCATACGGGCGGACGCTGGCGCACGGTCTCAAGGTGCGATGGCAGGGACAGCAATTAGTGCTGGTCTGATTGTCCCAGCAGTCACTAGCATTCCTTATGTTGGATGGTTGGCAGGTGGTTGGGCACTTCTTCTTGGGCAGAAGGTTGGTTCTGATATTGGTTCAGAGGTTGGTAGTGCATTTAATGACTGCTAATGAACTTATTTCTCAAACCTCTTGCCGATATTAATGACCCTGTTTGGTCTGTAATTATACTATTGGGATGTGGACTTGCATTCACAATGTACTGTGTCGTCTATATACTTCGTATGTCTTTCTCTGAAATGAGCGATGAGCGACCTGACGAATAAGGATGCCGAACAGGATTCTAAACTTGCTGTTCTAGAAAGTAGAGTAGAAAGTTTTAGGGAAAGAGTTATTAGTTTAGAGGAACGTATGAAAGAAGTTCCTCAAATGAGTGAGTTGGATTCTTTTGCAAGTCGTATTGAAAAACAAAATGATGACCTTAAGAATAGGGTCAGACAACTAGAACGTTGGGTATGGGGTGCTGCTGCAGTCATTGCTGTTGGTGCTTTTGTGATTGGTATTGCAGCAAACGCACAGGAGGTAAATCATGGGAGCAATGACCCCACCAAGTCGGAAGAGTTGTTACAACTTCCGAGTTATAGAAATTAATCGTGTTGTCGATGGTGATACTATTGACGTTACTATTGATCTCGGGTTTGATCTATACAAGAAAGAAAGAGTTAGAGTTGCAGGAGTTGATACGCCTGAGAA
>Ga0222718_10001517_pt1 | contig 22001 bp, 19 predicted proteins | sample C33_27DmetaG_FD_165045 | JGI IMG/M metagenome (GOLD analysis project Ga0222718, IMG submission 165045) | Estuarine water microbial communities from San Francisco Bay, California, United States - C33_27D | ecosystem: Environmental > Aquatic > Marine > Unclassified | place: USA: California...
GACCGGTTCGTCTATGCCGGCTTGCCGCGAGTGACCGTTCTCAAACGGCCTTCGATGCCCCCGGCCGATGGCCGGGGGCATCAGCCGTTTTTGCGTCTGGTGATTGCTCGCGCTAACACTCCGGCCGCCAGCGAGATGGCCCCGCCAATGAGCGCCTCAATGGGAAGAGCGAGTGTGAGCGTGACACATCCGACAAGGCCGAGCACGGCGATCGACGGATGCCAGATTCGCGTCTCTCGCGGCATCGCCAGCGCGGACGCGTTGGTGATCGCGTAGTAGGTCAACACAGCGACCCCCGATACCGCGATCGAGGAGCGGAGGTCGATCGTGTTGACGAGGATCAGCACCACCGCGACCACGGTCACCTCGGCGCGAAGCGGAATCGCGCGCCTGCCATCCACCAGGGAGAGCGCTGACGGCAACTCGTGCCGTCGAGCCATAGCGAGCACGGTCCGCGACACCCCCGGCAACAGGTTGAGCAACACCCCAGCGCACGCGATGGCGGCTCCGACCGGGACGAGCGGCCCGAGCGCGCTGACGGCTCCGGACTCGATCACCGTGCGAAGTGGGGCGGTATCGCTTGGGAGGGTCGCTGCCGGAACGGTGGCCACCACCACGAGCGCAACCACTGCGTAGATCGCGAGGACGAGGGCGAGCGCCCTCGGAATAGCGCGCGGAATCGTTCGCTGCGGATCGCGAACCTCCTCGCCCAAGGTGGCGATTCGCGCGTAGCCGGCGAAGGCGAAGAAGATCAGCCCGGCCGAGCGCAGCACGCCGGGAAACGATGGGTCCGGCGCGGACCAGGAGATGGCCTCTCGCGGCGCACCGGCACCGGAGATCATCACCAGCGCGAGGGTGACGGCTGTCGCGACGAGCAGCCATCGCGTCACCCGAACGGTTCGCGTTAGCCCACCGACGTTCACCGCGAACACCGCCACCACGGCGAGGTTTGCGACGAGCACCTGCCGCTCCGGCCAGATATAGGCGCCGGCTGTGAGGGCCATCGCTGCGCACGACGCCGTCTTGCCGACCACGAAGCCCCAGCCCGCCATGTGCCCCCAGAAGGGAGATAACTCCTCCCTGGCGTAGACATAGGTCCCTCCCGACTCCGGGTGTCGAGCCGCGAGCTGTGCTGACGAGGTCGCGTTGCACAACGCGACTGCTCCGGCGATCACCAAGCCGATGAGCAACCAAGCACCCGCGGCGTCGGCCGCGGGGCCCCAGACGGCGAAGACCCCCGCGCCGAGCATCGAGCCGGCGCCGACGACTACCGCGTCGGCAACGCCGAGGCTTCGTCGCAAGCCGGTCATGAGAGTGCGTGGCGAAGGGCCGCTGCGATCGCCTCGTGGGCCTCGTGCGCGCGAGACATCGTGTGCCAGCGAGTCACGAAGCCGTGGACGACTCCCGGGCTGCGCACCAGGTCGACTTGGACACCGGCGAGGCCGAGGCGCTCCGCGTAGGCCTCAGCCTCATCCCGTAATGGGTCAAATTCAGCGGTGAGCACGAGTGCGGGAGCGAGCCCGGAGAGGTCGTCGAGACGAGCGGGCACGGCTCGAGGATCATGCCGCAGCGCTGGATCGACGTATCGATCCCAGAACCACACCATGTCCGCAGCGCTCAAGAAGTAGCCCTCGGCGTTTTGACGCATCGACTCGTAGGGCTCCTGCTCGTTGTCGATGCACGGGTAGATCAGACATTGATGTCGGAGGGCGACGCCCTCGTCTCGCGCTCGGATCGCCACACCGGCGGCGAGATTCCCACCGGCGGAATCGCCGGCCACCGCGATCCGCGTCGGATCACCCCCGATCGACTCGGCCTCGCGACTCAACCACTCGGTGACCGCCCAGCAGTCGTCGTGGGGAGCCGGGAAGGGGTGCTCTGGGGCCAACCGGTAGTCGACCGAGACCACCAGCGCGCCGGTCAGCACGGCGAGTCGACGCGCGGTCGGATCGTGCCCATCGACACTCGAGAGCACCCAGCCTCCTCCATGGAAGAACACGACCACCGGGAGGCGGCGCGGATTCGCGATCGCGGCGTACACCCGGACCGGGACCTCTCCGCCAGGTCCTGGGACGTGAAGGTCGACGACGTGGGGGAGGGGGTCGGGATCGGGCTTGGGTGCCGAGTCGTAGTTGCGTCGGGCCTCGTCGATGGTTCCGTCCGACAGGGCGGGTGCACCCGTCTCCGCCAGCGTCCTCACGAGCTCCGCGACGTCGGGATCCAGCGGCATCGATCAGCTCGCGGTCTCGGCGTCGAGCACGCGCCGAACCTCGACGATGATCTGCTCGGCGGTCGATCCGGGAGTGAGGACAGCGCTGATTCCCGCGGCGGTCAACTCCTCGAGATCATGGTCGGGAACGATGCCACCCACCATCACCGGAATGTCCGCCCCTCTCGATCGGACCGCCTCGACCACCGCCGGGGCGAGGGTCATGTGCGCGCCCGAGAGCATCGACAGCCCGATCGCGTCGACATCCTCGTCGACCGCCGCCGCGGCGACCGTCTCCGGAGTCTGGAAGAGACCGGTGTAGATCACCTCGAAGCCGGCATCGCGGAGGATGCGCGCCACAACCTTCACCCCGCGGTCGTGACCATCGAGGCCGACCTTTGCCACCAGGATTCGCTCACCCGCCATCGTCATCTCCATCCGATCCGACGCTTAGAACGTCGGTACCTCGACATGGCGCCCGAACACCGAGCCCATCGCCGACATGATCTCTCCGAGGGTCGCGTAGGCCTGAGACGCCTCGATGAGCGTCGGCATGAGGTTGATCTCGGGGTCGGCGGCTTCGATGCGGAGCCGTTCCAGCACGGCGTCCACCGTCGTCTGGTCGCGGCGATCACGGACGGCATCGAGGCGCTTGCGTTGGCGTTGCTCGTCCTCGTTGGTGATCCGTAGGAGGGGAATCTGCTCCTCCTCGTTGCCCTCGGTGAAGGCGTTCACACCAACGATGATCCGACGTCCCTCGTTGACCTTGCGCTCGAGTTCGAATGCCGAGTCGGTGATGCGTCCCTGGAACCAGTTCTCCTCGATCCCCTTGATGGCTCCCTCGAGCATCGAACCGGAGCCGAGCTCCTCGATGTGGGCGAAGATCTCCTCTGCCTGACGCTCCACCTCGTCGGTGAGCGCTTCGACGTAGTGCGAACCACCCAGCGGATCGGCGACGTGCGCGACGTTCGTCTCGTTGGCGATGATCTGCTGGGTGCGCAGCGCGATACGGGCGGCCTTCTCGGTGGGGAGCGCCATCGCCTCATCCATCGAGTTGGTGTGGAGGCTCTGCGTGCCTCCCAGCACTCCGGCGAGCGCTTCGATCGCGGTTCGCGCGATGTTGAGCTCCGGCTGTTGGGCGGCGAGTGACACACCGGCGGTCTGGGTGTGGAATCGGCACTGCATCGAGCGCGGATCCTCTGCTCCGTAACGGTCCCTCATCCACCGAGCCCAGATACGTCGGGCCGCTCGATACTTCGCGATCTCCTCGAAGAAGTCGATGTGCGCGTTGAAGAAGAAGCTGAGGCGCGGCGCGAACGAGTCGACGGGGAGACCGGCCGCGAGGGCGAGCTCCACGTAGGCGAAACCGTTGGCGAGGGTGAAGGCGAGCTCCTCCACCGCCGTCGAGCCCGCTTCTCGGATGTGGTAACCGGAGATCGACACGGAATGCCATCTCGGCATCTCGGCCGAGGTGAAGGCGATCGTGTCGCGCACGAGCCGCATCGACTGCCGCGGCGGGAAGACGAACTCCTTCTGCGCCTGGTACTCCTTCAAGATGTCGTTTTGCAGAGTCCCGCCGAGGCGGGCGCGGGGAATGCCCGCCTTCTCGGCTTGGGCGACGAACATCGCGAAGATCACCGCGGCCGGCGAGTTGATCGTCATCGACGTGGTGACCTCGCCGAGGTCGATGTCGGCGTAAAGATCCTCCATGTCGGCGAGGGTGTCGACCGCGACGCCGCAGCGTCCCACCTCACCGAGTGCCATCGGATCGTCGGAGTCGATGCCGAGCAGGGTCGGCATGTCGAACGCCGTCGAGAGGCCACCGCCACCGGCCCGGATGATCTCCTTGAAACGCCAGTTGGTGTCCTCGGCGGTGCCGAACCCGGCGAACATCCGCATCGTCCACAGCCGTGATCGGTACATCGAGGCGTAGGGGCCGCGGGTGTAGGGGAACTGTCCAGGGAACTCGCCGTCCTCGGGCCCGTAGACCGGCTCGACGGGGATTCCCGACATCGTCTCGAAGTCGGCGTCGCGCCGAGGCGCGGCGCCGAACTCGGCCTCCCAGATCTCGCGTGGCGTCGGCATGGGCTGAGGCTACGCCCTTCGCGGTTCGCGCGCGAAGGTGGGCCTAATCTCGCCGGGATGCCGCCGAACGACCTGTTCACCGGGGTTGACGGGCGGCCTCGGTGCGGTTGGTGCGCGGGCCACGATGACTACATCGCCTACCACGATGAGGAGTGGGGACGACCGGCGGTCAGTGACATTGAGTGGTTCGAGAAGGTGAGCCTCGAGGGCTTTCAGGCTGGGCTCAGTTGGTTGACCGTGCTGCGCAAGCGCGATCGACTGAGGCACTGGTTCCACGGCTTCGACCCGCGCCGCGTGGCATCGATCCCCGGGAGCAGGATCGAGGAGATGCTCGCCGACCCCGGGATCATCCGTCATCGAGGCAAAGTCGAGTCGGTCATCGCCAACGCTCGACTTGCCTCAGCTCTGATCGACGAGTTCGGCTCGTTCGGTGCCTACTTCGAGGGTTTTCGGGAGCCGACTCGACCACGGCCTCGGGAGATGTCGGAGGTCCCGGCGATCACCGACACCTCAGTCGCGTTGTCGCGTGACCTTCGGGGCCGGGGTTGGCGCTTCGTCGGGCCGACCACCATGTACGCCCTCATGCAGTCGATGGGCCTGGCCGATGACCACCTCGTCGGCTGTCACCGCGCGGAGCCGAGACAGCCCTAACCGATCGTCGTTCAGGCGATCGTGGAACGGATGAGGTCGTGCACCTGCGGCCAGATCTCGGCCGCGAGATCAGCGCGCTGGGTGCCGAGGGCGTCGTGCGGGGCCATGAACGCGTGACCGGTGCCCTCGTGAACCGTGAGCTCGGCGTCGACACCGGAAGCGCGGAGTCTGCCCTCAAGCTCGGCGGCGCCGGAAGGGGGAAAGAAGTCGTCGCGCTCTGCCATGTGGCCGCGCACCACCGCGGAGATCCGCGAGTAGTCCGGCTGGTCGTCTCCGGACGGGAACCCGTAGAACGGCACAGCGACCTTGACGAGGTCGGGGCGAAGCGCGGCGAGCACGAAGGTCAGCATGCCGCCCATGCAGAAGCCGATGACGGCGACACCGTCGCCGCTGGTCGATTCGAGCGATGCCAGGTGATCGACGGCGCCGCTCATATCTTCGGCGGCGCGGTCCATGGGGAGAGCGGCCATGAGTTCGCCGGCTCGGTCCATCTCGGTGTGTCCGGCGAGTTCTCCCCGGTAGAGGTCGGGGGCGAGCGCGGTGAAACCTGCTGCGGCGAGCTCGTCGCAGATCTGGATGATGCCGCTGTCGAGCCCCCACCACTCCTGCACCACGATCACGCCGGGCCCGCATCCCGTTGCCGATTCAGCCAGATAGCCGGAGATGCCGCCAGGTTGCAGATCGATTCGTCCCATTCGGCGAACCTAGTCGTCGCCGCTCACTCGTCGAGCGGGAGGCTCCTCGGTCAGACTGTGCGGGTGGACACGACCCGACCCGAGGTGCTCTGGACTCCTTCCGCCGACGCCCGCCAGTCGACGAGACTCGGGGCGTTCGCCGACCTTTGCGAGCGGCGCACCGGTCGGACGTTCCCTGATTACGAGGCGCTGTGGGCGTGGTCGGTCACCGATGGACTTGAGGATTTCTGGGCCGCGATCTGGGACTTCTTCGACGTCGACTTCGACGGTGCTCTTGAGGAGGTCCTTGACCGCCGGGTGATGCCGGGGGCTCACTGGTTCTCGGGTGCTCGCACCAACTTCGCGGAGCACTGCCTCCGTCACCTCGACGACTCACGGCCAGCGCTTATCGCGCGATCGCAATCGCGGGATCGCAGCGAGATGAGCGGCGCGGAACTCATCGAGGCGGTCCGTCGAGCTCGCTCGGCTCTGGTTGACCTCGGCGTCGGTCCCGGCGACCGAGTTGCCGCGTATCTGCCGAATATCCCCGAGACGATTGTCGCCTTCCTCGCTGTCTCGAGTCTCGGTGGGGTGTGGACCTCATGTGCCCCCGAGTTTGGTGTGCGAGCCGTGCTCGACCGGTTCTCGCAGGTGGAGCCAAAGGTGCTTCTCGCGGTCGACGGCTATCGCTACGGCCGTCACGATGTTCGGCGCGTCGATGAGGTGACCGAGATCTGCGCTGGGCTACCGACGCTGTCCGCCGTGATCTCCGTCGCGTACCTCGACCGGGGTCTGCCCGAGTCGGTGGCGGCCGTTCCGGTGCTCGCGTGGTCGGAGGTGATGGTGGCGCCTACCGAGAAGCCTCTCGCTTTTGAGCGTCGGGAGGTGGAGCACCCGCTCTACGTGCTGTACTCCTCGGGCACCACTGGCCTACCGAAGCCGATCGTGCACGGTCAAGGACTGGTGCTGCTCGAGCATCTGAAAGTGCAGGGTCTTCACGGTGACATGGGACTCGACGATCGGTTCTTCTGGTTCACCACCACCGGCTGGATGATGTGGAACTACCTGGTCTCGGGTCTGCTCCATGGCTCGACGCTCGTGCTGTACGACGGTGATCCGAACGCTGATGGTCCCGAGACTCTCTGGCGTCTCGCTGCCGAGGAGCGGGTGACCTGGTTCGGCGGTGGGGCTCCGTTCTTCACCGCCTGTGCTCGCGCCGAAGTCCGTGCGTCGGAGCGGTTCGACTTGTCGGCGATCCGCGCCGTCGGCTCGACCGGCGCGCCACTGCCTCCGGAGGGATTCCACTGGATCCACGATCACGTGTCAGCCACGGCGATGCTGTCGCCGATCTCCGGAGGCACCGACATCGCCTCGGCCTTTGTCGGAGGGAGCCCTATGACTCCGGTGTGGACCGGAGAGATTCCTGCCCGTTACCTCGGTTGCGCGGTCGCGGCGTTCGACGAGGACGGTCATGAGGTGGTCGGTTCCCAGGGTGAACTGGTGGTAACCGAGCCGATGCCGTCGATGCCGATCGGGTTCTGGGGTGACGACGACGGGAGTCGCTATTCGGCGAGTTATTTCGAGCACTACCCGGGGATTTGGCGGCACGGAGACTGGGTCACCTTCTCCGATCGCGGATCGTGCGTTATTTCCGGCCGGAGCGACGCGACCCTCAACAGAGGCGGCGTGCGGGTTGGCACCGCCGAGATCTACCGGGTGGTCGAGTCGGTGCCTGGAGTGGTCGACTCCCTTGTCGTTCATCTCGAGGGTGAGCAGGGTGATGATCCGGGGTTACTCGTGCTCTTCGTGGTGGGGGCGGGCGAGGGTCGGGTGGTCGACTCCGACCTGGTCGCTGAGATCCGGACCGTCGTCCGGTCGCAGTTGTCACCCCGGCATGTGCCCGATGAGGTGCACCGTCTCGATGCGGTCCCCACCACGCTCAGCGGGAAGAAGTTGGAGTTGCCGGTGAAGCGGATTCTTCTCGGAGCCGACCCGGAGGTGGTCGCCAGCCGTGGAGCCCTGAAAGATCCGGCGGCGATCGATGCGGTCGTCGAGGTCGCTCGCTCTCGTCGCTGAGGCTCAGCGCGGTTCGACCAGCAAACTCTGAAGGCTCAGTCCGAGCGGCCCGTCCTCGTCGTGGAGGAGCGAGTGGGCGAGGCCGGTTCCGGTGCCGCCGAGATGCGATGACGCCCTGAGACCGATCCACTCTCCGCGCGCCGGCCGAGCGAGGTGGATGGTGAGATCCGGGTTGATGTACAGCCAATTGTTGAAGTCGACGTCGGCGGAGACACCGTTGCCGAAGTCGGCGGCCGCCGCGACGCGTTGGAGGCCGGTCGGGTGTTCACCGCCGATGACGGGGCACAGCAGTCGGATCCACACGGCGCAAGCGCCGAGCTGGTTCCAGCCACCGCTGGCGAACCGGAACTCGCAGGCATGACCGACGTAGCTCGGCTGGTCGTCGGTGAAGTCGGCGACATCGGGCCACGACTGCTCGACGGCGGTCGGCATCGAGTCGGTGGGCACGACCCCCTCCGGAAGATCGTCCTGGCGCCGTCGTATCCGCAGGGCGCGGACGCCGGCCACCTCATGCTCACCGTCGATGAGGGAGGCGGTGACCACGGAGATGCGACGACCGGCGCGTTCGGTCGCCGACGCGATGCTCAGTGGCCGCCCAACCCGTATTGGACGGAGCAGTTCGATGGTCAGGCGGGCCACTTGCCACTCGACGCCGTCGGAGTCGTGATGTTCGACGGCGCGAGCGAGGAGCGCTGAGGGTGGGCCACCGTGACAGTTCGCCGGGTCCCAGGGTCCGGCCGCGAGCACGGTCGGGGTGAAGCGGTCTCCTGATCTCTCGAAGAGCGCGTCGGCTTGATCGGTCATGATCACCCCGCCGAGATGCGGGCGATGATCCCGGCCGACTCGGAGGGATCCTCGATGAAGGGGTAATGGTCGCGGGCGAGTTCGATCGTCGTGTCGCAGCGCTCGGCCATGATCCGCTGGTGCTCCGGGTGAACGGTTCGATCGCGGTTGCACAGGACGTAGGTCGATGGCGTCGTCGGTCGGGGGTTGCCGGTGACCGCTTGGGTCATCGCGGCGTTGGGTTGAGGCGAGTGCCGTGCGGTGAGCGCCGCTCGCTCGGTCGGGTCGAGCGTCGGATAGAAGATTGGGCCGATCACGTCGGGATCGAGGGTGGTCGTGCCGTCCTCCGCCGGCCGGATGGCATCGGCGAGCTCGACCCGGTGGCGAGGGGCGGCTCGAAGGAAGCCGTTGACGCTCTCCCCGTCCTCAAGGGCGAAGGCGGCGATGTAGATGAGGTGCGAGACCGAGGTGAGTGCGGCGGCGCGGGTGATGACCGCTCCGCCGTATGAGTGTCCGATGAGCGTGACCTCGGGTCCGAGCGCGTCGACGGCGTCGGCGACCGCCCGCGCGTCTCCCTCGAGGTCACCGAGCGGCAGGGGAGAGGCGCCGTGCCCCGGGAGGTCGATCGAATGCGACGGAACGCCGAGTCGATCGAGCTCGCTCTGGAGGCGCGCCCAGCACCAGCTTCCGCTCCAGGCGCCGTGGACCAGCAGTACCGGACGGATCGACATGCGCCGATCGTGGCACGTCAGCCTTCGACCGGACGAGATGTCCGCGTCAGTCGCGGCGAGTGCGGAGCAGCGAGCCGGTGAATCCGACACCGATGACGGTGAGCATCAGCGCGCCCTGGCCGACCGACCCAATGGAGCCGTAGGTGACGACCGCGGCGGCGGCAGCGGTGGTGCTCATGGTCACGCCGAGACGGACGACGGCGGGCCAGTCGACACAGGTGTCGACGGTGTCATCGAGGGCGCGGCGCTCGTCGAGGGCACGCCCTGCGACGAGCGACATGTCGGTCATGTCTCTGTTCATACCCGTCCTGATCGACCCGCGGGGCAGGAATCGCGCTTCTCAATCAGATCGAACACGAACCGTCATATCTCCGTAGTGTGCGTCACGGTCCCGAAACCGAGCGCGGCTCGGTGACGGGGCTAGCGTCTCGCCGGTGTCGTCAGCGCTGACCGTGCTCCGTCAGCGCCCAGTCCGCCGATATCTCGGTTCGACGGCACTCGCCGCGACTGGGATCAACCTGTTGATCACGGCCCTGTTCAAGCAGGTCTATGACTTAACCGGCAACCCCTTCGACATCGGTCTGATCGGTCTCGCGCAGTTCGTACCCGGTCTGCTGCTCGCCCTTCCGAGCGGGTACATCGCCGATCGATTCGATCGCCGCCGGGTGGCGGGCACATTCCTCGGGGGTCGTCTCGCCTGCGCAGCTGGCCTGGTCGTGTTCAGCCTCGGTGATGGCGATCGTGTGTGGCTGCTCTTCCTCATCGCGGTCGGGATTGGCACCGCCGACGCGATGATCGGACCCAGTCGCCGCGCGGTGCTGCCGCTCATGGTCCCACCGGCGGATGTACCGCGGGTCGTGGCTCTCTGGACGGCCACCTTCACCGGTACCTCGATCCTCGGACCCGCTCTCGGCGGCTTGCTCTACAGCATCGATCCGTGGGTTGCTTACGCGGTGGCGACGGTGCTCACCGCTGGCGCGATCCCGTTGATCCTGGCCGTCCAGTACCGGCCCGGCGCCGCGGCTGTGGCAACCGATCGATCCGATCCGTCTCAGCGGCCGAGCCTGAAACTCGCCCTCGAGGGGCTGTCGTTCATCCGCCGGACCCCGGTGGTGCTCGGCGCCATCAGCCTCGACCTTTTCGCGGTGCTCTTCGGCGGTGCGGTCGCTCTGATCCCGATCGTCGCCGCCGAGCGATTGGGCGTCGGCGACATCGCCTACGGGTGGCTGCGAGCCGCCCCCGGTGTCGGCGCGGCCACGATGGCGGTCATCCTCGCCGTCGCACCGGTACGACGACGGGTAGGTCCCACCCTGCTCGTCTCGGTGGCGGTGTTCGGGCTCGGCACCATCGTCTTCGGTCTCACCACCAGCTACCTGGTCGCGTTCCTCGCGCTGGTCGTGCTGTCGGCTGCCGACATGGTGTCGATGTTCATCCGCGGCTCGCTGGTGCCCCTCGTGACTCCTCCGGAGCAGCTCGGACGAGTGTCGGCGGTTGAGGGGGTCTTCATCGGCGCGTCGAATGAACTCGGAGCTTTCGAGAGCGGGGTCGCCGCGCGCTATCTCGGAGTGCCCTGGGCGATCGCCGGTGGAGGAATCGCGACCGTGGTCATCGCCGGGGCGTTCGCTCTACTGTTCCCCTCGATCAGGCGGATCGACACCTTCGAGGAGCTCGACCCCAGCCTCAGCCCATCAACCGGCTGAGCTTCGCCACTCTGCGGAGCCGCCTGATCCGTCGGAACACCTGCTCGGCGACCATCTGGGAAATGCCGGTCGACATCGTCGGATAGACGTGAACGATCTCGCCAAGCTCCCTGATCGACATCGAGAATCGCACGGCGAGCGCCAGTTCCTGGATCATCTCGCCGGCCTCCGGGGCGAGGATGTGTCCTCCCACCACCTTCCCGCGAGCGGTCACGACCATCACCATGCCCTCAGGCGTCGAGTCGATCCGCGCGCGATCGGTGTCGGAGAGGTCGAACCGGGTGACTCGCACCCTCCGCTCACCGAACCGCTCCCGCGCCTCGGCAGCCGTCATGCCGACATGGGCCAGCTGCGGGTCGCTGAAGGTCACCCAGGGCACGAGGGTCGCTGCGGCGCCCCGACCGGGGAGGAACATGTCGCGCACGGCCATCACGGCGTCATGCGCTGCCGAGTGGGTGAACAGCGACCGACCGGCAGCCGCGTCGCCGACCGCATAGATCGACGAGACGATCGTGCGAGACCGCGCGTCGACCGAGATGCCGTCGGGCCCCGCCGCGATTCCAAGCCGGTCGAGACTGAGGGACTCCACGTTTGCGGTACGCCCACTGGCGAGCAACACGGCCGACGCCCGGGAGTCACCCTCGGCTGTCTCCACGACGACACCGCCGGACTCCGATCGCACGCCGGTGACCGCGGTGCTGAGGCGGACGTCGACCCCCTCGGCCCGGAGCACCTCGGCGACCCGCGCGGCGAGCGCGGGCTCGTCGCGCGAGAGGAGTCGGTCGAGGGCCTCGAAGAGCGTCACCTCGACGCCGAGCCGGTTGAGGGCTTGGGCGCTCTCGACGGCGAACGGTCCGCCACCGATGACCGCCAAAGAGGCCGGAGGGGCATCCAGAGCGAAAAGTGACTCATTGGTCAGGTAGTCGACATCGGCAAGCCCCGAGATGTGCGGGACGCGGGCGCGCGAGCCGGTGCAGAGGAGGATGTTGCGTGTGTCGAGGTCGGTGGCTCCGTCCTCCTGGTCGACCCGGACGCGACGGGCACCGATGACCGACGCCGTCCCGCTGTAGAGGTCGACTCCCCAGTCAGCGACTCGTTCGGGCGAGTCGTCTCCGGCCGCGATCACACCTTGCACATCGCGAATACGACGCCACACCGAAGGGAGGTCGACGGTGATCTCGCCGGTGCGCACCCCGAAGTCGACCGCGCGGCGAGCCTCGTGGGCGGATCGCGCCGACCGGGCGAGAGACTTCGATGGGACGCAACCGCTCCAGAGGCAGTCGCCGCCGACGCGGTCGCGCTCGATCGCCGCGACGCGGAGCCCGAGTTCGGCCGAGGCGAATCTCGCCGCCGTCAAGCCGGCGGATCCGAGCCCGATGATCACGAGGTCGTACGGCCGCGGCACGCGCCCACGGTACCCGTCCGGGGCCGACTCCTCGGTGCCCGATGTGACGAGTGCGACAGCCAGCGACGCATCGGTGCCACAGCGCGGTGCCGTGCGTGCTGTTCAATGGGCGTGTGCCGTCGTCCTCCCGATCGCTGGCGATGTCCGTCTTCGCCGCGATCGCCCCGCTCGCGCTCGTTGCCTGCTCGACGACGACCACCTCGACCGGCGCGGTCACCGTCGCCGCGGGAACCGTTGCCGGGGTCGGTGTAATGCCAGGCGACATCGGCCTGCCGGTCGACCGCGATGCTCCACCGGCGGATGCGGCGACCGAGGAGGCCACACCCGATGTGACCGAGCCCGAACCGGAGTCGATGGTGCTCGACAGCGACGGGATCCGGCCGGGCGACTTGGGGCTCCCTCCGTTCGGTGAGTTCGTAGAGGGCAATCGCGTGATCGTGATCGGCGACTCGATCATGGCCTCCACGGCGGAGCGCTATGGCGGTGACATGTGTGCTCGGCTGAATGAGGCCGGATGGGATGTTGAGGTCGACGCCGAACCGGGGCGCTTCATCGACTTCGCCCATCGGGTGCTCAACCGTCGCCTCCCTCCGAGCGACGGAGCCGATTGGGACGCGGCGGTCATCTTCTTCGGGAGCAACTTCCGTGGCGATTACCTCAACTTCGAGGATCAGATGAGGGACCTGATCGATCGGCTCGCGCCGCGCCCCGTACTGGTCTTGACCGTGAGTGAGTTCACCGAGACCCGGACCGTGGTGAACGACATCATCCGCTCCATCGCCGACGGCGACCCGAACGTTTACCTCCTCGACTGGGCCGATATGACCGACGCGGAGCCGCGGCTCGTTGGCGGAGACGGCATCCACCTCACCGGCGCCGGTCGAACCAGAATCGTCGCCGAGGTCGCCCTCGTCCTCGGCGAGGCGCCGGGACGGCTCGAGGGGGAGTGCCTTCCCACAACCTTCACGGACGACGTCCTGCCGACGATCGTCACCGAGTGACCGCTCCCGTCGGGCGCTCGTAGCCTGCGGGGGTGCTCCAGGCCCAGTCGCTCACCGTCGAGGTCGGTGGGCGCACCGTCGTCGAGTCGGCCGACTTCACGGTGATGGCCCGCGACAAGGTCGGCATCGTCGGACGCAATGGAGCGGGAAAGACCTCGCTCTTCCGCGTGCTCGGCGGCGAGGAGGAGCCGATATCGGGACGGGTGGTGCGTCGGGGCGCCTTCGGGTATCTGCCTCAGGACCCCCGGATCGCCGGAGTTCACGACTCGCGGCGAGCGATCTCGCATGTGCTGTCGGGTCGATCGATCGACGATCAGCTCGAGCGGATCGAGAAACTCCGCATCGCCATGGAGGAATCTCCGTCCGAGGACGCCGTTCGACGGTTCTCTCGGGCTGAGGAGCTCTTCGCGTCCTCGGGTGGATACGCGGCGGAGGGTGAGGCCCGGTCGATCGCGGCTGGGCTCGGCGTTCCTGACGCGCGGCTCGAGCTCCCGATCGGCGTGCTGTCTGGCGGGGAGCGCCGCCGTGTCGAACTCGCCCGAATCCTGTTCGCCGGATCGGAGGTGCTCTGCCTCGATGAACCGACCAACCACCTCGACATCGATGCCAAGGAATGGCTCCTCGGATTCCTCCGGGGCTTCCGGGGGGCTCTGCTGGTGATCAGCCACGACCTCGAGTTGCTCGATGAGGCCATCACCCGTGTGCTGCACCTCGACCGTCCTGGTGAATCCGACACCGGGCGGATCGTCGAGTACCGGGGCACCTACTCGCAGTACGTGACGGCCCGCGCGGAGGATGAGCGACGGCGCGCCCGCACCGCCGCGCAGCAGGAGCGTGAGATCGCTCGAATGCAACGCGTGGTCGATCGATTCGGCGCCAAGGCCACCAAGGCGGCCATGGCGCACAACATGGAGCGACGCATCGCCCGCCTCGAGTCCGAACGGGTTCGTGTGTCGGATCGCGACCGGACCCTGAGGGTGCGGTTCCCGGATCCGCCCGCGAGCGGCGTCACCTCGCTCACGGTGTCGGGTCTCTGCAAGGGATACGGCGGTCCGAAGGTCTTTGAGGATGTCCGGTTCGACATCGGGCGCGGCGAGCGCCTTCTCGTGCTCGGGTTGAACGGCGCTGGAAAGACGAGTCTGCTTCGCATCCTCGCCGGGGAGACCGAGGCCGATCTCGGCGAGGTCCTGTGGGGGCACCAGGTGGTGCCTGGGTACTACGCCCAAGAGCACGACAACCTCGATGTCGACGCCTCGCTGCTTGACAACATGCGGCGGGCGCTCACCGTTGGAACAACGCTCACCGAGACCGAACTGCGCGCGCTTCTCGGGATGTTCGGCCTGTCGGGCGACAAGGTGCTCCAGCGGGCAGGCACGCTGTCGGGCGGCGAGAAGACGAAGCTCGCGCTCGCGATGCTGATGTCGGGTCGCAACAACTTGCTGCTCCTCGACGAGCCGACCAACAACCTCGATCCGGCGTCTCGCTCAGCGGTGGCCGAGGCCCTCGAGCCCTGGCCGGGAACGGTGATCTTGGTGAGTCACGACACGGAATTCGTCGAGCGTCTCTCGCCGACGAAGGTGCTGCTCCTCCCCGACGGTCAGGTCGACTACTTCTCACAGGAGTGGCTCGAGCTGGTCGCCCTCGCCTGAGGGCTCAGCCGATCGACACCCCAGTCGGCCGCTGTGCCGCTTCGAGGCGCACCTGCTCGTAGAAGTCGTTGCCCTTGTCGTCGACAACGATGAATGCGGGGAAGTCCCGCACCTCGATACGCCATACGGCTTCCATGCCGAGTTCGGGGTACTCGAGCACCTCGACGGAGGTGATGTTGTCCTGGGCGAGTCGGGCGGCGGGACCGCCGATCGACCCGAGGTAGAACCCGCCGTGGTCCCGACAGGAGTCGGTGACCTGTCGGGAGCGGTTGCCCTTGGCGAGCATGACGAACGAGCCTCCGGCCGCCTGGAACTGCTCGACGTAGGAGTCCATCCGGCCGGCTGTCGTCGGGCCGAACGAACCGGAGGCCATGCCCTCGGGCGTCTTCGCCGGTCCGGCGTAGTAGACGCAGTGATCGGCCAGGTAGGACGGCATGGGTTCTCCGGCATCGAGCCGTTCCTTGATCCGGGCATGGGCGATGTCGCGGGCGACGACCATCGGGCCGCTCAGCATCACTCGGGTGCGAACCGGCAACTCCGAGAGTTGTGCTCGGATCTCGGCCATAGGCCGGTTGAGGTCGACCCGCACCACGGCGGTGTCGTCGAGATCCTCCTCGGTGGTCTCAGGGAGGAATCGAGCCGGATCGTGCTCGAGTTGCTCGAGGAAGACCCCGTCGGAGGTGATCTTCCCGAGTGCCTGTCGGTCAGCCGAGCACGACACCGCGATCGCGACGGGGCACGAGGCGCCGTGTCGCGGCAGCCGGATCACGCGAACGTCGTGGCAGAAGTATTTGCCACCGAATTGGGCGCCGATCCCGGTCCGCTGGCTGAGCTCGAGAAGTCGGCCCTCCAGCTCGATGTCGCGGAAGCCGTGGCCGAGAGCGGAGCCCGCCGTAGGGAGGGAATCGAGGTAGCGGGCGGAGGCGAGCTTTGCGGTCTCGACGGCCATCTCCGCGGAGGTGCCCCCGATCACGACCGCGAGGTGGTACGGAGGGCAGGCCGAGGTGCCGAGGGATTGCATCTTGTCAAACACCCACGGGATAAGCGTCGCCTCGTTCAGCAGCGCTTTGGTCTCCTGATAGAGGAAACTCTTGTTGGCGCTCCCGCCGCCCTTGGCCATGAACAGGAACTTGTACGAGTCCCCGTCGACCGCCGAGATTTTGATCTCAGCTGGAAGGTTCGTTCCGGTGTTGCGCTCCTCGAACATCGTGATCGGCGCGAGCTGGCTGTAGCGCAGGTTGCTCGTCAGGTAGGTGTCCTGGATCCCGCTAGCGATCGCCCGCTCGTCACCGCCTCCGGTGAGGACCCACTGACCCTTCTTCGCTTTGACGATCGCTGTCCCGGTGTCTTGACACATGGGGAGCACACCCCCGGCGGCGACGGCCGCGTTGCGGAGCAGATCGAGCGCGACGAACCGATCGTTGTCGCTCGCCTCAGGGTCGTCGAGGATCGCTCGCAATTGGGCGAGATGCCCGCTTCTCAGGTGATGGGCGATCTCGCGCATCGCTTCGGCAGTGAGGCGTCTGATGGCCGAAGGGGCGACCTTGAGGAAGCGTCCTTCGGAGGTCTCCACCGTCTCGACCCCCTCGGTCGTAATCAACCGGTACTCGGTGGTGTCCTCGCCGAGCGGCAGGAGTTCGGTGAAGTCGAAGTCTTCGGAGGACATGGCTCAACCCTAGGTCGATCGATGCGATTGGTGGGCTCCGAGGTTCGAGGGCGCCCGCTCAGATCGCCTCGATGAGCAGGGCCGTCGAGGAGATGGTGCAGAGCGCGAGCACCGCCACCCTTACCCGGGCCTCGGGGAGGCGGGCGATGACCGGTCGCGAGAGCATGAGACCGGAAAGGACAGCGGGCAGCAGGAGGAGGCTGAGCTCGATCTGGCGACTCCCGACCTCTCCGGCGATCGCGAGGGCGAGGATCGAGAGCGTCGAGCCGAACCCGAAGTAGACAGCGAGCGTGGCTCGCATCACCCGGGCGGTCTCGTGCTGGTAGGTCAGGGCCATCGGCGGTCCGCCGACACCGGCGGCGGTTCCGAAGATGCCCGAGAACACGCCGGCGATGCGAAGGTTGCGCGGGGTGGTGCGGAACCGGAAATCGGTGAGCGACACCGCGACCGCGGTGAGAACCGATATGCCGACGATGACCGCGATCGCCCGTGGGCCGGTGACGGCGACGAAGACGGCGCCGAGCGCGATACCCGGTACGCGACCGATGAAGGCGTCGCGAACGTCGATCCAGTTGACCGCGTCCCAGTCGCGAACGGCCACGCCCACCGACAGAGGCAGCACGGAGATCATGATCGTCGCGGGCAGGAAGGCCGGATCGGCGAGGCCGAGCACCGGGGCGGCGAGCATGCCCATGCCGATTCCGATCGTCGCTTGCACCGAGGAGCCGACCGCGACGGTGATCAGGCAGGCGGCGACGACCCACCACTCGAGTCCGAGGATCATCGTGCGTCCCGTCCGTCCGGAGGGCGTTTCAGACGGCGCGGGGGTGCCGAGGCCGGATCCTCTGGCCAATGGTGTTTCGGGTAGCGACCCGCCATCTCCGATCGGACCTGTGACCATGATCCCGCCCAGAATCCGGGGAGGTCGGTCGTTACCTGTACTGGGCGATCCGCCGGGGAGAGCAACTCGAGCACGAGCGGTTCGCCATCGACCAGCGGGTGCGCCGCAAGACCGAAGAGGTCCTGGACCCGGACGGCGCACACCGGTCGCGCGTCGGTATAGGTGATCAGGGCGGCGGTGCCGGCCGGAGTGGTGAGCGCTTCAGGAGCCAGCCGATCGAGATCAGCGCCCTCAGGCCAGGGCAGCATCGCTCGAAGGAGCATGGTCAGGTCGAGCGCCTCGACATCGGCTCGGGAGGTCGCTCCGGTGAGATACGGCGCGAGCCACTCATCGAGTCCAGCGATGAGGCCCTCGCGGCTCCAGTCGGGCCAGGGCTCACCGCGCCTCGCGCGTAAGAAGCCGACGCGCTCCCGGAGTCGCAGCGCCCCGCCGTCCCACGGCAGCACCGCGAGGCCGGTCGCTGTGACCCGGTCGAGCAGAGCGGAGATCGTGTCGGGACCAGACTCGGGTCTCGAGGTGGTCGTGCCGAGGCGTAGCGAACCGAGTCGGCGCTCGACGATCTCTACGAGGTCGTCTCGGTCAGCATCCCAGTCGAGCCGACGACGTTCGCTGAGCAGTCCGGGGATCTCGGCGAAGCGCCGGATCACCGAGGTGCCGTCGACCGCGGCGCCGAGGCGGACCCGAGCCCGATCTCGGCGCCCGTCGAGGTCGGCTGCCACGATGAACTCCTCCGATGCCAGCGGGTCGGTCTCGGGGATCCAGGCTCCCGATCCGGTGCGGAGCTGGAACTGCCCGACGCGCCGTCGCATGGCGATCCGATCGGCGTAGGCCTCGATGAGCGCGCGACCCGCGTCCTCGGCTCTCGCGTCGGAGGGTGAGCCGTCGATCGAGGCGCGACGCATTAGGTCGGCGGCGCGACGCCTGATCCGGTCGATGGCCCCGGGATCGGGTCGAGCCCCGGCCGGCAGCGACGGGTTCTCGCCGCACACGAGCGCTACGCGAGTCTCGAGGTCCACCGGCAACTCGTCGCGTCGACCGCGCAGAGGATCACGCTCGTCGAGCAGTGCGGAGAGCACGCAGGAGACCGGCTCGGGGTGCCGTACCACCATCCGAGCGAGGCGCGGGTGGAGGGGGAGGGCGAGCATCTGTCGACCGTCGTCGGTGAGTGCGCCCTCGGCGTCGATGGCACCGAGGTCGACGAGGAGCGCTCGAGCGGATCGGATCGATGATTGTGGGGGAGGAGTGATGAGGCGGAGGTCGTCGGGCTCGCTACCCCAGGCGAGCGACTCGAGGAGGAACGAGGCGAGATCGGCTTCGCTGATCTCCGGTGTCGGATGCGCGAGCCGGGTTCCGTGCTCGATCCTGCTCCAGAGCGCGTAGGCGACTCCCGGTGCCTCGCGGCCGGCGCGACCCGCGCGCTGGGTGGCCGATGAGCGGCTGGTTGTCACGGTCGCCAGCCGGGTCATCCCGGTTGCTGAGTCGTGCCGTGGGGCGCGCGCGAGACCGGAGTCGATGACGACTCGCACCCCCTCCACCGTCAGTGACGTCTCCGCGATGTCGGTGGAGACGACGACCCGACGATGCCCCTCTGGTGACGGGCGGAGCGCGGCGTCCTGTTCCGCCAGCGACAGGCTGCCGGCGAGCGGGAGCACGGCGACGCGGGAGTCGACGGTCTGGCGGAGGCGGTCGACTACGCGGGTGATCTCGGCGATTCCGGGGAGGAACACGAGGATGTCCCCCGAGTCATCGGCGAGCGAGCGCTCTGTCGCGGCCACCACCGCGTCCTCGATGCGCGTTCCCTTCGGCGTTGGAATCCAGCGTTGGTCCACCGGATGGGCGCGTCCCTCGCTCGAGATGACCGTGGCCCCGTCGAGTAGGCGGCTCAGTCGGTCGGTGTCGGCGGTGGCCGACATGGCGAGCAGCGCGAGGTCGGGCCGGATGGTGGAGGCGATATCGAGGCAGAGGGCGAGACCGAGATCGGTGGTCAGGTTTCGCTCATGGACTTCGTCGAAGATCACGAGGGCGGTGCCCGGAAGCTCTGGGTCGTTCTGGAGGCGCCGGGTCAGCACCCCCTCGGTGAGCACCTCGATGCGCGTCATCGGTCCGACGATGCGCTCGTCGCGGGTTCGGAGCCCGACGGTGTCGCCGACTGATTCGCCGAGGAGTTGCGCCATCCGTCGCGCGGCGGCCCGAGCGGCCAGTCGACGCGGCTCAAGAAGGACGATCCGGCCATCTGCTGGGAGATCGTCGAGGAGGGCGAGCGGCACCACCGTGGTCTTTCCCGCGCCGGGGGGAGCGGTGAGGACGCAGCGGCGGGCTTCCCGAAGCGCCCGGCGGATCCGTTCGAGTTCGACGACGACCGGCAGGTCGGGCAGGTCGGTCACCGGACCTCCGTGCGACGCCGCGGCCTCAGCCGGCGACGGGCGAACCGACGAAGGGAGCTGGGTCGTTTGGCCCGGGGATCGTGGGCGGATTCCACGAGGTCGCGTCGGAGATGGCGCGGGCCACCTGACGCCAAGCCGCCGGGTTCCATCCCTCGGCGAGGGCGTCAACTGAACCGTCGACTCGCACGAACGCGAAGGCGGGAAGGCTCGTTGCACCGAGCGCCTTCGGAACGGCTCGGTCGGGATCGGCGAAGACGAGGAAGTCGTCGGCGATCGGCCCGAGGAAGCGACGCGCGTCGTCGGCGTCTGAGGTGACGATGAAGCTCACCCGCGCGTCGGCGCCTCGCAGCGCATCGAGTATCCGAACCGCCGTCTTTAGGATCCACGAGCTCTCGTTGGTGTATGGATCGAGGACGACCGGAGCGAGGTGGAAGGTCGTGAGCCACTCCGTGACGAGTCGGGAATCGGAGCCGATCGGGTGCAGCACGAGGTCGTCGGGGAGTCGATTTGCCACGCCGCGATCGTAGCGATGCGGTGGGGGCGGCCCCCAACACTGATGTCCGTCCCGGCACCTCGCTCGGTCATCGGTACCGTTGACGTGTGCACCCCCTCGAGTACCTCAGGTCGGTCGCGCGCGACCCGTCGAGCGCCGACCGACCGTGGGAGGCAGCGGCAGCGTTCGCGCTGCTCGTGGCGGACCACGGTCTCGGTGGCCCCGAGGCGGTGCCGACGGCCCGTCGCCTTCTCGAGCGCCTTGCGGGCCGCCCGGAACTCTGGTGGTCGGCGAGTCGCATCGTCTCCGCCCTCGACGAGCGAACGGCGGCTGAGGAGGTGCTGCACGCCGCGGCGGCGCCCCGTCCGTCGAGCTCGAATATCCCGGTGGTGACTGCCGCCCTCACCGACGGGTCGAACTCAGGGGTTGCCCTGCTCGCGCCGAGCGGTCGGCTACTCGGCGCCACGGTGCTCGTGCCACTTGGATCGCTGCTGCCGAGCGACTACACGTCGCGGCTGGCGTCCGCCTCGCAGAGCGTCGTGACCGATGGGGAGGGTGTGCTGTTCGTGTGTGAGCGGCTTCGCAGCGACGGCAGCGTCGTGTTGGTGGAGACGTGCGCTCCGAAACCGGATTGCCCGTCGGTCACGGCGCTGCTGTGAACTCGGCGGTGTGACCGGCCGACTCCGCGTCGGGACTTACATGCCGAGATGCTTCGGGGGATGCCCGGTGATCTCGGTGATCACACCCTCAGCCTCCGCGAGGCGGGGCTCCATCACGAAGATGCGCGCCATTGGCTCGCGAGCGCCGAAACGGAGATGAGAGGTGAAGTCCTCGCTCATGACACAGGGGATCTCTCGCTCCCACAGTTCGTGGATGACGAGTTGTGCCTGCCACATCGGCAACCAGGCCGCCTCCACCGACCGGTCGGGGGCGATGGGGCGTGGGGGGTGCTTTCCGAACACCCAGTTCCACAGACCCATGCCCGGACCGTAACGGCCGTGGACGCCCGGTCCGTCGTTACCCTCGAACGAGATGGAAACGGTGGGAGCACGTGGGTCGGGCGAGTCGAGACCGTTCGAGGCGGTCCTCTTCGATGCCGGCGGTGTACTCGTCCTACCTGACCCGACGGTGCTCGCACCGCTGCTCGTGACCTACGGCGGGTCGCCTGAAATCGAGGACCATCGCCGAGCGCACTACGCGGGCATGGCAGCGAAATCGCGCGCGGCCGCCTCGGAGTCCGATTGGGACTCCTACAACCTCGCCTATGTCACCTCCGTCGGCGTAGAGCTCGAACTCCAGTTGCTTGCGGCATCGCTCCTCGACCGGACGAGAACCGCCGAGCTGTGGAGGTGGCCGATCCCGGAGTCGGTGGCCGCCCTCGCCGAACTCGAGGCGCTCGGTGTGCCGATGTCAGTGGTGTCGAACGCCTCGGGTCAGATCGAGTGGGTGCTCGAGCACATGGGGATTTGCCAGCGGGGCGCCGGTGTAGGTGTCAACATGCGCGCCATCGTTGACTCCCATGTGGTTGGTGTCGCCAAGCCTGACCCAGCGATCTTCTCCTTCGCTCTCGAACACCACCCCGAGACCACTTCC
>Ga0222718_10001518_pt1 | contig 22000 bp, 20 predicted proteins | sample C33_27DmetaG_FD_165045 | JGI IMG/M metagenome (GOLD analysis project Ga0222718, IMG submission 165045) | Estuarine water microbial communities from San Francisco Bay, California, United States - C33_27D | ecosystem: Environmental > Aquatic > Marine > Unclassified | place: USA: California...
AAGACATCCTTATTTTATTGAAAAAATCAAAACAACTTATGAAGTTTATTTATTTTCTTTTACTCCTTAGCAACTCGATTTGGTCAAGCAATCCACCTAAGGCCATATTCGTAAATAGTTTTGAAAAATCAAAAGGGCAACTTTTAGCCGTGGACTTGGAAGGTAATTTCACCACCTATAGTGAACAAAACGTTCGGACAAATATCGGCCATCAATCGTTTAAGTACGGCAGCTTAAATACTGGAATAATTTCTCAAGCCGACCAATTTACCCCACTGCAAACAGCTCTGTTGTTCAGGGATTTCAATCAACTCATTGTTTTAGACGATAGATTGAGTGAATTGGCCAAGATTGATTTCAATGCGCTGCTTCCATTCAGAGATGTCAGTCATATAGCTATGGCTGGATCGAACCAGATATGGATTTTTGATGCCTTGTCACAAACGCTTCAAAAATTTGATTTTTTTCAACAAAACGTACTTGCCGCGACTAACAGAATTACAGAACCTGTGCGAACTATTCAAAGTAATACGACATATTGCTGGGCCTTAACCGCAAATAATTTATGGCAATTTAACAGCCAAGGTGGTTTGATCAAAAAAATGGATATGCCGAACTTTCAAAACTTTATTTTAGGTGATGGTTTTATTATTTTATGTAACCCTAATGGTTATTTTCTATTACAAAAGTCCTCTGAAAAGCCACAAAAAATTATATTTGATAAAATGTTTTCCGGCTCATTTTTCTTGCAGGGTCAAACCTTGTATATTTATGACGAGAAAACAATTCACGAATACCTTATAACATTTTAAAATGCATATAGCCATTGCCGGTAATATTGGGGCGGGGAAAACCACACTTACACAGATGCTCTCCAGACATTATAAATGGGAAGCCCAATTAGAAGACGTTGTTGATAATCCGTATTTGGATGACTTTTATAATCAAATGGAGCGCTGGAGCTTCAACCTTCAAGTGTATTTTTTAAACAGTCGATTCAGACAAGTGCTGCAAATTAGAGAAAGTGGCAAAGACATTGTTCAGGACAGAACCATTTATGAAGATGCCCATATCTTCGCGCCCAATTTACACGCAATGGGATTAATGAATAATCGCGATTTTAGCAATTACAAAGCCCTATTTGACTTAATGGAGTCACTTGTTCAAGCTCCCGATTTGTTAATTTATTTGCGTAGTGACATTTCGAATTTGGTTAAACAAATTCACAAAAGAGGTCGAGAATACGAGAACTCCATCAGTATTGATTACTTGAGTAGACTCAACGAACGCTATGAGGCCTGGATTCACAATTACGATAAAGGAAAATTACTGGTTATCGATGTTGACCAACTAGACTTTGTGGAAAATCCTGAGGACCTCGGTGGAATTATTGAAAAAATAGACAGTGAAATAAACGGTTTGTTCTAAACAAAAAAACCGCGCCAAGGCGCGGTTTTTTTTATCCCAATGGGTTATTGTCCGTGTTCCTCAGTGTTGAGATGTTTCCCAATCACAACTGTTTCACTTCCTTTTTTAAAAGTCTCTACCGCAGCTTTGACCTCCTCTGGAGTACCTTCGAACACCCTTTCTTCAGACGTTGTTTTACCCTCAACCGTGGTTGATGTAATTACCGTAGCCTTGGCAGACCCATCATCATTTAAAATCATTTGAACTTGAATCTCTTCTGCTTGATGCGCTTTATGAAGCGACATGTCATGCACAGATGACATTTCGGTTTCGTCAGTGGCATGATTGCCAAGAATAGGCGCAATTACTAATCCAACCAAACAGGTTAACTTGATCAAAATATTCATTGATGGTCCCGAAGTATCTTTAAATGGGTCACCAACAGTATCTCCTGTGACTGCTGCCTTGTGAGCGTCACTTCCTTTAAAAGTCATTTCACCATCAATCATAACACCAGCCTCAAAGGATTTTTTAGCATTGTCCCATGCGCCACCCGCATTGTTTTGGAAAATGGCCCACATAACGCCAGATACACAAACACCAGCCATATAGCCCCCGAGTGGCTCAGCTCCAAACAAAAGTCCCACTAAAATTGGTGTTATAATAGTAATAAGACCAGGAAGAATCATTTCTTTGAGTGCAGCTTTTGTTGAAATGTCTACACATTTTGCATATTCTGGTTTTCCCGTTCCCTCAAGGATACCAGGAATTTCACGAAATTGTCGTCTTACTTCTTGAACCATTTCCATGGCCGCTTTTCCAACAGATTCCATAGCTAAAGCTGAAAAAATAACAGGAATCATCCCACCGACAAATAACATGGCCAAAACATCGGCCTTGAAGATGTTGATACCATCGATTCCCGTGAAAGTTACGTAAGCAGCAAAAAGAGCTAAAGCAGTAAGTGCTGCTGAGGCAATAGCAAATCCCTTACCTACAGCGGCAGTTGTATTTCCAACAGAATCTAAAATATCGGTTCTTTGTCTTACCTCTGGGTCGAGCTCACTCATTTCGGCAACGCCACCAGCATTGTCAGCAATTGGTCCGAAAGCATCGATAGCCAATTGCATCGCAGTAGTAGCCATCATTGCTGATGCAGCAAGAGCTACACCATAGAATCCAGCTAAGGCGTAAGACCCATAAATGGCCGCCGCAAACAACAGTACCGATAGAAAAGTCGATTTCATACCTACAGCCAAGCCAGCGATAATATTTGTTGCTGCGCCTGTCGAGCTGTTTTGAACAATACTCATTACTGGTTTTTTTCCTAAAGACGTATAATAGGCCGTCACGGCAGAAATTAAAGCCCCTACTGCTAAACCGATTACAGCTGCGTAGAAAACATTATCTGAGGATACATCTTTATATCCCGCACCGAAAAATTTCATTGGTATCGTCTCGGGTAGCATCCAGTGGATTAAAAACCAACACGCGATAAGGGTCAATACGATTGACACCCAGTTCCCTGTGTCTAAGGCTCGCTGCACCTCAGCCTCCTTAGATTCGTTGCTTGAAATACGGATAAAGAAAGTACCAATAATTGATGCTAGAATACCAACACCAGCAATGACGATGGGCAATAGAATAGGGCCCATTCCATTAAAAGTTTCAAGCACTACACCAGCGTCCAGCATGTCCTTAATGATATAATTTCCCAGAACCATAGCGGCTAAGACTGTTGCAACATAAGACCCAAACAGATCGGCTCCCATTCCCGCAACATCTCCAACGTTGTCCCCAACATTATCTGCAATAGTAGCAGGATTACGCGGGTCATCTTCAGGAATACCTGCTTCAACTTTACCAACCAAATCGGCACCTACATCGGCCGCCTTAGTGTAAATACCCCCACCAACTCTTGCAAAAAGCGCAATGGATTCTGCTCCGAGTGAGAAACCTGCTAGGGTCTCAAGAATGATGGTCATATCGTTGTAAAAATTACCGCCTTCTACTAAAAATTGTCCCATAAAGAAGGTAAACAGCAAACTCAAACCAAATACTGCTAAACCAGCAACGCCTAGTCCCATGACGGTTCCACCACCAAATGACACTTTAAGAGCTTGCGGTAAACTTGTTTTGGCAGCTTCGGCAGTTCGTGCATTCGCTTCGGTGGCAATTCGCATGCCGATATTTCCAGCAAGCGCAGAAAAAATGGCTCCAGTAACAAAGGCTGGTACTATCATCCAACTGGTGGTTTCTACCACCGCGGAAATACCGTATAGCGCAACACCTGCCAAAAAAACAAATACCGCCAGAAGTCGGTACTCAGCATTAAGAAAGGCTAAAGCTCCCTCTTTGATAGCCTGAGAAATGTCTTGCATTTTTTCGCTGCCCGGGTTTTGCTTTTTAACCCATGACCTTTTCACAAGCATGTAGAGCAAACCTATAACTGCCATTAACATTGGCACATAAATTACATTAGAATCCATTGATTTCTGTTTTAAATTTTTCGGTCACAAAAGTAAAAAAAATAAGGTCAACCATTCGGGCTGACCTTATTTTTTTGAAAATCAGTTGTTCAAAAGCCAAAGTTATGCCTTAGCATACATTACTTTTTGAACGGCCTTCACCACATCCTCGCTATTTGGCAGCCATTCTTCTAACAGTACTGGTGAAAAAGGCGCTGGGGTGTCAGCTGTGTTAATTTTAATAATTGGTGCATCAAGAAAATCGAAAGCTCTACTTTGAACTTGATAAGTCAATTCAGTCGAAATATTCCCTAACGGCCATGCTTCTTCAAGGATGACCATTCTATTGGTTTTTTTGACAGAAGTCAAAACAGTGTCATAATCAATTGGACGCACTGTTCTCAGGTCAATGATTTCGCATGAAATATTCATTTCGGCCAATTGATTGGCGGCTTTGACGGCTTCTTTAATGATTTTTCCAAATGAAACGATGGTTACATCACTACCTGCACGGATGACGTCTGCCACTCCTAATGGGATCAAATATTCGCCCTCGGGAACTTCGCCTTTATCGCCATACATCTGCTCACTTTCCATGAAAATAACAGGGTCGTTATCACGAATCGCAGACTTCAAAAGTCCTTTAGCATCATATGGATTTGACGGCACTACAACCTTGAGCCCCGGTGTATTGGCATACCAACTTTCAAAAGCTTGAGAGTGAGTTGCAGCCAATTGACCAGCAGAGGCGGTTGGGCCTCTGAAAACAATAGGACAATTCAATTGACCACCTGACATTTGACGGATTTTAGCTGCATTGTTGATGATTTGATCAATACCTACCAAAGCAAAATTAAAGGTCATAAATTCTACAATCGGCCTATTACCTGTCATGGTTGATCCTACAGCTACTCCCGCAAAACCAAGTTCAGCGATTGGGGTGTCTATAACGCGGTCTGGTCCAAACTCATCGAGCATGCCTTTGGATGCCTTGTAGGCACCATTATATTCGGCTACTTCTTCTCCCATTAAATAGACGGCAGAATCTCTGCGCATCTCTTCACTCATGGCCTCGGCAATAGCTTCTCTGAATTGAATTGTTCTCATCGTCCGTTTTTAGCGCTACAAAAATAAGGCATTGTTAATGAATTGTCCTTCAACTGGGATGAAAAATTTATTATGCATGCACAGCAAGTTAGTATTAATCACTAAATTTGTGCTCATTTTAAACTAAAGACCTCCAAAAAAATGAAAATATTAGTTTGTATCAGTCATGTGCCAGACACAACTTCTAAAATAAACTTTAAAGATAACGACACTCAATTTGATACCAATGGGGTGCAATTTATCATCAATCCAAACGATGAATTTGGTCTCACTAGAGCGATGTGGTTCAAGGAACAGCAGTCGGCCACAGTCGATGTGATTACGGTTGGGGACGTGAGTGTTGAACCAACTTTAAGAAAAGCTTTAGCGATTGGTGCCGACAAAGCCTTTAGGGTAGACATGAATCCTAAGGATGGATTTGAAGTTGCAAAACAACTGGCAACCATTGCCCAAGAGGAGGCCTATGACCTTATTATTGCTGGCCGTGAATCTATCGATTATAATGGCGGAATGGTTCCTGGCATGCTAGCCGAATTGATTGGAGCCAATTTTGTCAATAATTGTATAAAGCTGACCGTTGAGGACAACCAAATCTCGGCAGAACGAGAAATTGATGGCGGTAAGGAAATTCTGTCTACGTCGTTTCCTTTGGTTATAGGTGGTCAAAAAGGACTCGTTGAAGAAAGTGATTTGAGAATACCCAATATGAGAGGTATCATGATGGCGCGTCAAAAGCCACTGGAGGTTAAAGAAGCCATTCAAACTGAAGTCAAAACTACGACCAATAAGTTCGAAAAACCTGCCCCAAAAGGCGCAATTACAATGGTTGACAAGGACAACCTAGATGAACTGATCAAACTGTTACACAACGAAGCTAAAGTTATTTAAATTTATAGGTATGTCAATATTAATTTACGCAGAAACACAAAACGGGTCATTCAGTAAAAGTGCCTTTGAATTGGCTTCATATGCCAGAGCTTTAGCTAATGAGATGGACACTTCAGTAACGGCTGTTGCTGTGAAACCAACTGACCCTAAGGCCATTGAATTATACGGTGTGAATAAAGTGTTACAGGTGAACAATCCTTCATTGACGACATTTAACGCCAAATCTTATGCTGAAGTTATTTCTCAGGCAGCCCAAGCCTCAAATAGTTCAGTTGTGCTTTTAAGCACTAGTGCAGATAGTAAATTCTTGGCGCCTCTTCTGGCCATTAAATTGAAGGCCTCATATGCCTCGAATGTGGTTGCACTGCCAATGAGTCTGGATCCATTTGTGGTAAAAAGAACAGTATTTACAAACAAAGCCTACGGTATGACTGAATTATCCGGAGATCGCCGATTGATTAGCTTATCAAAAAATGCATTTGGCTTGGTTGAACAAGCTGTTTCAGCTGAAGTTGAAGTATTTGAGCCCAGTATTTCAGAAAGCACTCAATCCGTTACTGGGGTTGACAAAGCCTCAGATAAAGTTACCATTGCAGATGCTGAAGTTGTTGTGTCCGCTGGTCGCGGACTCAAAGGGCCTGAAAATTGGGGTATGATTGAAACACTGGCCGAGGTGCTTGGCGCTGCTACCGCTTGCTCTAAGCCGGTATCAGACATGGGCTGGCGATCCCACGGTGAGCATGTTGGACAAACTGGCAAACCAGTGGCAGCCAATCTATACATAGCCATTGGCATTTCGGGAGCGATTCAGCATTTAGCAGGAATTAATTCATCCAAAGTCAAGGTCGTGATCAACACAGACCCAGAAGCTCCGTTTTTTAAAGCGGCAGATTATGGTGTTGTTGGTGACGCTTTTGAGGTAGTTCCAGCACTTATTGAAAAACTAAAAGTTTTCAAGAGTCAAAACTCATAATTTTGTTATCTTCATAACCTAGAAAAAGACCATTAGAATCTGGGTCTTAGCAGAAGTTAACCATGAGCCTAATCAGACTTGATATCAAGGGAATTTCATACAGCCAGACTCAAAACGGCGCCTATGCCTTAATTCTTAATGAGGTAGAAGGCACAAGGAAATTACCTATAGTCATTGGGGCTTTTGAGGCCCAGTCTATTGCCATTGCGCTCGAAAAAGAAATTAAACCCCCTAGACCACTCACTCACGACCTTTTTAAAAGTTTTTCTGACCGGTTCGATATTAAAGTCAAGCAGGTAATCATCCACAAACTGGTCGATGGGGTGTTTTATTCAAGCCTAATTTGTGAACGCGATAAAATAGAGGAAATCATTGACGCGCGCACAAGTGATGCTATTGCTTTGGCATTGAGATTCAAGGCTGCCATATTCACCTACGAAGCTATTTTAGATAAGGCTGGCGTTTTTTTGAGTCAGGAAAAACCGTCGGATTCGGATCCTTTAAGCGAAAAAATTATTTCCTCCAATTTAGAACCCCTACGCGATAATGACGAGTTGGTCAACCTTTCGGGAATCAGTCTAGAAACGCTGAACGAAATGCTCATCGAGGCTGTCAAAAATGAAGATTACGAATCTGCTGTCCGCATTCGTGATGAAATCTCTAAACGATAATTGATGAAATATTTTTTGTTGCTATTGGCGGGAGCGTGCTTGTTTGGCACACAAGCCGTAGGTCAAACCCTTGAAGGCGAATGGGTTTTTGAATCAATAACTGATCAAGAAGGAACTGCTCTTTTCGATATTGATACAACCAAAGATTTTCTGTCTTTGTCTGAGAGTACATTTAATTATGCCCTAGAAGCTAAAAACCTTCTTGCCAAAGGGAAATATTATGTTTCGGATAACAGCATTTCTTTTGAATATACTCAACCTAATGACACCCTAAGAGTTTATACCATAAATCAGTTTAATTCAAGCCGACTTGTCTTAGAGGAAAATGGTGTAGCGTATGCTTTTAACCGAAAATCTTTAGAGGAGAAGGCAGTTATAGTTTCCAGCGAAGGCTTTAGTATTAACGGGTTACTCAGAGGGGCACTAGGAATGATTGCATTGTTATTTATTTCATTCATTGCCAGCAGTAATCGTAGAGCTATCAATTGGAAAATAGTTGGTTTAGGTCTTGCTCTACAATGTATAATTGCCATTGGAGTACTCAAAGTTAGCATTGTGCAATCGGCATTTGAAGGCGTTGGAAAGGTGTTTATTGCCATTTTAGAATTTACTCAGGCGGGTAGTGCATTTCTATTTGATGGTTTGATTAACAATACAGACAATTTTGGGTATATTTTTGCATTTCAAGTCTTGCCAACCATTATATTTTTCTCAGCTTTTACCTCTGTATTATTTTACTTAGGTATCATTCAAAAAGCAGTGAAAGGTTTGGCTTGGTTATTATCCAAAGCTTTAAAAATATCTGGAGCCGAAAGTTTGAGTGTGGCTGGTAATATATTTTTAGGTCAAACAGAAGCCCCGTTGTTGATCAAGGCCTATTTGGAACGGATGAACAAGTCCGAAATGCTGTTAGTTATGATCGGTGGCATGGCCACGGTTGCAGGCGCTGTATTAGCTGCCTATATCGGCTTTTTGGGTGGTGACGATCCCGTGCTTAGGTTGCAATTTGCCAAACACCTCCTAGCCGCCTCCGTTATGGCTGCGCCAGGTGCCGTCGTAATTTCCAAGATATTATATCCTCAAACGGAGCCCATCAACAATGATGTTACTGTTTCCTATGAAAGAATCGGAAGTAATTTTTTAGATGCCATTGCTAATGGAACCACTGAGGGACTTAAACTTGCTGTCAATGTTGGCGCCATGCTTTTGGTTTTTGTAGCCTTTATTGCCATGTTCAACGGCATTCTAGATGTGATAGGAGATTGGACCAATATCAATGCTTGGGTAGCCGCTAATTCTAGTTATTCTGGATTGACTTTAGAAGCCATTCTCGGAACAATTTTCGCCCCACTTATGTGGCTCATTGGAGTGGCGTCAGAAGACACTATGCTGATGGGGCAGCTGCTAGGGATTAAATTGGCTGCAAGCGAATTTGTAGGATACATACAGCTCGCTGATTTGAAGGACATTACAACTGGTACTCATTTTACCTATGAAAAATCTATCATCATGGCGACCTATATGCTTTGTGGATTTGCTAATTTTGCATCAATAGGCATTCAAATTGGCGGCATTGGTGCCTTGGCCCCTGGACAAAGAACTGTGCTGTCTAAATTTGGAATGAAAGCTCTCATCGGTGGTACCATAGCTTCACTCATGTCTGCGACCATTGCCGGAATAATTATAGGATAATGAATTAATACAACCACATGAAGCAATATATTGATTTGGTGAATCATGTGCTCAAAGAAGGGCACAACAAGGACGACAGGACTGGAACTGGAACTAAAAGTGTTTTTGGCTATCAAATGCGGTTTGATTTAGCTCAGGGATTCCCCATGTTAACCACCAAAAAACTGCACTTGAAGTCTATTATTTACGAATTGCTGTGGTTCATTAAAGGTGACACTAATATCAAATACCTCAATGATAATGGGGTTCGAATATGGAACGAGTGGGCTGATAGCAATGGAGACTTAGGGCCTGTTTACGGTCACCAATGGCGTGATTGGAACAGTGATGATATTGACCAACTTCAAGAAGTGATTCACACCCTAAAAAATAATCCAAATAGTCGAAGAATGCTTGTAAGTGCCTGGAATCCTTCGGTTTTGCCCGACACCTCTCAATCATTTCAAGATAACGTTTCCCAAGGAAAAGCCGCCCTACCCCCATGCCATGCCTTTTTTCAATTTTACGTGGCGGACGGTAAGTTGTCCTGTCAATTATATCAAAGAAGTGCAGACATTTTTCTTGGTGTACCATTTAATATTGCATCATATGCTCTTTTTACAATGATGATAGCACAGGTCTGTGGTTATCAAGTGGGTGAATTTATTCATACTTTTGGAGATGCGCATATCTACAGCAATCATCTCGAACAACTTGAGCTTCAACTTTCCAGAGAACCTCGAGAATTACCGACTATGACGCTAAACCCCAAGGTGAAAAGTATCTTTGACTTTACCTTTGAAGATTTTACTCTAAGTAACTACAATCCGCATCCTCATATCAAAGGCGCAGTGGCAATTTGACAAATCCCTATTGGGGGAAAATAGGATGGTAAAATGAGCAATTCCGTGGATAAAATTAAATACCTGCCAAATCAAAAATCTGAGGTGATTATGATTGCAGCAGCCTCAGAAAACAATGTTATTGGCAAGGACAATAAACTGATTTGGAAGCTGAAAACTGATTTGAAACGATTTAAGTCGTTGACCTCAGGGCACGTCATAATAATGGGTCGCAAAACCTTCGAAAGCTTTCCCAAACCCCTACCCAACAGAAAGCATATTGTCATCTCTCGGCAAAAAGATTATACCGTTCCAGAAGAGGTCATTTTAGCTCACACAATCTCGCAGGCCATAGCGCTCGCCCAAGGTTTTGAAAAAATATTTATTATTGGCGGAGGCGAAATCTATCTGCAAGCCATGCCCTATTGCGATGTCATAGAGCTCACTAAAGTCCATACTCAATCCCAAGGTGACACACATTTCCCTGAAATAAATTTAAATTATTGGACCCTATCTAAAAGTGAAAGACATCAAGCGGATGGAGATAATGAATTTGATTTTTCTTTTTTAACTTATTTAAAATCGTAAATTTGACTTGTTTTAAACCCCAAAAACATGACATTTCATACCTACTTAGCCTTCGATGGTCAATGCGAGGCTGCTTTTAAGTTTTATCAATCAGTCTTCGACGCGACTTTGAGTGAAATCAAATATTTTAAAGATATCCCTTCAGACTGCAAGTTGGACAACGATCCTCACTTTATGAATAAAATCATGCATATTGCATTGCCCATTACAAATGAGTTTACACTCTTAGGCTGTGATGCTGCAGGACCGATGAAGGACAGTTATCAAAAAGGCACCAATTTTTCAATCAGCCTGAACGTAGAAAATAAATCCCAAGCGGAGGACATTTTTGGGAAACTTTCTGAAAATGGGCAAGTAAGCTCGCCCATGTCAGAAACATTTTGGGGGTCCCATTTTGGCATGCTCACTGATCAGTTCGGAATTCAATGGATGATTAGTGCCCCGAAATAATTCCATTGAAGTGTTTTGAAAGCATTTGCCCTGTTGGCATGAATCACAATAAAATTATCTCTATTTTTGAGGTTTAAAATAGAGAGATGAATGCATTTGTTTTTCCAGGTCAAGGGTCTCAGTTTCCCGGAATGGGACATGATTTATACCTGAGTTCAGTCCAAGCTAAAGACAGGTTTGAGCAAGCTAATGAAATTTTGGGTTTTCGTATTTCTGATATTCTCTTTGAAGGGGATAACGAAGCATTGAGAGCTACGAATGTTACGCAACCAGCCATATTCTTGCACTCTGTCATCTTAGCCGAATTATTAGGGCCAAGATTTAATCCAAGTATGGTCGCTGGACATTCCCTGGGTGAATTTTCAGCCTTGGTAGCCAGCCGTGCCTTGTCCTTTGAGGACGGGTTGAAATTAGTGTCTCAACGAGCCACAGCCATGCAATCGGCTTGCGAACAAGCTCCTGGAACCATGGCAGCAATACTGGGATTGGATGACGAGGCTGTTGAAAAAGTTTGTAACGAAATTCAAGACATTGTAGTTCCTGCCAATTATAATTGCCCGGGACAGCTTGTCATATCGGGAAGTATTTCTGGAATTGAATTAGCTTGCGAAGCACTCAAAGAAGTTGGTGCCAAGCGCGCTCTAGTACTTCCAGTTGGTGGGGCCTTTCACTCACCGCTCATGTCCCCAGCAAGAGAACAACTCGCCAGTGCGATAGAGGCCACCACCTTCAACCCTCCCATTTGTCCGATTTATCAAAACGTTAATGCTTGTCCAGAAATGGAGCCCTCAGCCATTCGAAGAAATTTAGTCGAACAACTTACCGCTCCGGTGAGATGGACCCAATCTGTTCAAAAAATGGCTCAAGATGGAGCTCTACATTTCACAGAAGTCGGCCCAGGCAAAGTACTGCAGGGCTTAGTCAAAAAAATCCAAAAAGAGCTTGAGGTGAGCTCCGCAGAAATTTAATCAGACAAAACATGATTTCTAAACGCAACCGATTATTGATTTTATTTATTTTTGCTGCAGTGGCACTCGATCAGGCTACCAAAATATTGGTCAGACATTATGTTGAACGTTACCAATCCATTTCACTTATTGGCGACTATCTTACCTTGACCAATGTAGAAAATCCTGGGGCTTTTTTAGGTATGGGAAGTGATCTTAGTCCCACTTTAAAACTGATGCTTCTACTAATTTTACCCGTGATAGTTTTGGGTATAGTTATGTACAAGTTATTCACAGAATCAACGCTAGACAAATGGTCTACTATTGGTTTTGCATCAATCATTGGTGGCGGCATTGCCAACATGCTCGATCGATTTAGATTTGGTTCTGTAACCGATTTTCTACACATCGATTTTGGGGGAGTGTTTCAAACGGGAATTTTCAATGCTGCCGATATGTTTGTTAGTGCCGGTTTGATTTTATTGGTAACCTTAGGTTTCAAAAAGAAAGGTCCTGACAGCCAAGAGGCTTAATTGTCTTTGTAAACTTTACCGTCTTTCATCACAAAAACAACTTGTTCGAAGGTGTGAATATTGTCAAGTGGATTCTCGTTCACAGCCACAATATCTGCCACAAAACCATTAGCTAAAAAGCATCATTGGGGACCAAAAAACCATCTTCAACGGAAGTAATAATGCCATCGGATACAATAATGGTTTTTTCGTTAACTGACTTGCCCTTTTGGGTGTCAATCAATTGCCCCGCATGGATGTAATAATTTTTGAGCACAGATGGTATGACCGATGAACAGTAAAACCAGAAGAACGGGATACTTCGACATGAGAATTGAATTTAGATGAACTAAATATTAGAAAATATTTCTAACATGGCGTTCCCAAAGCCAGGCAGATTTCAAGGCATCATCCAAGGATTGCTCAGCCTTCCAACCCAAAACATCGAAGGCTTTTGTGGTATCGGCATAAATCTCAACCACATCGCCCTCTCGCCTAGATGCCAATTTATATGGGAGAGATACGCCATTGACTCGCTCAAAAGACTCAATGACCTCCAAAACGGAGCTTCCCGAACCGGTACCCACATTGAACAATTCAAACCTCTCTAAATTGGATTGATTGAGCAAACGCTCGACAGCAATGACATGCGCGAGCGCTAGATCCATAACATGGATATAATCTCTAATACAAGTCCCATCAGCAGTAGGGTAATCATGGCCAAAAACCTGAAGTTCAGAACGCAAGCCAGCTGCTGTTTGGGTGATAAAAGGCACCAAATTCTGAGGCACACCAATGGGCAATTCTCCAATCCATGCAGACTCATGGGCGCCAATAGGGTTGAAATATCTCAAAGCAATGACGTTCAAATTGCTATCAGCCTGAGTAGTATCTCTTAAAATTTCTTCACCAATTTGTTTGGTATTTCCATAAGGTGACATGGCAGGTTTTATGGGAGCGCTTTCGGTGATAGGCAACACATCTGGAATACCGTACACCGTACAGGAGGAACTGAAAATAATATTTTTTGCCGAGGTGTGCATGAGCAAATTGACCAATCCACCTAAGTTATTGTGATAGTATAATAGCGGGTTATCTACACTTTCACCAACGGCCTTAGATGCCGCAAAATGAATGATACCGTCGAGGCTTTGTTGGGCTTTAAAATATTTCCTTGTGGCTGATATATCCCGCAAGTCGAATTGATGAAACTCTGGCTTCTTACCTGTAATTTTCGAGATTCCCTCTAATACATTAAGACTAGAATTGGATAAGTCGTCTACAACACAAACCTGATGTCCATTAGCCATTAGGGCAACAACAGTATGTGAGCCTATGTATCCTAGTCCACCTGTAACGAGAATTTTAGCCATTGATAAAATCTAAAATCGTTTTAGCAATAAAATCAATCTGTTCTTGATCGAGTTCGGTATGCATGGGAAGTGAAAGTACCTCATTTGACAATCTGTTGGTTACAGGAAAATCGGCCTCGTTGTATCTGCTGTCAGCATAGGCTTTCTGACGATGTAGAGGTATAGGGTAATATACCCCACAAGGGATATTGTGCTTTTGTAAATGGGCAACTAATGCATCCCTATCTACACCCTTAATTTTCAAAGTATATTGATGAAACACGTGACAATCACATTGTTCACAAATGGCTTGACAACCATTACTCATGGCCGGTAATTCTATATTAGGGTGATTGGAGAATGCGCGATTATATGCTTTAGCCGCCTGACGTCTTTTAGCATTATAAGTATCCAAATGAGGTAATTTAGCCTGCAGAACGACAGCTTGTATGGTGTCCAATCGGGAATTTACTCCAACCACATCGTGATGATACCGGACATACATACCGTGATTTACAATGCCTCTAATAGTGTGCGCCAGCTCGTCATCGTTAGTAAAAATAGCACCTCCATCGCCATAAGCCCCTAAGTTTTTAGATGGAAAAAATGACGTAGCGGCCACATGACCCATGGTACCTGCCATTTTTTTCTCGCCCGTATTTCTGGTATATGCGGCACCAATTGCCTGAGCATTGTCTTCAATGACAAATAAATTGTGCTTTTGAGCCAATTCCAGGATGGCATCCATATTGGAGCACATTCCAAACAAATGTACGGGCACAATGGCTTTGGTTTTTGAAGTGATAGCTTTTGAGATGGCGTCAACATTAATATTGAAGGTATCTTCGTCCACATCGACCAAAACAGGGGTAAGCCCTAAGAGGGCAATAACCTCAACAGTCGCCGCAAAAGTAAAATCTGCGGTAATGACTTCGTCGCCTGACTTTAAACCCAATCCCATCATGGCAATCTGCAAGGCATCCGTACCATTGGCACACGGAATCACATGCTTAACGTCGAGATAGGTTTCCAAGGACTTTTGAAATTCATGAACTTTTGGCCCATTGATAAAAGCTGTTGTTGTAAATACCTCTTCAATCCCTTGGTCAACCTCAGTTTTGATGGCCTCATATTGACCATTGAGGTCAACCATTTTAATTTGTTTCATGTCTAAAATACTAATGTTGGTGTTTTGTCCCTTGCTCACTAACAGATGCGAAATTACAAATTTGCCAATGAGCAATCGTATTTTTGAAAGAAGAAATGTAATTTCGCACAAAGATTAACCGTGGGGCTATTGTATCGATTTGTGATTTTTTTATGTGACCTACTGATACCAGTAGTGTCAATCGTCAATAAAAAAATACGTGCAGGTATGTTGGGCAGAAAATCAACCTTTGCCGTTTTACAGGGCTGCATTAGTGCAAATGATAAAACACTCTGGTTTCATTGTGCTTCACTTGGAGAATTCGAGCAAGGTCGGCCGGTCTTTGAGTCCATAGTATCTCAATATCCCAACCACAAAGTGGTTTTAAGTTTTTTCTCGCCCTCTGGATTCGAAAATTGCCCCAAGCTCGATTGGATTACGACTAAGGTTTATTTGCCCTTAGACTCCAAATCAAACGCAAAAAAATTCATGACACAGGCACATCCCTCTTTAGCAGTATTTGTGAAATATGACGTTTGGCCCAACCATTTGCGCGCGCTATATCGCACTGGAGGCAGAGCTATCCTAATCTCCGCTGTTTTCAAAAGCAATCAAATATATTTTCAGTGGTATGGTAAAATGTTTGCAGCGGCATTGAATGCCTTTGAACACATTTTTGTCCAAGATAATGCCTCCAAAGAACTTCTGAATGAGTCTGGATTTTCGGAGGTTACAGTCTCAGGTGATACACGATATGATCGTGTACTGAGTCAAAAAACTTTATCTATTGATTTACCTGATATAGAACAATTTGTAGATAACCAACTCTGTTTTGTTGCAGGTAGCATTTGGCCTGAAGATGTGGGGTTATTATCTAACTTTATCAATATTCCGAATGGTCCTAAATGCATTTTAGTGCCACATGAGATTGATGCTGCTGCCATCAAACAACTTCAAAAACAATTATCGAGAACCAGTGTGCTTTACTCAAAAAGGGGGCAAGTTCAAATAGCCGATTACAGTGTTTTGATAATAGATTGTGTTGGCTTGTTGTCGAAAATATATCATTTTGCTGATGTGGCCTATGTAGGTGGAGCTGCTGGAACCTCGGGCTTACACAATGTTCTCGAACCAGCTGTTTTTGGTTGTCCTGTTGTGATAGGTAAGAACTATCACAAATTTCCTGAGGCCAAAGCACTAATCCGTAATGGGGGATTAAAATCAGTATCACATCCTCACGATTTGTATCAAACCGTTAGTTCATTGATGGAAGACGTCGAAGAGCGCCAAAACCATGGACAATTGAACGCTAAATTTATAGCGTCAATGCATGGCGCAACAGCCGTCATTAATACCTATTTGACCGAGCAGGCTTTATGAACAAAAAACCGCGTTTGCATTTCATCGATGCACTGAGAGCTTTTGCCATTTTAATGATGCTTCAAGGGCATTTTGTAGACACCTTTTTGTCATTTGAATCGAGAGATACCAGCTCAATGGTTTACAATATATGGCTATATTGCCGCGGATTTACGGCGCCTGTTTTTTTTACTGTTACAGGATTTGTATTCACCTATCTGTTGTTAAGACATCCCATTCAAGGCAAAAAAAACCCAAGACTGCGGAAGGGATTTTTTCGCGGTTTAGAATTACTCGTGTGGGGCTACGCTCTTCGATTAAATATTTGGGGATTGTTCTTAGGGCAAATTTACCCCAATTTTTATATCACGGACGTCCTTCACATCATTGGGGTTAGTCTGATTGTTTTGGTCAGTTTATATTGGTTGGGTGCAGGCATTCCAAAAGCTCTTTTGGGCGCCATCTTGGTGAGTTTGACTTTTGTTATTTTTCTGTCCGAGCCCTTTTATCGAACAATTGAATTCACTAGCCTGCCAACGATGATAGGGAGCTACCTAACTCAAGTCAATGGTGGCGTATTTTATATATTTCCTTGGCTGGGCTATGTAACTATAGGTAGTTTTTTAGCCTTATTGATGAATCACAGCACGAAGTCCTCCTTTCCTAAATGGAGTTTTTGGCTCAGCTTTTCTGGGGTTGCCCTCATATGTTTGAGTTCAACTTTCATTGATTTGTTCTTATCAAATTTTCCCGACTTAGTTCATCCAATGATTTTGAAGAACCCTTATTTATTTCACAGACTGGGTGACACCTTTTTACTTTTTGCCTTATTTATGTTGCTCGAAAACCGTTTCAGAGAAGGTTACTTTTTAGAAATAGGCCAACGCACCCTATCTGTTTATATCATTCATTATATACTGCTATATGGCGGATTATTGGGCTATGGGCTAAAAAGGATAATTGACCCCAATGGTTTAAGTGGTTGGACGTCTGCCTTGGGCGCTATCAGCTTTATGGCAATTGTTGTTCTGTTAGTCTTGGGCTATTACCACAGCGATAAAATACAGCAATTTCAAACTAACCTCAAACAGGGAAAAATAAAAAAGTCCTAAGGCTGAAAAGTGCTGAAAATAATTTCTGTTTGACTGGTGTTATAGAGAACCGATAGGTTGTGAAAAAGGCACTTCTTTTCTGCTGAACTTTTGGGCGAACTGATTAATCCCAATTCATTGATCCATAGATTTACTATCATTTCATTGCAATAGAGCGCGTCCGAATTGTCGTAATCTGCCTCTTTGTCGAAAGGGATTTTATGATGGATATAGGCATTGATAGACGACAGCAATAATTCATCCATTTCAGGCCGATAATTCGTCCAACGTGCAATCAACAGTTTATCTGGATAAGAGGATTGAAGAAATTGTTCAATGGGCTGTAAAATGACCCCGTCAATATGCTGTTGCTTACTCGATAGGGCATGAGCCACAAACACCCCTGATGGAAGGACTATGACTATACCTGCATGGGTCAGGTCAAAGGGCCCACGCTCCAAGTAGACAGAAACCCATTGACTGATCATGCCATAGCCCTTTCTAAATATAAGATCTCCCGTTTTCAACTGTGATATATCATCGGTTGTCATACGCACAATGTCAGAGTGTTTCCCAATCTGTTGGCTTTCCAAACCTTCATCTATATACTGGAAAAATACCCCGCCAATTACAACCAATATGCAACAAATCACAACAATTGTAGTAGTGACTATATTTAATTTGATCTTATTCATAAGCAAAAAAGTGCATCACAATAAACTCATGTCATGCACTTCAATTGTCATTAAAAGGTTTGAATTACTCCTCCTTGTCCATCTCTTCCTTGTCTAAATCCTCTTTGTCGATAGACACTTTCCAGTCGCCATCAATTTTTGTTAAATACAATTGATCGTCCTTACCTTCGGCATTGGTATAGTTCACGTTGGCCTCATTCTCGTTGATCACTACAGAAGTGACTTTAAATTCATTGTTAGGAAGATCCGCAGTATTACCGCCATACTCGCTTACCAATTCTTCAACGGACAATAAGAGTTGTTTGGTAGAATTGTCGCAGTAGGCCGCAGCGCCTTCAAAATCATTTTCCTCTAAGGCTTCGAGAAATCCAGTTGCAACCTTTCTAACCTGGTCCTCCTCAGATACAGCGCATGCATTTAGGCTTAACCCGAGGAAGATCGTAAATAACATTTTTAACACTTTCATATCTTTTTTTTTTAAAACTAAAGAAAATATTTAAATTAATTTGAAAAAATAGAACTGTCTTTCAATAAATTTGTCATTCAAATGCAGCACTCGAATACAGAAACCCATTTTCAAACAAATTTGCTCCCCAGAGATGGCCAGGTGCGCTATTATGGTCAAATACTGCCCGACAAGCAGTCGGATTATTTTTTCAACCAATTAATGGCTCAAATTGAATGGAGAAATGATGAGGCTATCATGTTTGGCAAAAAAATCATCACCAAAAGAAAGGTCGCTTGGTATGGCGATTTACCTTTTAAATATACCTATTCAAAAACGACCAAATTGGCACTACCATGGACCAAAGATCTCCTAAAATTGAAAGAACTTACTGAAGAAATCAGCGGAGAATCTTACAACTCTTGTTTATTAAATCTTTACCACGATGGTAACGAGGGAATGGCCTGGCACAGCGATGGCGAAAAGGAATTGAAAAAAAATGGCGCAATTGCATCACTCAGTTTTGGCGCAACCCGCAAATTTGCATTTAAACACAAGCTAAGCAAAGAGGTTGTGGCTGTGCATTTGGAACACGGCAGTCTTTTAGTGATGAAAGAGCAGACCCAGACGCATTGGCTTCACCGTTTGCCCCTCTCCAAACGCATTTATTATCCGAGAATCAATCTCACTTTTAGGACAATTAATAGCCCCAAATAATTACTGTCCTTTTAACATCTCTCAGATAACAGAACAAAAGATGTTAGCACATAGACATAAAGCTTGCCGAGCGCTATGGGCTGTTTATATATTGTAAACCTTAATTTGAAGAAAACAACTTCAAAATCGATATGGGGGGTGTTGTTTTAAGAATAATGGCTCAGGTTTTTTGGTGTTTTTTGGACTTAAGAATAGTTTACCGTACAATAACCGTACAAATATATAAAACAAAAAACCTTAACTATTTGATTGTAAATAGATTAAGGTTTTTGCTTGTACTCGAGGCGGGACTTGAACCCGCACGAACATTACTGCTCATTGGATTTTAAGTCCAACGTGTCTACCAATTCCACCACTCGAGCAATCCAATAAAACAACGCCTTGACGGCGTCATACTGAGCGAAAGACGGGATTTGAACCCGCGACCCTCACCTTGGCAAGGTGATGCTCTACCCCTGAGCTACTTTCGCGTTAGGGATGCAAATGTAAGAAAATCTCTTATTTCTGAGCACTGCATTATCTCAAAAATTGCATCACTTTTTATTTTGAAGCAATCGCTTGATTTCGTTGAGTTGCATCAAAGCCTCAACAGGTGTCAATGTATCAATGTCCAAATTATTGATTTGATCTCTAATGTCTTCCAAAATGGGATCGTCCAAATTAAAAAAGCTCAACTGTAACTCATCTCCAACTGCTTTTGCGACTTGTTTTGCGCCGCGGTTTTGTTCTAATCGTTTGAGCATATTTTGTGCCTCAGCTAAAACCTCTCGCGGCATTCCAGCCATTTTGGCTACATGTATACCAAAACTGTGCGCACTACCTCCAGGCACTAGCTTTCGTAAAAAAAGTACTTTATCGTCTAATTCTTTAAAGGACACGTTATAGTTTTTTATCCTCTCATAGCGCTCGGACATGTCGTTCAATTCGTGGTAGTGGGTAGCAAATAATGTTTTTGGCCTTGCCGAATGCTGATGCAAAAAGACGCTTATGGCCCAAGCAATAGAAATACCGTCATAGGTACTGGTTCCACGGCCGATTTCATCCAATAAAATCAAACTGTTTTCTGTAATATTATTCAATATGGCCGATGTTTCATTCATCTCCACCATAAAAGTAGATTCGCCCATAGAAATATTATCGCTGGCGCCCACTCGGGTAAAAATCTTATCCACCAGCCCAATTTCAGCTGCTGTTGCGGGAACAAAAGATCCCATTTGAGCCAAGAGTACAATAAGCGCCGTTTGACGTAAAATAGCAGATTTACCTGACATATTTGGCCCTGTTATCATAATGAATTGCTGAGAATCGGGGTTGAGGTACACATCATTGGGAATATAGGCTTCTCCCGAGGGCAATTGCTTTTCAATCACTGGATGTCGACCTTGAGAAATGGACAAAACTCTGCCGCTGTTAATGGCAGGTCTGCAATAAGCCTGAGTTTTTGCTAAAAGAGAAAAACCATTGAGTACATCCAATTGTGCGACAGCCTGAGCAGTTTTCTGAATCGCAGGAATAAATGGGATTGTCGATTGTACCAAATCGGTAAATAATTCCATTTCCAACTGGGCAATACTGTCTTGGGCGGACAGTATTTTAGACTCGTAGGTTTTCAACTCCTCGGTGATATAACGTTCCGCATTGACCAAAGTTTGTTTCCTAATCCAATCCTCTGGCACTTTATCTTTATGCGTATTTCTGACTTCGATATAATAGCCGAAAACATTATTTGACGCTATTTTTAACGAAGGAATGTTGGTTCGTTCAGACTCACGTGCCAACATGGCATCCAAATAGGTTTTGCCATCGGTAGCCAAAGCTCGCAGCTCCTTCAACTCTTGCGAAGCGTCGGAGGATACTGCGCCACCCTTAAGGATGTTGACCGGAGCTTGTTCGTTGAGAGTGAGTTTTATTTTATCTGAAAGATCCAAGCAGGGATCCAATTGTTGGCCTAAATTGGAAACGGCCTCAATAGCCACAGCATTGAGCAACGATTTTAGGGGCTGAATGACACCCAGAGCGTTCTTTAACTGAACCATTTCACGCGGATTTATTTTTCCTGTAGCAACCTTTGAGATCAAACGCTCCAAATCACCGACCTGTCCGATATAGGATTTAAGCTTATGTTGAATATCTTCATTTTGATAGAAAAAATCTACAGCATCGTGACGGCGTGTAATGGCCTTAATACTTTTTAACGGCAGGGCTAGCCAACGTTTAAGCAATCTAGCACCCATGGGAGATACCGTATGGTCAATAATATCTAATAAGGTGGTTGCTTGGGCATGTGGAGATTGATATAATTCCAAATTGCGAATAGTGAATCGATCCATCCAGACATAATCGTCATTTTGAATGCGATTCAGTCGACTAATATGCTTCAATTGATGGTGCTGGGTTTCCGACAAATAGTGCAAAATGGCAGCCGCTGTCCGCTTACCCATAGGTAAATCTTCCACGCCAAAGCCTTTTAGGGATTTGGTTTGAAAATGTTGATTTAATTTTTCATTTGAATAGTCGGTTTGAAACACCCAATCTTCGAGAATGAAAGTATTGTATCCGTTGCCAAATGAGTCTAAAAAAGCTGAGCGTTGTGGCTTGGCTATAAGTATTTCCGAAGGCGAAAAATTCTGTAACAACTTGTCAATATATACTGTCGTCCCTTCTGAAACT
>Ga0222718_10001519_pt1 | contig 21994 bp, 16 predicted proteins | sample C33_27DmetaG_FD_165045 | JGI IMG/M metagenome (GOLD analysis project Ga0222718, IMG submission 165045) | Estuarine water microbial communities from San Francisco Bay, California, United States - C33_27D | ecosystem: Environmental > Aquatic > Marine > Unclassified | place: USA: California...
TGATTGCCATGCTGATAAACTACAACATTTATTTCTGAAAAAGCGATCATTCCATTGATTAGCTGCTTGTTGTGCTGTAACTGCAGTCCAATGTTCATTTTTCCAAAATTCACCTGTTCTATCATAACCATATTTCTCAGCATTACGATCAAACTCAGACAAGAATATATCATCATGTTGATGTACTTGCATTGCCATGAGAGGCGTTTTTGTTCCAGAACCAGAAGTAATGTGTGTATATTTTTTTCTGACTCCACTTCCTGGTACTCTACTTGGGTTATTTGGTGCAGAATACCAATATGTTTTATCTGCAGTAGAGATTTCAGTTGTGTTTTTATAAATCTTAAGACCTTTAAACATCCAACTATCTAGCTCAGTTTCACCATTCAATAGCATTGTGGCCCAATGATTCAGCGTTTCAGGTGTTTCATAAGGGAGACCTACGATAAAGCCTGAATGCATTCCAACTTCTTGTCCCCATTTCTCTCTACATGTTTCGAGTAATCTTAATGCTCGATCTGTTGGTATGCCTTTACCTACAGCTTTTGCTGATTCATAGTTTAGGGTTTCAATACCAAAGTGAGCAAACCTTAATCCTATATCTCTGAGCAGCGAGATCTGCTCTGGGTGAGCTCTGAGGAGCTCTAATCTTAAATATCCTACCCATTCTATTGGGACACCTAATCTCTTAATTGCTTTCTTGATTGCTAGCAACTTATCGACAGATTCATTTACTGTATCGCACATCATAAAGTATTTGGTAGTTCCAAACAATTCGTAGTTATTTTTTAATTCTTGATAGATAGACTCTTCTGATCGAATGTACTTATCTGCTTTTGGATCTCTTCCGATCAAAGCAAAACCACAAAACTTACATTTAAATCTACAGCCTCTTGATATTTCAATAGGTAATACTTCTTTTGGCATTACGATATCGTCCTTTGAAAACACTGGTGACATATTATGAAAATCATGCATTGAAGCTTCAGGATCAAAGCGATATACTTCGGGTAATTCTTGACCTTCTTTTAATTCTTTTGTAAATTTAACGAGTGCAGTTTCAGCCAAACCTTGAATCCAGTGATCGAACTCATTCATCTTCCACATTACTTCAGCATTAGGTCCTCTTCCACCCAATACCATTTTAACGTGAGGATGATTTTCTTTGATGTAATAAAATAGTTCTTTAAATGCTCGAGCCGTTTCTAATTCATTGTATATGTTATTGTCGATATCTGATGGTCGACGATATTGAAACTGTCCAATGATTTTGTTTTTAGGATCTATTTGTCTTCGACTTCTTTCTGTAATACCTGTCGTTTTACCTAATTCATGAGCTTTACCTTTTTCAGTTACAAAGTTCATAAACGTACAACTAAAACCACAGAAAAGAGTGTTTTCTCCGATGATTCTATCTAAGTATTGGCATAACTCAATCTGTCTATTTTGTAATAACCAGTTAAGCTGATCAATTACTTTAACTGTATATCCGTTTTCTCTGAGTTTTGTTGCGATCGCATAAGGTCCCATGCCCTTGACAGGTGCAAGGTAATTTGTCACATCGGCAAATAATATAATATCAAATGTTTTCATAGATTGTTATTTATAACCTCATTATATAACTCAAAATCATCGACGTAATAACACAATAATTCTTCGCGATCTTTTATGTATTCAATTGCAAACTCATCATTTGTATGATCTGAAGGCTGAATATTCATCTCAAAAATGCTATTAATATCAAATCCATCTTTCCATTTGATATTGAATTTTTTACTTACATCGATAAGTTCATTATTTAAATTTTCAAAAGTAAAGAAATGATCAATGTCGTATTCATATAAACTTTTGAACCAAGTTTGTGGTTTAAAATGAAAGTCTGTATCTATCTTTCGTATTTCTTTCATTCCATTTTCAATTAAGACAACTGGATTTGTTTCACCTCTTGGAGTCCCATCTTTTGCAGGTCTTGAAAACATTTCTTTACACGCAGACCAAAAACGAGAATATGGTTCTCTTACAACTGCAAATGTAGGAGGTTCTTGCATGTCTATATTTTGACCCAAAAATTTTGTAAATCGAGATGCATTTTTCCATATTTCAATAAACAATGGTTTAGATTCATTCGGTAATTGTTTTAGCCAAAGAGCTTGATCTTCTTTTGCCGTTAATTTAATTTTCACTTTTTCTTTTTACGATAAGGTTTGTAAGGTTTCATTGATTTTAATTTACCTGGTACTGGCTTTGATAATATACCAAGTGCTTGTAATTCCTTTTCTGTCCATATTTGAAAATGCCAACCTCTATCGAGTGCATACTCTTCTGCAGCTTTCCATTTACATTGATTCTTAACGTATGTTAGTGCCTCTGATATGTAGCGTTTTGATCTATTCGGATTCTTTGGTACTTTTGTTTGCTTATCGGGTTTTATTTCAATGAGATATGTTTTTCCTTCATTCGTTGTAAACTTTAAATCCATAAAATAACGATGATACTTCTTATCAACATCATAAAAATATGGTATTACAACTTCCTCCGATGACCATTCTTTAATGTTTGAGTTCCTATCACACCACAGAAAGCATTGTTTTTCCCAACCCGATCGATAAATAACATTATCAACATCGCCTCGGTATTTGTGTATATTTACTACCCTATATTTGCCTGAATAAGTTTTCATTTTCATTATAAATAAACATATTAAAGTTATTTATTAGAGTAAAAAAATGGCCAGTTTTGGAGAATTTAAAGAACAACTTTCAGATATCATTGACCGAGGTCAAGATTTTATAGAAGAGCATTATTACGGAAACAATCTTGGAGAAAGATTAAGATACCCGTTAGATGAACTTGACTATAGAGCTGAAATTACATTTCAACCATTAAAAACAACACCTATTAATGCTGAACTTCTTGGAGAAAATCTTAGAGGAGCCTTTGATGTATTTGGTGAAATTGTTAGTTCAGGTGGATTAGCGTTTGGAAGTCTTACTGGCCAATTACAAAAAAGACTTAATCAATTTTCAGGTGTAGATTTTCAAGCTGATTCTAGAGCCATGGTTGAACCGGTTGGTGCACCTATAACATTGTATATGCCTCAGGCCATTCAGTTTGCAGATGTGGCAATATATAATCAATTGGCATTAGGTCAATTAGGAGCTGTAACAGAGGCAGCATTGAATGCTGGTGCTGGTGGTTTAGCTGCTGTTGGTGCTGGTATTATGGGAATTGGAAGTCAATTGTTAGGAAATCCTGGTGCAGCAGCAAACAGTGCATTAGCAAGAGCGGGTGTTGCAGGAATGGTAGCAAGTGTGAATGCTCAAGTAGGTGGAGCATTTAGAAGAGCTACTCAAACAACTTTGAATCCTAATCAAAGGACATTGTTCGAACATCCAAATATAAGAGAATTTTCTTTTACTTTTCAGCTTATTCCTACAAGTAAAAAAGAAGCTGAAGCAATTCAAAAGATTGTTAGAAAATTCAGAACAGAAATGTACCCAACACAGATTGTTGCTGGAGATACTGGAGTAGCTGTAGGATACGAATTTCCTAATAAGTTTGAGATCACAATGAAACACAATGGAAAACAAATACCAGGTACAGAAATGCTACCATGTTATTTAAGAGGTGTAAATGCTACATATAATCCAACTCAAATGGGTATGTACGAAGATGGTAATTTTAATGAAACTACTTTAACATTAAACTTTGTAGAGGAAAGAGCTTTACATAAAGGTGACGATGGACTAGATGGTAGAAGTAAAACACACGAAGTTGAGATAAATGAAACAGATATAGCAGTTGCTGATGGAGCTGATCGTCAAGGATTTGATCCTTCACGATTAAACCGAAATCTAAGCATTGATTTTAACGTAAATTATCAGGACCCTATAGTAACATTTGGTGATAACTAATGTCTCAGTATTTTAAAAATTTTCCAGTTGTAGGATATAAATTTGGTGATGAAGTTTCAACTTCTATATTTAACAATATAAGTGTTTATAGTGATTTAATCGATCAGGTATCTGACGAAGTAGTATTTTATCAGAAATACAATATACTTGATGGTGATAGAGCCGATACTTTGTCATATAAATTATATGGAACAACGGATTATCATTGGACCTTTTACTTACTAAATGAACAATTAAGAGAATCTGGTTGGCCATTAACCGAACAAGAAATATCAGAACAGCTAACAAAGAATTTTCCAGATAGAGCTATTACCTCTAACTGTAGAGATATCACAGGCACAAAATTAAACAGCGATGTTGCTGATGATAACATTGGTACTTTATTTACTGTAGGACAAGCAGTAACTGGTTATAACAGTGGACATACTGGAGTCATACAAGATAGACAAATCGATATTGGTCAATTCATTATCAGTTCAAGCAATACAAATGCATTCTCTACAGACCAATTTTTAACATACAATGATGATGAAGGTATTGCACAATATCTTCGTGTCATCTCTGTAACTGAAGAAAAAAATGGAGTACATCATTACGAAAACTCAAGTGGAGTATGGCAAGATGTAGATCCATTTGAAATCACAACAAGGACGCCATCAGGACTTGTGACTAAAACTTTTGAAGACAATTTCAGAGAACGTAACGACGAGCTGAGACAGATTAAAGTTTTCAGAAAAGATATTATTAGAAAAGTGGTGTCTGAGTACTTTAAATCAGTCGAAAGCTAATGCCAACTTCAAATCAATCACAATATAGAATATCTAGGGCAGTTATTACCTCTAATGCTACAGGTGATAATACTTTCGACGTGTCTGGTGCAATTTTAGAAATAGACATATTTGAAAATTTAGATAGACCTTATCTTACAGGTAGAGTATCAATGCTCGATGATAACTCTATTTTTGATGGAAATAGACATCTTCAATTCAAAGGAACTGAGAGATTAAAAGTTTTTATCGAAGTATTTAGTTTAACTGAAAATAGTTACACTATCGAAAAAGAATTTGTGATGACAAATATGAGAAGTATGGTAAAAGCAAATGATAGAGCTGCTATGGTTCAGTTTGATCTATGCGAACCAATTTATTATATTGATCGATTTAAAAAATTTAGTCGATCATATACTGGAACACCCGTAGAAATTATCAACAAGATACTTACGGATGACAATTTATTAGGTGATGAGCGTGGATTAATAAAACTAACTGATGATCCAATACAAAAGCCAATAAAAGTTGTTATTCCATATCTTACTCCATTACAAGCCATAAAATGGTTATTGAATAGATGTACATCTGTAAATGGCACACCATATTTCATGTATTCTACAATAAGAGAAGATGGAATATTTTTAGATTCATTAGACAATATTTTAGTACAGCCTCCATTCAACAATCAGTCTCGATATAAGACTGCACCATTTGTTCAATCTGTTGCATTTACAAACTCAGCACCAGGATGGACAAATCCAGAGTATCAGGTTATTAAGCATCATGTATTTGATAATCAACATAGTACGTTTAAACTTCTTGATACTGGTGCTATTCATTCTAAATTTTCAGTGTCAGATATTAATTCAAATACTTCTTTAGAAACTGAATATAAAAGCAATACTCATTTTACAAATTTAAAAAATAAAGAGATAGTACCAAGACAAAATGTATTTGATGCATTTGATGATTATAATAATCAACCATCGATGTACTTTCATCAGATCACCTCATCGAATGTTTATGCAGATTATCGAACTTACTATGATGAGAATAGTAAATCAGATCATAGAAAGAAAGTAGAGAATATGGCAACGAAAGCTTTCTTGTTAGAAAATATGATTACAGCAGAAGTACCAGGTTATAATTTTATAGCTGCTGGAGCTCCTGTATCATCTATTGCATCGTTTATATTTAACAGTAATAACTCATCACAAGATAATACGTCAGAATTAACAGACGTAATTGATTTAGAAAAAACTGGAGATTACATGATTCACTCTCTTCGATATAAGTTTGTAGCTTCTCAAGTTAGTGTATCATTGTACGCAACTAAGTTATCACGAAACTATGAGGTATTTGCATAATGTTAGAGCATTACGGAGATAGAAGTCGATGGTTTGTTGCAACTGTGATAAACAGTACTCCACCTTATGGCTTAGAAGGTAGAGTAAAAATAAGAATACGTGGTGTTCATTCTCCAAGTACAGGAGATATACCAGAAGCAGATTTACCTTGGGCTCAGGTACTTTTACCGACAACTGAAGCTGGAGTTTCAGGTTTAGGCAGAACACCAAAATTAACAGCAGGTGCTTTGGTCTTTGGATTTTTTATGGATGGTGCTGCATCTCAATTACCATTAGTAGTTGGATCTTTACCAAAAGATGAATATCCAACAGCAGCACAAAAATATGCATTTGGAGACAAAGTTGAAAACTTACCTGTTGAAGCATTACAAAGTGATACGATTACAAGCGCAGCAACAAAAAGATTGAGAAGAAGATCTGAAGGAATGAAATTCTTTATCGATAATGGTTATACAATAAATCAGGCTGCTGGAATTGTAGGTAATTTAGATCACGCATCATTATTAAATCCTGCAGGTAGTGGTATAGGAAACTGGAATCAAAATAGACAAAGTGAATTAATTGATTTTTCTTTAAAATTTACTAAAGGTGGTGAAGCTTCAGCGTTACTATCTCAAAGATATTTAATTCAATTACGATTTGTGCTTTATGAACTTAGAGGTTCAAAGGGATTTGCAAATGGTAAATTACTTAAGTCAACAAAAGTAGAGGGCGATAATGGCTCTGCACAAATCATTAAAAGATACTATATAGATAATTTTGACCCAGTTGACGAAAACGAAGTATTAGAACAGTGCTTAGTTGCTAAATTAGAGACGGAGAATGCATAGTGGGTGCTAAGATAAGACAAGTAGAACAAACTAAAAAGCAGATACAAGAAGCAGCTCAGCTTCAAAACGTTAAAGATCTGGTGTCTCAAGGAATTTCTGATTTTACCAATTCTACCTTAAGTACTTTTACTGGAAAAATAGACGAAATAAAAGGTGGACTACAGGCTTTACAAACTGGAGGAACCGAAGCGATTAATGCTTTAGCTTCAGGAAATATTGCAGGATTAGGTAATGCTTTAGGTTCTATATCTGGTGTTGCAAGTATAGTACTTAAATCAAAAGAAATTACAATAGAATACGATTCAGCAGGATTTCCAGTTGGAACTACTGAAGCTGTAACAAGTACAACTGATAGCTTATTAAATGTAATGTCAGATTTTAGTACACTCACAGATTTAGCAGATGGAGGTTTACAGTCAGTTGTTACTTTAGGAGTAACTGAAGGCATTAATGCTGCAAAGAATGCAGCGAAAGATAAGATTGGTCAGTATGTAAGTTCTGATTTTATACCATCTAATGCTACAGATAGCGATATTGATATCATTAATCAGTTTAGAACATTTAGTACAGAAAAATTTAATGTTCAAGAACAGGTTTCAGAATTAACTGGAGCTGATGGTCAAACAGTACTTAATTCAGTACAGAGTTTAAAAGACAATGTAAATAATATTCAAAACAGCGTACAAAATTTTCAAAACAGAGTAAGTAGTGTATTAGGCGGAAATAAAGCTCTTGGTCTAGTTCAAAGAGTATCACAAAAAGTTGATCCGAATATTTCTACAATCACAGATGCATTAGAGATTGACACAAGTCAATCTGCATTTGATCCACCATTTCAGATTGGATCAAATGTTGCTGAGTGGCAAGTTTCAAATAAGAGAACAATTATTTTTAGTTACATTAACACAGTTGAAGAGTTAAGAGCAGACTTAGCAGCTATACTTAGACCTATTACTGGAGTTGTGGTGCATTGGACTAAACATTTCTCAAACCAAGATATAGGTTCAGAAGAAATTCATAATACAGCAATAGACTTAGGTGAAGATGGTATACAATATCATTTTGTGATACGTAGAGATGGTTCACTACAAAGAGGTCGACCTACAGGTTTGACATCTAATCATACAACAAAATTAAATCACAATACAAAGAGTTTAGGTGTTGCTTTTGTTGGTGGATATAATTGTCCAACACAGACAGAAAATCCTGACAAATACTTATCTTCTAAATCACTAACACAAGCACAATTTGCAACGTTTGAAAAATTATGTGCAGCTTTTTATTTAAGATTTCCTGGAGGGCAAATTATTGGTCACAATGATTTAGATCCAGAATTTATTGATCCTGGATTTGACGTAAGAGATTACGTTGAGGATGTTTTCAATAAGAAGTCTCTATTTGCGGATCCATCTGTTGGTACAGCATTTGAACCTGCAGAAATTAATTCAACGGTATTACCATGACTACAGAAGCAGAAAAAGATCAAATTAATCAATCGCAAGGAATAAAGACAGAAGGCTTTAACGATCCCACTGGAGAATATCCTCGTAAAGATTATTTCTTTGGAACTTCAATTAATGCTGCAGCTCGTGGTGCAAAAGTAAATGAGTTATACACGGGTGGTGGAGAATTAGACGTATCAATTGATTTACCAGATCAAAGAGCATCAGAATATCCACACAATCAAGTACAAGAAACCTCATCAGGTCATGTAATTGAGATTGATGATACTCCAGGCGGTGAAAGAATACTGATTAAACATAAATCTGGTTCTGGAGTAGAACTTAGAGCAGACGGTAGTACTGTACACAGCTCAAAAAGAAATCGTGTTGAAGTTGTTGGAGGCGATGATACAGTTATCGTTGAAGGTACAGCAAAACTTATTTACAATGGTAACTTAGATGTAGAAGTAACTGGAGATTATAACTTAACTGTCGGTGGTAACATGGCAGTAAAAGTAAAAAATGGTTTAGACGAAGACATATACGAAAATAGAGTTACTACTGTTCACGGTAATGAAAGAATTAGTGTTGACGGTGCATCATCTAAAAGTGTTGTTGGAACAAACACACTTACTTCTTTAGGCAATCATAACGTATTTGTAAAAGGAGAAAGAAAAGATTATGTTGAAGGTGATGTAGACTTTAGTAGTAATGGAAAAGTTAGACAATCTGGACAAACATATGCAATTGCAGCTAAAACAACTGCAATGTTTACAGGTAATTCAATTAGTGTTACTGGTAATACGGGTGTAGTTGGTGGAGATTTAGTCGATCACTTAGGTAGAACTTATTCCGGAATTGGTGTTGGAAAAGCTACAACATTTTTTGGTTCACTTGTTGGAACAGCGAGTAGTGCATTATTTGCGAATAGAGCTGGATCAACTCCTTTTGCTAGTTATGCTACGACTGCTGGAGCTGCACCAACTGGAGCAGCTGTTGTAAAATCACCATTGAAAAAACCTTTAGTTTATGTTGTTACTCCTTCTGCAGTTGATAAAACAGGAAGTACACCGATTGTTCAAGGATTACTTGCATCATCAAACTATGGTGTTAGAAATGTAAGTATCGATCCAAATAATCTAATTAAAGATAATCAGACAAGAGCACGATATCAGAACTTATTAAATCATGAGCCAAACATTCATGAGATCAGACACTTACTAAGAAGTAATTCAAGTGGCGGTTTACTCGCAGATCAATTAGTAAAAGAAAATAAAATTAATGTTAAGTATGCTGATGCAATGCCAGCAGATGAAAAGATTGAAAGATCTGTTGGAAGACAACCAACTTCTAGATTTGGTTATGATGCAATTGGAAATAACGCTATCGAAAATAGAAGTAAACGATTTATACCAGCTGAGAGAAAATAATGATTATATTAGTTGACCCATTATACAATCCAAATTTTAGAAGTGCAATAGAATCTTCTACTCCACTTGGTCCTGGAATTACTGTAGCCAAATTTATTGGTGCACCAGGAACACCAAGTACAATGCAAGATTATAAAGGAAGTGAATTTCAGTTAGCAAGAAACTTATATTTGCAAGCTGAAGCAATGAGAATTGTGCATGATAATAAAAATTTTAACTCCATTCGATTAGTACCGACTGATGTACAAACGAATGGACAAATTGTCGGTTATCAGGTTGTTGGTAAAGATGGTAAGGTTGATATACCACAAACCTTTGACGTAGCAGAATTTTGGAAAGATTATATTAACTTTGAAAAAATACAATTGTGGTATGATCACTTTAATCCCGATGGCACTTTAAGTGTTTCTATCTTATTACACATGCCATCTGTGCCTGAGTCTTTTGACGTAACATTTAGTGGACAAATCGAAACTTTGTATAATAACTATGTTCAGGCAACAAATGAATTAGTAGAATTTTCTTAATAGTATTATAAATAATGTATTATGGCACGAGCATTATCAGCAGAAGATCAAAATTTAACATCGAGTATATTAACTTCTCGAGTTAGAAAGTATAAAGATATAGATTTAACGTTTGCAAAAAAGCAAACGGGTGATGTCTATAAAAAAGAAGATGCTGCTGCTGTTAAGCAAGCTATTCGTAGTCTTTTATTAACAAATAGACTTGAGAGACCTTTTCAACCTGCATTTGGTGCAAATATTAGGTCTTACTTATTTGAACTCATTGGTACTGATACTCCTAATGAAATAAGAAGAAACATAATTACTTCAATAGAGATATTTGAACCTCGTGCTGAGATTTTAGGATTAAGTGTATTTCCTTTAGAAAATAATAATGAAATACGAGTTAACTTAATTGTACAAGTAAAAAATACAACACAACAAATTAATTTTTCATTCGTAGTATCGAGGTTAAGATAATATGGCAACAACAATTAAATCTACAGCTTTAGATTTTAATTCAATTAAAAATAATCTAAAGACTTTTTTAGCAGCACAAGATGAGTTTGCTGATTATGATTTTGAAGCATCGGGCTTATCAAACATCCTCGATGTTTTAGCTTATAATACACACTATAATGCACTTATAGCAAATTTTGCTTTAAATGAATCATACTTAGGTACAGCACAACTAAGAAGTTCAATTGTATCTTTAGCAACAGCAATCGGTTACATACCTGATTCACGCATTGCATCTCGTGGAACAGTTAATTTAAGTATCACTATACCTGTAACTGATACAAGACCAGATATCGTAACAATGCCAATTAACACCAAACTTACTGCTACGATAGATGATACAACTTATACCTTTCAAACAAGAGAAGAGTTATCAGCAACAAATGCAAGTGGAACATATAATTTCCAAACTGCAGCTGGAAGCAGTTCAATATTGGTATATGAAGGAGCACAAAGAACTAAGACTTTTATTGTAGGTCCATATTCTGAAAATTTAACTTATGTTATACCAGATGCAAATATGGATATTACAACTGCAATCGTAAAAGTATATGATTCACCATCATCTTCACTTTACACAACTTATACAAATATAGCCGATGCTCAAGAATTAACTTCAGCTTCGACTGTATACATCTTAAAAGAAGCTCCAAATGGTTACTTTGAATTAACATTTGGTGATGGTAATACTTTAGGTGTTACACCGACTGCAGGTAAACAAATTGTTGTTGATTACTTATCAGTTTCTGGTCCAGATGCAAATGGTGCTTCTACATTTACACCATCTACTCAATTAAGTGTTGGTTCAGAAAATTACACTATTTCTGCTACTACTGTTGCTAACTCAACAAGTGGTAAAGTAAAAGAATCAATAGAATCGGTTAGAAAAAATGCACCATTCTTGTATGCATCACAAAACAGAATGGTGACAGCTACTGACTACTCATCACTTATTTTGAGAAACTATTCTACTCTGATTGATGATATCAATGCATGGGGTGGAGAAGAAAATACAGAACCTAAATTTGGTTCAACTTATGTTTCTATTTTATATGATACAGACGTAACAGATGCACAAAAGACAGCGACAGAAGATGGTATTAGAACACTTGTTCGAGACTTAGGTGTTATATCATTTGATGTAGAATTTGCAGATCCTGCTATTACATTTGTTGAAGCAGATGTATTCTTTCAATTCAATCCTAAACTTACAACTGTATCAGAAAACACAACAAGAACAAATGTAAGGCAAGCAATTATAGATTACTTTGAAGACACTTTATTGTTTAATACTACAACAAATGCTGGTAAATTTAAAAGAGCATTTAGAAGATCAAATTTGTTAACTGACGTTGACGCAGTAAGTACTGCAGTATTATCATCAAGAGCAGATATTCGAATGCAACAAAGATTGAATGTATCGACACCAGGATTGGCTGCTGATTCAACTGTTGTTGGTAGTCTTTTATTATCAACTTCTAGAACATATACACTTACATATCCAACAACTATTGCAGCTCCAGATGATGTAAATTATATTGTAACGAGTACTAAATTTACATATAATGGAGTACTCTGTGAATTAAGAAATAGATTAAATTCAAATGTATTAGAAATTGTAAAAGCATCTGATAAATCTGTTGTGGTTGATAACATTGGTAGTTATAACACCACTGCTGGAACAGTTAGACTTGAAGGATTTGCTCCATCTGCAATTACTGGAACTTACTTGAAGATTGCAGCTGTACCTGCTAATCAATCGGTTATTGCACCAACAAGAAATGATATTGTTGGTTATGACGAATCACGAAGTGCTGTAAGAGTCGTAGAAACAACAGCACAAACTTAGGTAAATCATGTCACATAGATCTTTTGTAGATAAGAAAAGAAGAGAAATTAACTTATCGAAGTATGAAGTTAAGTCTGTTCTGCCTGAGCATTTCCAGGAAGATTATCCTACATTAGTTACTTTTCTTGAGAAGTATTATCAGCAATTAGATTCTGATTCACCTGTAGAATTACTAAGACACTTACACGAAAAGAAAGATATCATTGCAACTGATGTTGATTTGCTTCAATACATTGAAGATGAATTGCTTTTAGGTCAAGCATACTTTCAAGGATTTAGTAATCCAAGAGCAGCATCTGAATTTGCAAGTACTTTATATCGAGCAAAGGGATCTAAATTTTCTATAGAGCAATTTTTTCGTATGTTCTATAATGAAGATCCAGATGTCGTGTATGGTAAAGATTTGATATTTAAACTTAATGATTCTGCATCAGAGATTGGTGCAGCTTCAGATAAGAGAATAACAAACAATAAGTTATATCAAATCTTTGCTATTCTGATTAAGATTGGTTTACCTGTATCAGATTGGGAATCAATCTATAAATTATTTGTGCATCCATCAGGTATGTACCTTGAAGGATTAGTGCAGTTAGTTAATGAGGCAAATTTAGAAGCTGATAATATGCCAGATGTCATACCTGCACCAGATGAACCAATCGCAGTAGTTGGAGAAGGATTTGCTGCTGCAGCTGGACTTGGTGAACAAACTGAAATATTCTTTGGTGATAGTGCGAATGATCAATATAGATTGAATCTTGGAGATACTATATCTCTATACAGCACAATGACAATACAACAGATTGCAGATCAGTACTCAACACTCATTGAGCAAGTTGAATCTAACGCACCAACACTTGATGAAGATCACGATGCTGACTCAAGTGGCGTAGGATTATCTAACACATTTGAAACTATCGACCAAGAAAGATATTTCTGGTGGGATCCTGATTCTGCTGATTATCAAGTGCAAATAATTCAGAGAGATGACTCAGCTGACTAGTAAAATGTGTATAAATAAAACCATAATATAGGAAATTAAATTGGCAAGACAAAATTTAAATCGAGGAACAACAGCAAACGACGGAAGCGGTGATACTCTTCGTCAAGCTGGTTTAAAGATTAATCAGAACTTTTCTGAATTATATTCTAAACTAGGAGCTGGTGTAGCTGATGCAAATAATCTATCAACCGTTATGGGTTTTGATAGCAGTGCACTTACGTTTGATAGTGCAAGTTATACTGTATCACTTAAAGCAACTACACCTACAGCAAATAGAACGATTAACTTGCCAAATGCAAGTGATACTCTTGTAGGTTTAGCAACTACAGATACACTTACAAATAAAACATTAACAAGTCCAACAATTAACAGTGGAACTTTAAACACTCCTAAGATTGGTACATCGATTAATGATACAAATGCAAATGAACTATTTAAAGTTTCTGCAGCAGGTTCAGCTGTTAACGAAATAACAGTTGCAAATGCTGCTACAACAAATGGTCCATCACTATCTGCTACAGGTGGTGATACAAACATTAATTTAAATTTAATTGCTAAAGGTAATGGTTCAGTTGAAGTAAGTAAAGCTGCATTTGACCATCAGGAGATTACTGCTAATGGCGCAGCTTCAGCAACTAAATCTCTTATTATAGGTAATAAGGGAAGTGCACTTGCAGTTACTTTAGCAGATGGAACTACAATAGGAGAATATAAAGTTTGGATTAATAAGGGAGCAGGTGCAATGACCGTGACTCCTACAACATTCGCTCAAGGTACGACATTTGCCTTAGCACAATATGATGGGTGTACAACAATTTGGGATTCAGATACAGGTTGGTACATAGTTGGTAACCAAGGTGAAGTAACCGTAGCTTAATAGGGTAAAGATATGGCAGCAGTAATTAGTACAATAACAAAATTTCAACAAGCAGAAAAGCTATTCGATGATGTTGGTCAGCAATATGTTGTCTTAAACGATAGTGCTACCGCATCTAATTTTGGTTTAGCAGACTCTGCTCAACAGAACTTTAAAGGTCTAGGAAATTTAACTGGACCTCATGTTGTAAAGAAACACGAATTTAACAGAGTATATGCAGGTATAGCTAGATCTGAAGACTGGAATGCTAGCGATTCAGCTCCAGCACCAGGATTAAATCCAAGAACAGTTAGAACCGCACAATATACTTTACAGGCTTTAAAACAAGTTAACGATTATAAATTTGTAGTTCCAAGATACAACTGGACATCGGGTGCAACATACAGTGCATACGATGATAATCAAACAGGTTATCCTTCAAATGCTTATTATGTACTAACTGATGAGAATAACGTTTACATTTGCTTACAGAGAGCTAAGAACGCTTCTGGTACAGCACAACCATCAACAGTAAAACCAAGTGGTGTTGCCACTTCTGCATTTAGTACTGCTGATGGATATGTTTGGAAATTCTTATACACTATCGATGCTACAAATGCGAATAAGTACTTAGCTGCTAACTATATGCCAGTTGAGAAAGTCGTAGCTGACTCAGCTAACGATCCAACTTTATCAGCAGCTCAAACACAACAAGTCGGTGTGCAGAATGCTGCAGTTGATGGTGCAATATTAAACATCGAATTAGATTCTGGTGGAGCTGGTTATGTAAATGCTCCTGGAATTACAGTTGTTGGAGATGGTTCAGGTGCTACGGCTCACGCTTATATAAGTGGTGGAGTTATTAAGAAGATAGCATTTGATTCAGCTTCATTCTTTGGTTCAGGTTATACTTATGCAAGTATAACAGTTGCAGACTCAAGTGGAGTAACTAAACCAGCTGTTGCAAGACCAGTAATTGGTCCTTCAGGTGGTATTGGTGCTGATCCTCGACAAGATTTAAAATCAAGTTCAATTATGTTTAACACTCAACCTGCAGGTGTTGAAGGTGGAGAGTTCCCATTAAATGACTTTAGACAAGTGCTTCTTGTAAAAAATCCATTGAATTGGAAATACGACAGTGCTAGAGATTACTACACTGGTTCAGTCGGAAGTACACTTCGAAGATTAACGGTAACTGGTTCAAATGATCAGTTTGATAACGATGATACAATTACACAATCTGCAACAGGAGCTAAAGCTTTAGTTGACTCTGCAGATGCTACATACATATATTATCATCAGAACGAAACTACTGGATTTACTGCTTTTGATTCATCAGCAATTACAAGTAGTCCAGGTGGTGGATCTGCAACAGTTATTCAGTTGGGAGATTCAGCAGATGCCACTGAGATAGATAGAATGAGTGGAGATGTTTTATACATCGATAATCGTGCGGCAGTAGCTAGATCAGCAGCTCAAACTGAAGACTTGAAGATAGTAATTACAATTTAGGATAAGAAATGGCAACAGCATACAACTCAGGAATATTTGCATCAACATATAAAGATGATTATAACGATAGTGATGCTTACTATCGAATACTGTTTAATGCTGGTAGAGCTCTACAAGCAAGAGAGTTAACTCAGTTACAAACAATCATCAACAAGGAAATGGAGAGATTCGGTAAGAATATCTTTAAAGAAGGTGCTTGTGTATCTGGTTCAACTGTTACTATCAATAAATCTTATGACTACATTAAACTTAATACAGATACTGGTGCTGGTGGTTTAGCACTTCCAGCAGACACATCAACTCTAATTGATGCTGAATATACAGGAGCAACTTCTGGTGTTACATTTAGAATCTTAGAGTATTATACAGCAGCACAAACTGGTGCAGTTGATACCATTTATGTACAATACATTGGTGGTAACTCAAGTGGAACATATATTAAAGCTGCTGATAACGAAACATTAGAAAATGCATCTGTTGGTGATATCAAATCAGCTTCAACAAGTGCAACAGGTACAGGTACAAGAATTTCATTCGGTGATGGTGCATTCTTTACACAAGGTCACTTCGTATATTCAAGTGCACAATCACTCATATTAAGTTACTATTCAAATGATTATAGTGGTAATGTTGGATTTAAAGTTACACAAGATATTGTAACTTCAGGTGATAATTCAGCATTATACGATAATCAAGGTGCAACACCGAATACTTCTGCTCCAGGTGCTGACAGATATCGAATAAGATTAACTCTTATCGATGAAGCAGACGTGGCCGCAGATGAAGATTTTATATTCTATTGTAAAGTTAAACAATCTGAAATCGTCTCTCAAATTTCGGCAACTGACAATTACAATAAAATTAACGACTTACTTGCTAAGAGAACTTACGAGGAATCTGGTAACTATATCGTTAAACCATTTAAAGCAACTTTCTCATTAAACGATTCTGATGCTAATTACTTAGACTTAGACGTTTCACCTGGTGTTGCATATGTAAATGGTTATAGAGCAGAAACACAAACTGCAAATACTTTAGCAATTGCTAAACCACAAACATACGTTTCAGAAGCTAACGTAAACATTCCAGTTGTATATGGAAACTATCTGATTGTAAATGATAGTTCAAGTGCAAGTGGATTAACTATTCCAACTATCGATACTTTAGGTTCAATTAGTATTTTAGATAATTCTAAATCAGTTGTAGGTACAACCAGAATTAGAGCTATTGAAGAAGATGGTGCTGATTATAGAGCATACATTTTTGATACAAAGATGAACGCTGGTAAAAACTTTGAAATAGATGCAAGACATTTACAAGTTGGTGATAGTGCTGGAGACAGATTAACAATTACGACTGAAACTTTAAATGGAGTAGCTAAAGCTATACTTAAACAACCAAGAGACAATAATGTATTCTTTGATATGCCAAGAATACGACCTAAAGAACTTACAGATATTACAGTAACTTCACAAAGAAGAACAACTGGTGCTGCAAATGGTTCAGGTCAAGCAACAATTACAGTTTCAGCTCCAGAAGCTTTAACAGATACAGGATTATGGATAGCAACTTCAAATGGACAATTAGTTGCTCCTACAATCGTTTCATCAAGCTCTACATCAGTAACAATTGGTGGATTATCAGCTTCTGCAGGATTTACTCTCGTCTATTACGTATCAAAGAGCGTAACAGAAAGAGCTAAAACACTTACAACTACTACCAAGACTTCTACGACAGCTGCTGATTACGTAGATTCAGATGGTATTACATATATCGACTTAGGTCAAGCTGACTTATACGATATACTTGCAATTCAAGACAGTGCAGGTGGTACTGCTGTTGATATTAGTGATAACTTTAACGTTGATAACGGACAAAGAGATAACTATTATCAAAATTCAAGACTTATTCTTAAATCAGGACTAAGCAAGCCATCAGCCACTTACTGTCAATTCAGATACTTTGCACATGGTTCAGGTGACTTCTATTCAGTCAACTCATACGATGGTCAAGTATCTTATGGAAACATTCCTTCTCACACTTCACCTGTAGAAGGAACCATACAACTTAGAGATGTCCTAGACTTTAGACCTACCAAACAAGGTATTGTCGCAAGTGCAGGATTTACAGACATTAATAAATTACCAAGAAATGGTGATACTCTATTAGCAGACGTTGATACATATCAACCTCGTTCAGATAAATTAGTTATCGATGAAAATGGAGTATTGATTAATGTACAAGGTACACCAGATTTTAATCCTAAATTCCCTAACACACCAGATGGAACTTTAGAATTATATCGCATAGCTCTTAACGCAAATACGACTAACGACTCTGATGTTGTTTTAAGTCCAATCGATGCGAAGAGATACACTATGAACGATATCTCTAAGTTGGATAAACAAGTCCAAAGATTAGAAGAACTTACTGCTCTATCATTACTTGAAGTTGATACAAAGAACTTACAAGTATTAGATAGTACTGGTAATGCTAGAACAAAAGCTGGATTCTTAGTTGATAACTTTAGTGATCAAGCATTTGCACAAACTGCTGATGCTGGTTATAGTGCATCTATTGATCCAGGTGAAAAGATATTAAGACCATCTTTCCACGAAAATAACATAAGACTTATATACAATGCTGACTCATCATCAAATGTAACTAAAGTCGGTGACTTAGTTATGTTATCATATGACTCAGCTGAATATCAAGCAATTGACATTTGTTCAGGCACAGAGAATGTAAACCCATTCAATGTTACTTCATCAAGAGGTAATATTACACTATCTCCAGCATCAGATGAATGGAGAGAAGTAAAACAAACTGGACAAAAGGTTGTCCAAGGTGGAACTAAATTAGATACCACTCAAGCTTACCTATGGAATAACTGGGAATGGAACTGGGGCGGTAAAAATATCGAAGATTTAGAAGTTGGTGACGATGCAAATAGATCATTAACATCATCAACACCTGATAGAGATTACAGAACAGCACAAGCCAGAAGAGCTGATGCTTGGGGAGATCAACCTGACTCACCAAGATATAATGCAGATGCCGACGAAAGAGCTAACCCAACGAAAGTTAATCGAATTGTTTCATCAGAAACGATAAGAGAAGTTGTTGGAAATAAAGTTGTTGACGTTGCACTTATACCTTGGATACGATCACGTAAGATTTACTTTAAAGTTGGTGGATTAAGACCTAACACTAAATACTATCCTTACTTTGATAATAAGGCAGTTGACAGTTGGGTTAGAGAAGAAACATTTGTGAACTTCTCAGCTGATACTACTGACTATGGTAACCAATACGATGCAGCTACATCTCACCCAGAAGGTTCATCATCACTTGTATCTGATACAAATGGTGCAATTGAGGGTTCATTCTTTATTCCTCATAAACAATTTAAAACTGGTACGAGACAATTTAAACTATTAGATATTTCTGGTGGATTAGACAACCAAGCATTATCTGTTGCAACAGCAACGTATGAAGCAAAAGGTACAATCGAAACTGTACAAGAAACAGTTAAGACAACTCGCGTACTTAATGTTTTAGGTGAAGAAACTACTACATCTAATAGTAAGAAAGTTAAGAGTTTCTTGCCATCGCTTGGTAAACTTATTAGCCCACTCAGAACTGGTGCAGCAACATTTACAGCAGACAATACTTTACCTGATGCAGCCTTAACATTTAGTAACTTTGGTTCTAGATTCGTAGGTGACACATTCATTGGTAATAAGATGATGAGAACAAGATGTGGATATCGAGATCCTCTTGCTCAATCTTTCTTGGTCAACGATTTAACAGGTGTATTCTTAACAAAAGTTAAAGTATACTTTAAAACTAAAGATAGTACACTACCTGTAACTTTACAAATCAGACCAATGGAAAATGGACATCCACATTCTACAAAGTATATTGCAACTAAAACGCTTACATCTTCTCAAGTAACAACTGTATCAACACAAACAGTTGCTGGAGTTTTGGCAGCTCCTACATCATTTGAGTTAGATGAACCTGTATATCTCTCACCACAAGAGGAATATGCAGTCGTATTACTTGCTGATAGTAACAAATACACGGTTTATGTTTCAGAAGTTGGACAATTCCAGTTAGGTTCTACATCGAAGAGAATTACAACTCAACCTTCACTTGGTTCACTATTTAAATCACAAAATGGTAGAACATGGGAGCCAGATCAGAAGAAAGATTTAATGATGAAACTTGTAAGGGCATCATTTAATAAGACATCTGGTGACGTAAGATTGAGAAATGCAAATGTTCCTGCTTACAGATTAGATCCTAACCCAATTAAAACTACAGCTGGCGATTCAGATATTATCCTTCATTTCCCAGATCACGGTTTAGATTCAGGAGATACTTTCGAAATAACTGGATTAACAGGTGGAACAAGTTATGGTGGTGTATTAGGCAGCGTACTCGATTCAACACATACTGTAAAACATTTTGATGCTTCCGGTATTGTGTTCTCAGTACCAGCTGGAACACTTGCGCCAACTAAATCAACATATTCAGGTGGTTCGAATGTTAAAGTTGTAGATAGAAACATTCAATTTAACTTAGCAAAAGTTGATCTACAAACAATGGTACCTGACTTAACAGGTTTAGCATTAAGAGGTAAGTTTACTTCAGGTAGATCAGTAGCTGGTTCAGAAACAAGAATGACAAAAGATACAGCTTGGTCAGCATTAAGATTCAATAGAAACACTTCATTCTCTGCACCTAAGATGATTGCCAATAGAACGAGAGAAAACTTAGTAGTAGGTTCTGAAGGATTGGGTGGAAACTATTCATCAGAAATAAGTGTACCTATTAGCACAACAAATAACTTTGTATCTCCAATTGTTGACTTACAAAGAGCTTCAATGACTCTGATTGGAAACCACATTACAGATACAACTGTTGATAAATTTACAATTGAAGATTCTGCAGAAACTGTAGCAACAAACGGTAAAGAAGTTGCAAGACACATCTCAATACCTGCTACTCTTGCAAACGCTTCAGTAGGTATTAAAGTATTCTTAGCAGTCAATAGACCTTCAGTAGCTTCTGTAGACTTATATTACAGAGTTGGTGGAGAAGATACTAACTTAGATCAAGTTAACTGGGTACTATTAGCACCACAATCAACTCCAGCTCCAGATGATAATCCTACAATCTTTAGAGATTATGAATATCTAGCTGGTGGTCAGAACGGTGTGTTAGATCCATTTACAAAAATGCAATTTAAAATTGTAATGAGATCAACAAACTCTTCAAGAGTCCCTAAATTAAGAGACTTTAGAGCAATAGCAATGATTGATTAATGAAGTTTATGGACTTAATAAGAGTAGAAGGACATAAAGGGTTAGCACGAGATAGAAAAACTGGTGTTATTATTAACATAAGTGAAAATGAAGTTATGCAAGCTCGACAACGAAAAGCGTTGAGATTGAAAAAGGCTGAAGAAGAGAAACAATTAATTAATCGACTTGAGAAAGTTGAGGACGGAATAAATAAAATTAACGATTTAATCTTAAGATTATTGGACGAGAAAAATGGCATATAAGGTAGTAAATTTAGACGACAATATACTGAATTTAAGAAACAAAGTCAATGTTGTTTCTAAGTTTGCTGGTGACAGTGCTGCACTCACTACAAATGTAGATTCAGATTTAGTAGGAGCTATTAACGAAATAGATGCAGTATTTGATGCATCAGCAAATCAAATTAAGTCAACTGGATTATATGTCAACGATGCTGGTAATATTACTCTTGATGCAAGTGGTGGTATAATCACGCTACGAGATGATTCAGCTAGCTTTGGTACATTACAAAATAGTTCAACTAATCTTGTTGTAACTTCTACTGATATTACACTTGATGCTTCAGATGATATATTCATTGATGCTGATGGTGGTAATATTAAATTCCAAGACGGTGGTGCTGATGTTATAGATTTCAATATAGCAGGTTCACCTCCAAGTATGAGT
>Ga0222718_10001520_pt1 | contig 21988 bp, 32 predicted proteins | sample C33_27DmetaG_FD_165045 | JGI IMG/M metagenome (GOLD analysis project Ga0222718, IMG submission 165045) | Estuarine water microbial communities from San Francisco Bay, California, United States - C33_27D | ecosystem: Environmental > Aquatic > Marine > Unclassified | place: USA: California...
TACTGATGAGTATAAAAAATTCTGTTTTGAGGAGAGTTGCTTTCATTATGTCGTTAGAGACGTACTGAGTAAAATCCGTAAGAAGTATGGGATTTCATTAAACGTCTCAGGAGGGGAAAGAGAATAATGACCATTAGCGACGCCATAACAGATTACTTCCGTAAGAATTGGAAGGACCTCTCTAAACAGATTGGTTTTCATGCTAATCTTGTAGCTGACCACTCCGAGTGGGTTGGTCTGATAAAAGACATGAAGTTAAGGGTCACCCCTACAGAAGATGATATTGTCATTAACGGTTTTCAGTATGTCGGGCCAGGTGACCTTGACTTGGATGTCTACTTAAATGTAGACCATATCTTGGAGTTTCCTATTGACCACTTTATGTTTGCCCGTGAATCTCTAATCCCTTGGTTAAATAGGGGTATACTAAAATATTTCGGTATAAACTTGAATACTGACTTTGCCGATATTAAAGTGAACTTTTACGATAACATGGGGGATGTGGATTCTTACGAGGTTCCTGCCGATTATGGAAGAACAAAGCCGAGTTTTTTTTACGACCATCCGAGTAGGTTTTGGGTGAAGACGGACAAAAAACAAAACATTAAGGAACAAAGGAAACAGAAGAAAGACGTTCTTATTTTGAACTTCCCTAAAAAGGGTATGGAGATGAACATTATGAAGACCATTGGAAACATCTTTGTTTCGGGGGTGTTTGGGTCCATTAATCAGTCATTAGATTGGGTGACTAAACATGAGGACGAATTCACGAAACCCCTGAAGAGTTTGGTTATCGGTGCACATGGAAATAAGTGTAGTCGTTCTATTATATCCACAGCAGAAAAGAATGTGGAAACAAATGAAACCATATTATTGAAACAATTACAGAGTAAAGGATTTATCGGTCCGAACACTGTGGTATTCTTTACTGCATGTTATGGTGCTGATGATTTAAGCAAGTTGATAAATTCTTCGATGGCTTTGGGTGGACATAGGATTCATGGCGCTGAAGGTGTGTATAATTATGTAACGGGAAATGCCGATGCATTTTACTCTTGTAGTTTTACTCCTGAAGACAAAGAGAAAATGTGGAATGGTAATTTGTATAAAAAATGGTGTATGTTGAAATATAACAAATACATTATTAACGACAATAAGTTGTATAACGAATATTTCCTTGAAAGAGGATATTGTCGTAGAGAAAGCGCAGCTCCATATAAATTTTTATAATATTTTTGGGAACGACACCCTCCCCTGAAAGGGCAGGTGTAGTGACCCTTGAGAAAATAGAGGGTCTAATAAAATAGGGTGTCTTAAACCCCATAAAAAATGTCTCGCGCAACCCGTCCGACCTTCGGTCGTTCGTTTTTCTTTCTCGCAAACCGTCCGTCGGTCCTTCGGACCTCCTTTAATAAAATCTCTCTGATGCCGGAACTTATTTTAAGAAGGTCTTTTAATGTGTCTCTAAAAATCCCCCCGACCCCCTTTTTTTTATTTTACAACATATTTATAGTAAAATATTTTTAATTATGGGACAAAGATTAATTATATCAGAAGAAGAAAGAAACCAAATCAATAAAATGTATGAATTGGTTAACGAACAAAATGTACCGGGTGACATGGCACCAATGGAATTACAATATCTATACGATAAGACATTAATTGATACGTTGTTAAAATCTGAAGATGCTAAGGAAATTTATGATTCATTTAGAGAATTATTAAATTCAGATTTGAATAGAAATTGGAATCGTAAACTTTTGGGTGATTATAAAGTTTTTGAGGATTATTTAGCTATGAATCCTACGGTTTTCCCTGAGTTAGACCAAAGATTCAGAAATCTATATAAAACTATTAAAGATGATACTGAAATCGAAACTGAGGAACAAAAACGAGCACTTGGCATGATATATAGAGTCGGTCAAACACTCGAGGATAAACATGAAAATGGACAACGTAAATCTAAAAAATTTAAGAGAAATATTGAAAATTTACAAGCATGTAGAAGGATTGACGATGAAACCATTGATTCTATAAACAATAATAAAGTGATGGTTGTCAAGGCTTTTGATGATAAAGTATTAATTTTCAGATACGGTCAACCAATCTGTGCAATGAGATAATAAAATTTAATTATGGGACAAAGATTAATTATATCAGAAGAAGAAAGAAGCCAAATCAATAAGATGTATGGTTTGGTTAATGAACAGGATTCAAAACAGGGACCTTTGAAACTTAAGGTTTTCCCTTTAGAAAAATATGAAGGTGAAGATGGGTCAGAGAGGTTCAGAAAAGCTCCACAGGCAGCATATTTTATTGATGTTGATACGACACCACTTAATGTAGACAATAAGGATGTCACATTTTCATACAGTGTCAGAGGTAGAAAAGATAAGGGAGAAGGACAGTATCGTACTGATTTCAAAGACGAGATTATATTAGACACATGTTTTCTTGACGAATGGGGTGATGAAAAAGTATACACCACTTTTGATGGGAGAGAAATATCTTGTGGTCAAAAAGAATTCCGTTTATCACCGAAAGGTATAGAAGAAATGAGAAAAATTTTCGGTACTGTTGGCTACGTATCTAATGATAAAGGTGAGGACATGTCTAACATGGCTTAAAAATATACAACTATGAAACACTTATTAAATAACATTTCTGAAGAAGAAAAAAACAGAATCCGCGAACAACACGAAGGCGGAATGAACTTATCCATTGATAACTTCAAAACATTAGTAGAAACTAAATTGGGTGACGCAAAACCATATCTTAGCGAACAATCTTCAAATGCTAAACAAGTTGCTGGTCCATTCAGTAAAAAAGGTCAAGAAGCTGTAAAATATTACATATATCAAATAGGTTCTAAATTCTATATTTACATGACACACGCATCACAAAAGGAACCAGCTCTTATGGATGGTACTGCTTGGGATAATGACGGTAAAGGTTATCCAAATGAAATGGAGGCCAAAAAGATGATTGACAGCGTGTTAAGAGACCCTCACCACTCTTCTATAAAAATGAAACCTAAAATGTCAGCAGAATTGGGTGAACAAGGGATAGAACGAATGAAACTTGACGATAGACCTGCAAGTAAAGAAGGGGGTATGAAAATAGGTCCATTAAATGATAATGAGATACGTGATTTAGCAAAACAAATTGTAAATTGTTTAGATGATGAAGGTAAAAAATTACTTTTCAAACTTAATCATGAATCTAAGAATCATAGACCTTTCTTTGACATGGCAATGATTGAGATGGGAAAGTTCATCAATAGCTTTGGACCAAAAGGTCCGTTAGGATAATTAATTACTCATAAAATAAAAAAACCCTCACATTTCTGTGGGGGTTTTCTTTTGTTTGTTGGTTTGGTTCTTAGGCCATCATTGAGTCGTATGACTCATTGATTTCTGACATAAGAGTTTCGTAGTTGTAAGTATCACTGAACAAACACGAAGCAATGGTTAGTCGGTAACGCTCAATGAATCTAACTTTCATCTTATCGTCCAACTGACTGAAGTCTTCCATCCACCAACGTCCAAACTCTGAGAGGTATTCGTCAACATCGTCGTACCATTTTTTTTGGTCTTCGTCCATGTTTTCATACTCCTCAATGATTCCGGCATATGTTGGTAGGTTTTCCTTACCCCAATCACTCATCAACTCTTCAATGGTATTTACCATATCTTCGTGAAGGTAAGCAAAGTCCAACATTTCCATAAGGTTACGGTCCAATTTGTTTACTGTTCCATCCAAATCGTTCTCGTCGTAGTAAAATCTCTGTGGCATGATTTTTATTTTTTTAAGTTTATACGACAAATATAAAAGATAAATTTGATGTTGACAACACCTATCTTTTATTTTTTTGGACTATTTATTGTAAAATCATATGATAATGAAAAAAGTTACATTAACAGAAGAACACATTGAAAACTTGGTTCGCAAAGTTTTAGAAGAACAAGGTGCGGTATCAGGAGCAGCTACAGGGATGGGTAGAAGTCAAATGAATAGCTTACCCAAGTGTTCTAAAAAAGATTCAGAAGAACTAATTGGTGGTGTGGTAAGAAAGCATATAGTAACTGATTCTCGTCTTCAAGCATTTCAGGTTGCAGCTAATAAAGCAGGTACAGGAACAGAACTATATTTGGAAGTTAAAAAAAGACCATTCTGTAAATTAAGATAACATGGTTAGTGAGAAGGCCATAGAAGACTTACTCAATACATTGGGTAAAAAACTCGCAATGGACTACTACGGTCTTGACCTTAACTTCACGGTTGTGGAGGTTTCAGAAAAATACGGTTTTCCCAGAATCGTCGTAAAGACCGACAAACAAATTCCAATGACATTTGAAGTTAAAATTGAACCAGGTATGAATGCAGGTAGGTTCGCTCGTATTGGTGATTTGATGGGAAATCTTAGTCATATCATGAAATATATAGGTCTCAAAAATGTAGACTTAGTAATCCCTGAAGAACAAACACCTGAAAGATACCAAACCGTCGTAACTCGCGATGACTTTATCGAACACCCACAAGACTATGTGGAGTTGGAAAGTGTGGGACATGTATTAGAAAAAGATACGGGTTATCTTTATCCACTATATCAGAACGGTAAGATTGAACCTATGGATTCTATACACCTTTCAGAGATTTATGAAGACGATTGGTGGGATTCATTATCGCCTGAGGACATTCACACTTTAGAGAATATTTATAGGTAACTAAACTAAAAATTATTCATTATGGCGTTCAAAGACATTTTTAAGGACAACAATGACTACAACGAAAAAAACATCGTTGGTTTCATGTCATTCGCAGTTATGAGTTTAACTGCCATCGCAGATGTAGTAACAGGTATCTGCGGTAAAGAATTGGTTATTGATGATACCATCTTTAACTCGTTTGTGATTATCACATTAGGTGCTTTCGGTATTGCTGAAGCAGGTAAAATCTTCGGTGGTAAGAAAGAAGAGTAAGACTTAGAAGGAAACAATAAATTACCCTCACATTTTTTGTGGGGGTTTTTTATTTATGTTATTTACAGAAATGGTTAGTCAACTATTTTTAAGTAAAATGACTACAATGGATAAAAACTATAATGACATTAAGGACACTATCGCTAAGTTTGATAGGGTAATAGTAACAGGTCCTCATGGGGCGGGAAATAAAATTACTGCAAAAATTATTGAACACGATTTTGGGTTGAAGTACATCCGTTTTGAGAATCCGTGGTCACACCATAATTATTGGGACCATGAGTTGGGACTCAAAAGAGAGTTGGAAAAAATTAGAGAGGAAAATGAAAAGTATGTTTTGTTCTCACCATCGGTTTCAGGTCACCTGTTAAGGATGATGGAATATCTTGACGACACATTAATCGTCTTTACCTACAAAGACCCCGAAGAAGTTCATAAGTATACTTTAAGAAATGACTACCTAAAAAATCAAACTCACACTTATGAGTCTTTGGTGTATACTGATGTTATTGTAAATGAGTTTCCTGAGTATGCGGATTTATTGACTGAGAGTATTGACGATATGACGTGGATGTTTTGGGAACAAGTACAAAAGGAACGTGTACCACACGCGGTAGATTCCCACCACGCCAGTTTGGAATCCCATCCATTATTCATTCCAAAAGAAGAAAGGTCACATTTCAAAGCATGGCAAACAGCTCATGACCAGAAAGGACATAATTAATATATTTATAAATAAAAAATTATGACACCACAGCAGTACGAACAATTATTCTCAGGGTTTACATTTGGTAGTCCAAACTTATCAGATACTTTAACATTTACTCAGGTAAGTGGTCGTACTCATATTGATGTTATTGATATTAATGTTTCTGCATCCACTGTATATATGTCTGACTATATGGGTTACCCAAATGATATTTGTAATCCTATTTCAGATGTATTAGAAGCGAGTGAGTTTGCAGGACAAGATGGAGATAGAGTATTTAATTTATTTTTTATGGATGGTACAGACAAAAAACATTTGGAAAGTTTTTGGTTTGACTCCGATGGTCTTTTGATATTCTCCCCTGTTATTCCTTAACTAAAATGATTTACAGTAATAATCCTCCGTTTATTTTTATTCACATTCCGAAAACGGCGGGAACCTCAAGATAAGACAAGAATTAGAGAATAGGTAGATATTTATGGATATGAAACCATCGTACAAAGATTTAATGACCATTTATTATAATTCACAGGTAACACCACAATTGGATTGGGTGGACGGAATTGTTGTGGACAAATTTGACATTGTACAAAAAGAAAGAGAAAATGCAATTCTGGATACTAAGAAGGGTCAATTCATAAATCAGATGGTTCCTGCTGTTGATGCTAAGATTCGTATCTTATCTAATGTTGAAGTTCCTGACACTATGACATCTATGCAATTTTTTGAAAAATTAGGAATGTCCCCTACTGATTTTTCTAAGATGATGTATAACAGTAAAATTGAAAATTATATTGGTCTACCTAAAGGGGTGATGTATGACGATTTATCTGATTTTGATATGCAGATTCTTACTAAAGATGAGGTAAAATCTGAATTGGACGAAAGAATCATTAATATATTTAAGACTGACAAGCCTATTACTACTCTGGGTATGTTCTAACCCTCTCACCTCACCAGGTGAGGTACGTTGGACTTTTTCCACTTCGTGGGGTACCTACCCCACTCGTGTCTTAAAAACGTCTTAAAATCAAAATTTTCCTATATAATAATATTATATAATAATTCTATTATTTTCTTATATTTTACTTATTCTACAATTACTATATTATATATTATATTATAAGAATAATAATTATCACAAACATCACAAAAAGACATGCGATTAGAAGATTTTATTTTGGTGAAGGATAATGTGTTTACAAAAGAGTTCTGTCAGGAGTTGGTGGATTTTTTTGAAAACAACCCACAATATAGACATAAAGGTGAGATGGCTGGTGGTTTGAATACAGAGGTAAAAGACACCACAGACCTTAACCTTTTTAATTATCCCGAACTTATGGAGAGGTATGGAGATTTCGTTCTCTCTAAATTTAATGAAGTGGTTAGTGAATACGCTGAATCGTTACCATTTCAGAATAAATTTGACGCACCTTCTGTACTATTTTACGAAAACAGTGAATACACCACTTGTCAGATTCAAAAATACGATAAAGGTGTTGGTCATTATAATGCATTTCACTTTGAAACTGATAATGCAAGTAATTGTTGTCGTGTTTTTGTTTTTATACTCTATTTGAACGACGTTGAAGAGGGTGGTGAGACCGAAATTTTGTACTCAAGAACAAAAACTAAACCTAAAACAGGACGTGTTATTTGTCACCCCGCAACTTTCCCATTTGTACACAATGGACACACCCCAATTTCGGACGATAAGTACATTTTAACGACCTGGTTGAACTACGTGTGATATTTATAATAGTAAAATATTGTTTGAAAATGGGTGTTTTTGATGAAAATATCCATTTTTTCGTTTAATACGAATAAATGACTAAATAATATGTCATGGAAGATGATAAAAGACAGAAAATCAACTCTCTTGATACCCAAATCAAGGAATTAAGTAAGGTAAAAGAGTTAATTCAGGACTCTTGTTCCCATAAAACCACTAAGGTAAAGTTCGAAACTGGCACAAATACTATGAAACTCTATTGTGCTGAGTGTGATAAGGAGGTTGGATACCCTACAAAGGAGCAAATTGACGAATTTTTAGGATAAATTTTCAGAAATTCCCTCTTTTTTTAGAAAACAGTTCAAATGAACATTACCGACCATGTAATCTTCAGGGATTCTTTCAGTATTTTCTCCACAAATCGGACATATATAAACATTGTATTCCATTTTTCATGTATTTTATTGAAAAATAGGTAATATTTATAATAAAAACAAGATTATGGCTTGCGAAAACTGCACATGTAACGAAAGTTGTCTAACCGAAGGTTGTCACTGCACGAATTGTACGTGTATATTTGATTAAACGACCCCTTTTTAAGGGGATTTAGGACCGTTATCAGTTATGGTAACGAAAAAAGGGAGAGGTTCGCTACCATCTCCCTTTATTTTTTATGAAAGTACGTTAAAACGTCTATTTTTTGAATATTTCCTGTAATTTTTTCAAATCTTCGATTGTGAGTCCTTCATCGAACCTCTTAAAACCCTTTACAACGGTTCTTGGGTTAGCGGTATCGACAACCTGTTGGATAAATTTCTTTCTTTTACTGATAATACCCATCATCAGGTCTAACATTTCAATATCCCACTCAGATTCTACATAATTCATGAAATCTTCAGTGGTAAATGGGGCTTCGAAGGTGTCTAAGTCCACTTTTTGTTCTTCTTGTTCATTTACAGACCCATTGAAAGGTATTTCTTTGATACTATCAATTTGATGTTCGGTATCTTTAGTATCGTAAATTTCTTTCTCAATAAATTCACCATCAGAAACACTTATTTCGTATTCGTCAAACAAATTTTGAACAAATACTTCTGAATAGGCTTCTATCTCACCAGTATAATAGTCGGCAGTCCATGCCCAATACTTCTCAACACCATCCCACTCAAATTTTTTCTTTTGAGGAATCATATATTCTTCAGAGTTGAAGTTTCCACTATCCAATAGAGACGCGTTGTCCTTCATAAAGGTAAAAACGTAATCGTCAACCTCATTTACGGTGACATTATTTATTCCCACTAATCTCAAGTTGGTATAAACCTCATCTAAAAAACGATTCCGAGGACTCAGGTTATCAAAACTAACTTTGTCATTATAGTTTGATAAGGTAAATTGAATGACTTTAAGAAGTGCCTCTGTATTAACAGGTGCAGTTCTCGGCATTTTGTCTTCGTTCATACTATTTTTACTCATTGTAATAAATGGATTTACTTATAAATATCCGTATATTTATATTAGTATAGACAATTTTTTCATGGACAAAATAATTCAGGTATTGAAAAGTTGGATTGATATTAATCTGACAGAACTAAAGACAGGTAGACTACCTCACGTCAGTTTTATTATTGACCGTATCATCACCCACCCGACCAGTAGAGGACTCATAAAACATCTAAGTGGTTATGAGGTGGTTAAAATCGGTTATATCCTGTTCCACATGTATGAGGGGAAGACCTTGGAAGAAGCAAAAGAAATTGTTGAGAATATCCATACGGTTCATGTGGTTGAAATTACGAATATCGGTGATGAAATGGAAGAGTGTGAGGTTTGTTATACTGATGGAACTATTGAATGTAGCACTTGTGATGGAGATACTACAATTGACTGTTATGAATGTGGTGGTGACCCTGATAGTATTGAAGGAGGGTGTGACTACTGTGACGGAACAGGAAAAATGAGTTGTGATGAATGTTACGGTGATGGTGAATTAGAATGTTATGAGTGTGGTGGTGATGGTGAAGTAATGTCAGGTTATGAGTATGTAGAATTTGATGAAGGTATATGGTTATTCACGAATGATGAGTTATATAAAACATATCAAGCCAAGATGGATGGAAAAATCCAAAACATAGATTTCTACGAAGAAAGTGATGAACACGCAGGTGACCTATGGTTATACAAAAATACGAGAGACGGTATGAGATTGGATGACTTCAACTCCGTCAATATGATAGAAAAACCTGAGGATGGTGAAAGTATTGTTGTTGATTTAGATAAGGATATTCCATCAGAATTGAAGAATATGATGAGCATAAAAAAATTCGGTAACTCAGGGAGAGACTACCGAATTAATTAATAACGTTAAGTACGTTTCTTACAACATATGTTTGTTTAAGAATCTATCTACTTTGAGAACACCATCGTGACCTGTACTAAAGACTGCAGATACATTAGTCAATCCCATTACCTTAACGACTGTTTGGTCTATTAAGTTAACTTCAAAAATTGACTCTCCCACTTCTTTTCTGTAAAGACCTCTGGCGAATTCATTAAACCCTCTACCAATTAACATATCAATTAATTCTGTATGCACAGTGAAATCAACCGGTAGAACTGGGTCCATCGGTTTCAAGTCACTCGGTTGAGGTGTCGGAGAAGGGTTACTTACTTTTTTTTTTAAGTCGTCATTAAGACCACTTTCCAAATCTGCAAGTTTTTCATCCACTTTGTCCTTCCACGTCTCATCCTGAGGTTTCGTGTTGTAATCGTACTTATAAGGGTTTTCACCTTCGTACTTCTTTGCTCTTGGTTTGAACAAATTTTTGAAAAAATCTACTAATTTTTTGAACATGATGTTTAAGTTTTAGTAATAAATAGTGTTTTAATTATTAATAGTCAAGGTATCTGTAGAATTATTAAAAGTAATTTCACCTGTGGTGTTAGTATCGTAAGTGATGTGTCCTGTACCATGTGAGGTGATATGGAAAGGTGGTTGATATGTGCCTGTATCGTCCCCGAAGTAGGTCCAATTTGGTAGTAGTGGGTTTGTGATTGTATCATCAGGTCTATCACTTAGATAGTCATCGGCCATGTCTACTTTCCATTCTTCTACTCCATCAATATTGATTAATGAAAGGACGTGTTGAAGGTCCTCTATAGTGAATGGTTCGTGAAATAAAATTTTGTTGTTTTCAGTATCAATCGTGAATTTCATCTTTAACTTCTCTTTTTACAGTTGTGCATTTTCCTTCGTTCATTGTGTTATAAAGGAAATATAAAAGAGAGGTCATTAATAGTAAAGAAACTAACTCAGCAATCCAGTATTGAATGTTGTATCCACATTCTATGATAATACCACCTTTGATTGTGTTGGTAATAGATAACGCAAATACATAAAGAAAGGCGTAAATAAGTTTTCTGTATTTTTTTAACATGTTATAGGTAGATGTCTAAAGTGTCGGAATCTTTAGAAACTTCATCCTTAAAGTCTTGAGTGAAGTCTCCGTCTTTTTTTAGATACTCAGAAGGGATTTCTGAGAAAACCCATTCTAAAGATAAAACGGCAACCAAGTTTTTATCTCTATCAAAAATAGGGACTGAAGCGTGTGACTTAATACCTTGAGAAAGAGATAAAGACCTTAGACCTAAATCTTCCATTTTATTCACGTCAGAATAGAACATCGTCATTTCAATCACATTCTTAATAAAAGAATTAAAATGAGAAACCAGATGGTTTTGGTTTTTTTCAGCTTTTCTTTCTAATCCATCTGAGTTTCTTTCATAAGTAATTGAAACTTTCTGCATCGGTGCGTTGGTATAGAAACTTCCCCCGTTGTGAAACTGCCATATATAGACTCTGTCTGCGTTATATCTTCTTCTTATCTCACGAATGGATAAGTGAATAATTTCGTCGTTTTTAATCTGTTGCATTAAGGACTCTCTTGACTTGCTTTTTTGTTTTCTGTCAGACATCCTTCTAAAAAAACCAGCCCCTACAAGTGCAACAATAATAGAGGTCAGTGATGTTATTAATAGTTCTGCTATTTTTACCCAATCCATGAAATACAATTTATACTAAATAAATATATCAACAGGTGACATTTATCGGTTTTGGTGTCTAAAATGAAACAAAAAACCCCACCGAATGGTAGGGTTTTAAGAAAGGAATATGTCTTACATATTACTTTTTGGTGGTAATGATTTCATCAATAATACCATACTCCAACGCATCTTTTGAAGACAACCACAAATCACGAGAAGCGTCTTGCTTTACTTGCTCAGGGTCTTTATCACAAAACTCACCTAACAGTCCAAATAGAATGTCATTCAACTTCTTCCATTCGTTCATGGTGATTTCTGCATCTTGGATGTTACCCATGGCACCACCTGATGATTGGTGTAACATAGTACGAGAAAAACGAAGTGATGAACGCATCCCTTTGGTTCCTGCACCCAATAGGACTGAACCCATTGATGCAGCCATACCTGTATTGACCGTGGCGATATCAGATTTGATGTAATGCATCACATCCACCATTGACAATCCTGACTTCACTGAACCACCAGGTGAGTCAATGTGCATCGTGATTGACATGTTGTCCACTGAATCCAAATACATAAGTTGTGCTTGAACCATTGTGGACATGTGGTCGTTTACAGGACCTGCAACCCACAACAATCGGTCTCTCATTAAACGAGAGAAGATGTCAATTTGAGTTGCTCTCATTTCACGTTCCTCCAAAATGTAAGGGGTTAGTGAAGATTCAATTTGTAGACCAGCGTAGTCCATTTGTGAAGAGGACATATTGAAGTCACTCATTGCATACTTGCGAAAATCTTTTCCGAAATCCATATTTTCTGTTTTAATTTGATACAAATATAAGATATAATTTTTACTTCGTCCAAACTTTTATTAAACTTTATTCATGATAACACCAAATATTGATACAATACAAGTCGGAGACTTTTTAATCTACACTTCAGAGATTGACTATGTTAAGAACTTAGACCGAGATGAACTCATGGATGAGTTTTGGTCTGATGAGTTTTTAGGGGTGAATAGGTTAGATGATGGTACCTATGAAAATCAGGGACCTGGCGTACACGTCACTCTTGACGATGAAAACTTCCCACACTTTTTTCAGGATACCTACAACTGGGGACTGACATTAGCTCGTTCATTGAGAACTTTGGAGGGTAAGAGTCTTAATCTATTAAATAAGTCGGCTTGGATTATTGCCGCCAGTGAGGAACACACTCCATATTGGCATTCACACCGCAGAAATATTGAGGACCCACGAACTGAAGAGAATACAGACACCACATATACGGTGACGGTATATTTTAATGAACCGAGTTGTGGTTCACCCTATTCTGATTTGTTATTTGCTCATAAAGACGATTATGTATCTGTCCCAATTAAACATGGAACCGCATTTTTATTTGACGGTAGATTATTTCATAGACCACAGTTGGTACCTGCAGAATTTGGGTGGAGGTACTGTGCGGTGTGTGACTTTTTATTTGAAGAATGATAGAGATTAATTTACAGACATTAGACCAACTCTCACGAGACAACGAAAAGGTATTCGTTTTCTTTTATACTCATTGGCATGACCAATCAAAAATGATGATGCCAAATCTTAAAAGGTTACAGTCACTCACAGACGTGCCGATTACAATCTGCAATGCCGATTACAATTTAGATTTAGCTGATGACTTTGGGGTTAGAGGATTACCGACATTCGGATTGGTGGAGGATGGTGTTATATCCAAAACCGATAGTATGGTAAAGACTGTGGATTTCCTATTAGATTTTATTGAAAATTAAAAAAGGGACTTAACGTCCCTTTCTTTTTATCCTTCGTGATTTTCAATCCCTGAGTTCTTAAATATAAGAACCAATCCTATCACTAATAATACTAAGGTTAGTAACGCTCTAAAGGGGTTACCTTCACCCATTGCTTGTTGAATCAATTGAAGTGTAATCAATCCACCTGTATACATAGCTGCGTCTTTTGGGAATAACGCTGACATACGTTTATAAATGGTTGACGCTTGTAACCACATTAACGGTGCAAATAATACCACAAACACCATCATTAAACCAGTGTCACCCATAGCGAATGAATAACCGATACCGTAACCAACTCCAAAACCTAAAATTGCTAATACAATATTTCGTAGGAAATAGTTAAGACCGTTGATTGTTCCTGAGAATTCAAAATACTTTTTCATGTTTTCTTTTTTTTAATTTTTGTGATTATAACTTATAAATTTTTTCAGAAGTTCCGTTACTATATCTAATTACATATAATCCACCATTATTTAGTGATTTTATATCTTTTCCCATATAACGACCCATCCAATCGTAGATTTCATACTCCATACTTTCGGTGGTCAGTTCTTCAATACCAAGAGTGGATGACACCAATTTGAAGGTCCATTGTATTCTTTGTGTGGTCATTAAATATCCATTACGGTATTTGTCAATTTGAAAACCATACCCATAAGTCCCTAAGTTGGTACCGACAAATGTGATTGAATCGTTATCTGCCAATACATTTGTTGAAGTTTGAACTTGTGGTACAAAGACACCGTTAGAATATGATGAGTAAATCTCTGACATATATAAATTAACCGAATCACCATCAGGGTTTGTAAAGTGACAGTTAAAGATTCCCCAAATAGGTTTCATTGAGTTAACTGCATTCTGTTCAACATTAATCCATAGTGGTTGTTCCATAAACGGTGTTGTATTATTTTGAACGTGCCAATAGTCAGTTGAAATAACCACCTCTGAGTTTGAAGTATTTGATGAGTTATTTAATGAACCCCAACAACAGTTTGTATAAATGAAACGATATTTGTTGGAATCTAAATTCAGATAATCACTAACATACATTGTGGTGTTATAACCTTGATGGGTACTTGAGGTAATCTTATCTAATGTAATATTACCATCATAAACATACCAACCCTGAGAATTCATTTCCCACCGTTGGACTGATACGGATGATGGCATTGTTGGGAATTGGTCTGATATAATATATAATCCAATAGACGTTGAATCGTAACTGGTCTGTGAGACCTGAATAATTCCACCCATGATGTGAGATGCTTTTGTCACAAATGTTGACAAAATTAGTGACAGGAGTAGGATTAATTTTTTCATAATATTATTTTTTAAGAATATAGTAAACTTTCCTCAAACCATAAAGGGATGTCTCTATTTTTCCATTTAGAAAAACTTGCCTTTTCACCTCTATAGTAGTTTCTGTATGATTCTACAACTGATTTTACTTTGTATTCTTCAGGCATCGCCTTAGCAGGTTCAGTAAATCCCTTATCTACAATATTTGGTTTGTTCTCAATACACCACTCAATCACATCCAAAGACTTATGTCTCTTACCGTAACGATAGGTATATTCCTCACATAACTCCAAACCTAATTCACACAACCATAGGTAGTTGGTGAGACTTTCACGAGCCCAAATGGAACAGGGATGGTTTTTATGTGATAACTTGTACGGTACTTGGTCGTTAGCTTGGTCGTTAGCTTGGTCGGTCATGTGATGGACACCACACAACAACTGAGCGGTCTCCAATATCATCTTAACCACATGTTTGTCGTTGTGATACTGAGCACACTTTTTAACGTCCCAATCCAATACAAAAATATTCATAAGACAAAGGTAAAAAAAAAGGTTTGGAAAACCAAACCTTTTATATTAATAATCTTTTGTGAACTCACTCGGTGGATTGTCCCACAGATTGATAGCGATTGCTCGTCTTCTACCTTTGGTTATTTTACTCACACCGTGTAATTTACCTGCATCAAAAATAACCAATCTGTTGAATTTAGGTTTGATGATTTCAGGTTCATAATCGGGCCAATAGATGTAACCTTCTTCAGTGGTTTGTTCAGGACCAAACTTATCCCAATAGTACAACATACCACCTTCCATCTCATCAATCTCACGACAAGGGTAGAATATGGTACCAATCTTTGGAGTAATGAATCTCTTTTCATTGTTCCAAATCTCTTCATCTTTATCAAAGTGTAACTTAAGAGCCCACTCCCTACCTAAGACTTCGTTGATGTCGGTTTCATTATAATCACCAACCCAATGTTCAAATCCCCCTACCTGAACTCCTGGATGTGGTGAATTCTCACCCCATATCTTTTCAATGAGTTGGTGACGAAGGGTTGTGATGGGTTCATTCCACCAACCACCATACCAATTGTAACCAATCTCCCAAAACTCTTCACTGTTTTCTATTTCTTTAAGGAAATCTAAATCCTCAATGAAGTTATCAATTATAATCATTTGAAATTATTTATAAAATAATTATAACACAATATGTTTATGGGTAAACACCATTTGTGGGCCCTGAGGGACTTGAACCCCCGACCAATTGATTATGAGTCAACTGCTCTGACCAACTGAGCTAAGAGCCCTCATAACAAATATAGTAATAATTTAGAAATCGTCCAATGCGTCCTCCAAAGATTTCTTTAGAGCCACAGAGAATTCTGTTTGTTCAAAAGGGATGTTAGGGTCTTGAAGTTCTGTCAACATAGACTTCGCAGTAGTCTTAGTAACACCTTTACCGAAATACTCTTTACCGTCAACTTCTACTTTGGTTTCAACAATGGTTTTCTTTTGTTTTACTTCAAAAGGTCCTATCTGTATACCTGTTGATGGTGTTTCAATGGATAAAACGGTGACGTTGATTGGGTGACCGTCTTCACATAGTGAGTGGTCTTCAGAGATAATCTCTTCAGTGATTTGTCTTACACCGAACTCAAATCTTCTTGAGTCAATGTCGTTGATGGTTGCGAGTGACAAAACAGAAGCAACAAAGTAACATATTAAATTCATTTTAGTCTAATGTATTGACAGGTTTATAATTCTTTGGTGGTTTGGTAATCACCGGCATATAAATAGTGTGTGATTGTGTCACATATGGATTTAGATTTTGAATAGTTCTAATAGATGTGGCTTGATATGTTGATTTTTTGCTTGTAGTAGAGTTAACAATATTATTATATTCTATATTATTAAAGAAGGTACCAACAGGTAATGAATTATTATTAACACCTGAGTAAAATAATAATAAATCTTTATTTGTGATTGTATCATTATTACTTAAATCCAAACAATAATAATCAAACCCAATAACAGAATCAGGTTGTAAAATTTTACTCATAAAATATTTCTGTGATTCTAAAGTGTCAATCTGATAATTTGGTGATGTCATTGTAAATCTATATTGTAAGGTGTTTGGATTACTAAAAGAAACATATCCTGTAGTATCTGTGTATTTTGTACCTTGATTAACCCATTGTGCTATGGTTGCAGATGATGTTAGTTCATAACACTCACCACTTGCAAATCCATTAATTTTAGACGCTAACCACGATGACCCATTTGATAATCCTATTTGTTCTATATTAGAACCATCAGCCAAATAAGTTCTTAATACGACATAACACTTAGTCCAATCAGATTTGAAAAAATATAAATCAATTTTAGTGTTAATACCTGTAACATGGTATATGTAACTACCCTCATATCTAATTCTAAACACAGTGTCATTTACTGAGGTATCATAATACGTTTCCGTTCCTGCCCACGACATATTATTATCTGTGTTGGAGTTGTTTACCGATGTAAAGTGAATTGTGGGTACATTTGGTGCCGATGCTGAACTTGAATAACTATTATATGTTGATGTTCCGAGTGCCCACCAAGCATTTGCGTGTAAAGTTGCGTTTGAATATGTTGTAGTCCCCACTACATAACCATAACCAGTCGGGTAGTTAACCGTCAAATTACCTTGGTCTGAATTTGCGGTGTTCCATATTTGGGTTAGACCTGTTCTACCTCTATCGGTTGGAATATTAGATGTGATTTTTGTTATTGCCCCTGTGGTTGTTGCCTGAGTATAATGTTCCATTTTTACAGGAATACTATCCTTACGAACATCAGCTAACGGTACGATAGTAATATTCTGAGCATTCACTAATGTGTAATTAATGATACAAAATAATGTTAATATGTAGCTTTTAATACTCATTATAATAAAATCTTGGTTCCCGTTGATAATTGCCAGTTCAATACCGAACCTTCGTATTGGTATACACCTGCAAATGAAATACTCCACTTAAATGTATCCGTAATTTTTATGTCATTGTTGACAAGAGGGATAAAAAGTAATCCACTTCTATACCACTGACCTTCGTAATAGAATATGTAAGGTGAATAGACACCTAATAACATTACGTTAGAAGAAATATAACGTCCTCCTTTGAAGTTTGTAAAGCCTCCACCGATTAGTGACCAATTTGAGAACTTACCTTTACCTAATTGACCGAACGTATAGTTGGTACCACCCATAAGGGTTACATTCTTAACTTTTAGGGCGTCCATTACTGAGGTGGTGTTGAAAATGTCTGATGAGAAATTAGACATTGTTGAGTTGGAGAATATAAACATATTCTTCTCTGTTTTGAATGAACCATATAATGTGAGGTTTCCTAAGTTCTCACCTGTTTGATAGTTGAAGTTGGCTCCTTTAATAAATGTTTGTTTTGAATTAAGGTGTGTGATTGATGTGTTGAACTTTAAGTTATCCATCCCTGATTGTCTGATGTCTGATGAATTTCTAATGACGACAAAGTCACCTGCGGCGATGAGTGCACCTCTACCGACTTTCTCTTGTTTACTGTCACTACTCTCACTATCCCCACCCGATGCACTTGTTGTTGTCTGACTACCCATAGCCCCCATCTGAGCTTCTTCAAGTAAATCACTGTCACCATCACCTTCACCACTTGAGATGTTACCACTTTCATCTGTTCCTACTCGTGGTGTGGTATTACCGTCACTACCTCCTGTGTTTCCACCACCTGAAGAACCTCCGTTACCTCCATCTCCACCGTTGCCTGATGAACCTGTGGAAGTCCCACTACCTGAACCATTTCCCGAACCTGTAGAACTTCCTGTGGTAGAGTTAGAACCACTATTACCACCTGTTGATGTGTTACCCTCAGAGGATGTAGAAGTGTTGGTAGAACCTTCAGAATTAGATTCTGAATCGTCTTCATCGTCTGATGTTGAGTCCCCATCAGAATCTGATTCACCACTTACCGATGATGATATACCACCTGCCGTATTTGCTGCACCTGATGTAGAAACGGCAATATTTGAAGCCATCTGAACGATACTTGTGATATTGGCTATGTTACCTGCAGTTGTTGAACCCATTACATTATTGAAGTCGTTGGTAACCGTTCCACCTAAACTGGCACATGGGTCAGTTCCTGGTGGGAATTGTGAATTTATTGATGACACCCATTGGTCATACGCACCTGACTGTAACTGAGCATAAGTAAATGTTTGGTATTGACCCCCATAGAACATGGTTACCGTTCCTGTTGTGGTTGGGACATCAACAGTGGTGAGGACACCAGTACAAGGGTCAACATAAGTATAAGGGACGGTCTGACCTTTTGAGGTCAGAACCATCCCGAACATGAAAAATAAAAATATGATTAACTTATTTCCACCCATTCTTTTCCATTCTACTTACAAGGTTAAATGTTGCTTTCTCTAAAGCTCTTTGTGTTGCAATACCTACAGTAGATTGGTCAAATGACATATTTGGGTTCTTGAAGTAACCCTCTCCGATTTGTGTTGATGTTCCTTGTCCTGATGCGACAATGTATTCTGAATTGTCAACATTAACCATACGGATTTGAATACCCATAATAGTTGTGTTCGTCTTATTAAGTTTTCCTTTGTCATATGTTTCACCGTAAGATACTGAGAAATCATAAATCTCTGCATAAACAATATACTTTGGAAGTAATACCCCTTCCATTGTTAATTGGGTTTCTCCGTTGGACAACCCTTCTAAGTCTGTCTCCCAAGCATCCAACATCTGACCTACGATTTGGTCTTTCTCTTCTGCGTATTTGAATCTACCTGTAGTTTCAAAGTTTTCAATGATACGATTGGTAACACCTAAACCCACTCTCTTTTCTCTAAGTTCAGGGAAGAATTCCCATAACTCTGTATTGACATTGAGTTTTGATAATTGGATAACCGTCTTTTCACCTTCATATGGTGCCAAAGTGTTCAGTGATTCTGCTCGTTCAAAATCTGCTTGATATTGAACTGTGGATATTGATGACTTACATGATGTTGCTAAACCTCCAACAAGTAACAATGCGCACATTAATACAATGAAGAATAATGGTGCAAAAATCCATTCTAATATTACGTCTCTTTTCGTTCTCATTATTTATTCTTTTCGTCTCTTAATTTCTTTAATCGTGCCATTCTTTCGGCATTCGTTTCAGGTTTTTCCTCTACAGGTTCAGGTTGAACTGCTGGTTGAGAAGCAGGTACCTCACGGACAGTCTCTCTAATGATTGTCTGTGTTGGTGCAGCTTGTGGAATGGTTAAATTAATAGTTGGCCCTTCTACATTGACATTCTGTTGTTGAGTATTGTTGTTCTCCACAGGAACGACAACCTCTGTAGGTGTAGAATCTTCATCCTCACCACCAAAAAGTTCTTCAATGTGTGTTGTTACATATGCACCCGCAGCAGTAACAATTGTTGTGATAACTCCGATAATTGTCTTCTTAACGGTGCTCATCCCTTCTTTTACGATTTCATCTTTCATATTTATTGAGTTTTATTTGATTTATTAAAAAGGCTATGGGGGAGATAAACTCCCCCTTATTATTAATATTTAATAATTCTTGTGTTCTTAGATTTGTCAGGTGTTGTCATTCTTACAATGTATGTTCCTGAAGGAACCTTAGACATATCAATCCACGTTGAGTAGAAAGAAAAACCTGTGGTTTCAAATTCTTCAGAGTATTGTAGTTGACCTAACATATTGTAGAACTCCACTCTAAATGGTGAGTCAGACAATGAGTAGAAATCAATAAACACATAGTCGTTAGTGACAGGGTTAGGGTAGATTAAGAATGATTCCATCATCTCGTTAATCTTAGGGTCATCAGAACGTTTACCCACATAAACAATCGTACCATCTGTTGGGGTTGGTTTGATGTTTAAGTCGTCAGCGTGTTCTGAACCTGCACCTTTGTTATATACTCTAATTTGTGATTCCGTCCAATCTGTTGAAACCACATCAAACTTGAAGGTGATAACCTCTTGGTCTCCTTCAATAACTGCAGGTGACATATTCGTTTCGTGACCACCCCACAATACTCTACCATCCTCAAATGAGATGAATGAGTTCCATTGACTAAGTAATTCTGAAGTTTGAATACCTTTGAATTGGAAATAGTTTGTATCAAACTCCAATCCGATTTGTGCCGCACCAATCTTATTACCGTGAGTGTAGATAGTGATAGGAACCTCAACCTCATTTAATGCTGGTGTCAACTTAGGAACTCTGAATTCCACAGTGTCCTCAATTGTAGAATAAAGAACACCCATATCCATAACCCAATCAGATGGGTCACCAGGGTTAGCCTTCATTGCGATTTGTAACATTTGGTTGTTCACACCTGTTGATGTTGCATCACCCAAAACAAATACTCTATATCTTAATGAGTCCAATCCGTTCACCACTGAATCTAATTCATAACCACCATCAATAGATGAGAAGTTAGAAGGTGAACCAACGATAGTATTATATTCTGTCTCCCTTAAAAGTTTTACGTTGTTCTCACCAGTAACGAATGATGACCAGTCAGTTGCTGAAGATGCAATTCTATTGAAAACCAAGAAACCGTCAGCAATTGTAATATCGTCTGACATGTTGACATCCGCCTGTTGTTGACCATAAGATGTTACAGTGTCAGCGAAAATAGTATGACCGATAATTTTGTATGCATCCGTAACATTGATAGCACCATCGTCACCCATAGAAGAAGAGTTAAGAACGACCTTCAAATCGTAGAATGAACTATCGTAAGGAATTACAACAGATGCAAGACCCATTGAGTCTGTGTAGAATAAATCACTCGCTTGTGTGTAAGTAGAATTTGTTTTTAGTTTGTATTCATACTTTACCAATACACTATCAGCACCTGGTGAGTTAGTAGTGGTAGTAGCGACTACGTTTAATACTCTAACAGGGAATGTAACTGATGGTTGAATGAAGTTACCACCATAGTTGTGCATACCTAAAGTAACATCAACACCACCTGATGTGGTAGCTAAGTTACTATAAGAAGTGGCCCCTGCAATTGCCATTGAATCCACTGCCGTTGGGTCAAACCCGTTTTTGTGTGGTAATTCAACCTTTAAGATGGCACCATCTGGCCAGTCAAATGTGGAGTTGTTTGCAGTATATACCATTGAGAAGTTTACCCAATCGTCATTGGTATAATACGCTCCATATTTACTTGTGATTGTTGATGTCACAGGACCCCATTTAATGATTGGAGTGTCGAAACTTGCACTATCGTAGAAGAATCTTGCCTGTAAACCTTGGATTGTTTGAGATGTTGGGTTCTGATAGTGAAGATAGATAACCGTAGTATCTTCAACGATTGTACCCAACGTGAAT
>Ga0222718_10001522_pt1 | contig 21976 bp, 20 predicted proteins | sample C33_27DmetaG_FD_165045 | JGI IMG/M metagenome (GOLD analysis project Ga0222718, IMG submission 165045) | Estuarine water microbial communities from San Francisco Bay, California, United States - C33_27D | ecosystem: Environmental > Aquatic > Marine > Unclassified | place: USA: California...
TGTTCGCCCCAATACATTAACCTTCCTCCAAAGTCAATGGCTTCTTGCTTAGAAATGTCAAAATTTGACAATAGGTATTTTACAGAAGCGGCGTCGGTTGATAGTTTTTCACTATTGGATCCTCCATAAAGTCCAGGGACTAGTAAATTCAAACTCTCTCCAATGCCATAACTGTATGCCGTAATATAGTCAAGATCTAATCCTGATTCATGGGATAAAGGCTGGCCGTCTGGGCCTGTGGTGAGCAAGTTGGCACCCCTTGTACTTTCCTTGGCGTATGCTGAAGTTGCTAAAAGGCCCGTTGCATTCATAGCTAAGGCGAGAATACCAGCAATGAGTCCCAGACCTACGGTTTTAAAATAAAGTTTGATTTGCTGATTTTGAAAGTATTTAACCGCAAAATAAATCCCGATAAACAATAGGACAAACGCCAAATAATAGGTCATTTGATAGTGATTTGCTGCGATTTCGAGCCCAGAGGCCAAAGTCAGTAATACAAATCCCAACAGAGGTCTATTCTTGAATAACAGCAGTAAACCAGCCACCACTAAGGGCATGTAGGCAATGGCATGGGCTTTGGCATTGTGCCCTACGCCAAGAATGACCAAATGGTAGGTCATGAGCGCGAATCCAACCGCTCCGATAACGGATAAAGCCCTATCCCCTTTCAATACCACCAGCATTAAAATATAAAATGATAATAAATAAAGGAACATATAATCTGCAGGTCGCGGTAAAAACCGCAGGCCTTGATCCAATAGTTTTACCCAATGATAGGGATATTTTGCACCTAATTGGTAGGTAGGCATCCCGCCAAAAGCACTATCAGTCCAGTACACGGCCTCACCCTTTTCGGTCTGGTAGTCCAAGAATTGTTTCGACATGCCTCTGTATTGCACAATGTCGGATTGATCCATGACTTTTCCCTCAAGCACGGGGTAGAAATATAAAACTGAACCTAGCGCAAAGCCCAGAATGATCAGAGCATGAGGCCATACAGCCGATTTAAAAAAAGATGGTAAGGATTTAAAGTTCAAATGCATCGTTTATTCGTCAATCTCTTGGTAATCAATATACTCTCCGACCTTCGGAGTTTTCGGCTTGGATTTTTTAGTAACCTCTTCTTTTTTGTTGAAACCTTTAGTGTCAAAGCCATACCGTTTGGCCATAGATTGCGACATGCGCACGATAATCCATGGCATTAAAAGTCTCAGTAAAAATCTCACGCCAAAATAGATTACTCCAAAAACCAGTATGAAACGCAACAAGCCAACCATAAATAAATTTTAGCTTCAAAATTATGAATACCATTGAATTAAATCCTTAAAATAAGAATAATAATTATATTTGATAAAACTATTTATTATGCTTACCAAATGCTCCAAAATATGGCTCTCAGGACTTATTTTCCTGAGCTTTATCTCTGTTCAAGCCCAATATACAAATCTTATTAATTCTAATCGTCCAGGAGTTTCGCAAGGGGCTTTTGCGGTTGGTGTTAATGTGGTACAGCTCGAGACTGGAATTAGTGTGGTCAAGGAAGAACGTGTACCCCAAACGGCTTATACTTTGGAGGGCTTGGGGGTGGAATTTTTAGCGCGCTATGGACTGCTTTGGGAACAGCTAGAAATCCAAGTCGAGGGCACATATCAAAACGACACAAAGACCTATCAAACGGCCTTGGGTTTTTCAAGTAATCGGGCCAATTTTAAGAGCCTCAGCGCTGGTGTGAAATATCTGATTTTTGATCCTTACAAAAATCCGAACTACGATGCCATTAATTTGAGAAGTTATAAGGCCAATCACGGATTCAAATGGAAACACCTCATTCCTGCTGTTTCTGTACTAGCAGGTATCAATTACGATACCAAAAACAATCCTTTTACCTATAACCCCTACTCTTCGAATCAAGTTGAGGGCATCAGTCCACAAGCGAGATTAATTACTCAAAACAATTTTAAGGGAGGCTGGGTTTTGGTTACGAATATTTTAATGGATCGTATTGGAACGGGCCAATCGGACATGCATTTTCTCGTCACCCTTACCCATGCTATCAATACCACATGGGTTGTTTTTGCCGAAGCACAGGGCATTAAAAGCGATCTGTATGCCGATAACTTATTCAGATTTGGTGGCGCCTATCTTTGGAATAGAAATTTTCAAATTGACACCAGTGTCACCTTGAACGCCAAGGACACGCCAAAGGTCTTTACTTGGGGTGTTGGGGTTTCCTACCGCTTGGATTTTCATCGCGATAAAATTTCCAAAAATGACGCACAACAATGATAAAAGTTGAAACCGTCCAGAGTCCTCAAGAATTAAAACTATTTGTAAGATTTCCTTGGCAGCTCTATAAAGGCGATCAGTGTTGGGTACCCCCGATTTTCGAGGAGGAGTTGAAATTTTTCGACCCTCAACAAAATCCGGTTTTCGAGCATTCAATAGCCCATTTCTTGCTGGCTTACGATGAGCAAAATCAACTGGTTGGCCGTGCTGTGGCCATAATCAATGACCTCGATGAATCGGTGTTAAATATTAAAAAAATTCGCTTCGGATGGTTTGATTTTATCGATGATCTTGAGGTGAGTCAAGCGCTTTTAGACAAGATCAAAGCGATCGGCCAAGAACATCACAGGACTTATATGGAAGGACCGATGGGTTTTTCAAATTTAGATAAGGTGGGTGTCTTAACCTCTGGTTTCGATAGTATTGGGACCATGGCCAGTTGGCATAATCATCCCTACTATCAAAAACATTATGAGGCCAATGGTTTGACAGTTGAAAAGGAATATGTCGAGAGTCGGTTTCCTTTTTCTAATATTGATATTACTAAAGCCAAGAAAGTGTCTAAAATTGTGCGCCACCGATTTGGTTATGCCATAGTTAATCCACGCCGTCGAAAAGAAGTCTTTGCCTATGCGGACGATATGTTTAGACTGTTCAACGAATCCTATGCTAAGCTTTCCTCCTATTTGCCCATTACGGATAATGAAATTGGATATATCAAGAAGAAATTCTTAGGATTTATCGCTGCAGATTTTATCAAATTCGTTTTGGACAAGGACAAAAACATGATTGCCTTTGCTATCGTTATGCCACAATTTGCTCATGCGCTTATCAAATCCAAAGGAAAACTGTTGCCATTTGGTTTTTTGAGAATATTGTGGGCCAAGAAGTTCAGTAAAACAGCTGTTTTCTATTTGATTGGCGTGAGTGAAGCGCATCAAAACAAAGGTGCCACAGCCTTATTATTCGAGTCCTATCACGAGGATTTTTCAAAACGGGGTATGACAACCTGCATCCGGACACCCGAATTGGCGACCAATACGGCTATACGACAGCTTTGGAAAGATTTTTCACCTGAAGTGTATAAAACCAGAGCAACCTATTCAAAAGTGATTTAAGACTCCATGGCTGCCATAACGGTAGCGGCCATTTTTTTGTAGGTACCATTTTCCAAGCGCTCGCGGATAGCAGAAAAAGCATCTAAGGTTATGCTAACATCCTCTAGTGTATGAGAAGCTGTTGGAATTAAGCGAAGTAAAATCAAACCTTTTGGTATCACAGGATAGACTACAATAGAGCAGAAAATACCGTGGTTTTCCCTCAAATCTTTTACCAATGCCATGGCTTCGGGAATACTTCCTTTGAGATATACTGGTGTAACACAACTTTGTGTGGTTCCCAAATCAAAACCACGCTCTCTTAATCCCGATTGCAGAGCTTTGACAATATGCCACAGTTTTTCTTTGTGAGATTTATCACTGCGCAACATATCTAGGCGCTTTAAAGCGCCTACAACCAGCTGCATTTGTAGTGATTTGGCAAACATTTGTGAGCGCAAATTGTATTTCAAATAGTCCATTATTTCTTTATCCCCAGCGATAAAGGCTCCTGTACTGGCCATGGACTTGGCGAAAGTAGCAAAGTAAACATCGATATCGTCTTGAACACCTTGTTCTTCTCCTGCACCTGCACCTGTAACTCCAAGTGTGCCAAAGCCATGCGCGTCATCCACAAAAAATCTGAAGTTGTATTTCTTTTTTAGGCCAGCGATTTCTTTGAGCCTACCCTGCTCCCCTCGCATGCCAAAAACACCTTCCGAAATGACCAGAATACCACCGCCGGTTTGTTCGGCCATTTTTGTAGCCCGGTCTAAGTTTTTTTCTAAACTTTCAATATCATTGTGCTTGTAGGTAAATCGTTTTCCCATGTGCAAACGCACACCATCAATAATACAGGCATGAGCGTCAACGTCATAGACAATGATGTCGTCTTTGCCAACCAAGGCGTCGATAGTTGACACCATACCCTGATAGCCAAAATTGAGCACATAAGCTGCTTCTTTATTGACAAATGCCGCTAACTCGTTTTGTAATTGCTCGTGTAAATCTGTGTGTCCAGACATCATTCTGGCACCCATTGGATAGGCCGATCCATATTTCAGTGCAGCCTCTGCATCGACCTTACGGACCTCTGGATTGTTGGCTAAGCCCAAATAATCATTAATACTCCAAGTGATAACATCCTTACCGTTGAAACTCATTCGGTTAGAAATTTCGCCCTCTAACTTTGGAAAAACGAAATATCCTTCGGCATATTCCGCCCATTTTCCTAAAGGACCCTTGTCTCTATATATCTTGTCAAATAGATCTCTCATTCATGAAAAGTTTAGACCGCAAATGTAATTATTTGTAAGATCAAAATACACTTTACGGTGAAGAAAAAAAAGCCGGTTTTGAGAAAAAAAGATTTATTTTAGGTACTGGATTGTTTTTTCCGATATGGCGTTTTTACTGTCGAAAAACCCTTGTTCTTCCATCCAACTGTCGCTATAAATTTTACTCATATAGCGCGACCCGTGATCGGGAAAAATGACGACTACCTTATCAGTTGGTTTGAAATACCCTTCGTCGTTTAACTGAGTTACAGCTTGCCAAGCGGCTCCGCAGGTATACCCTACAAAAATCGCTTCTTCTCTTGAAATTCGTCTTGCCGTGTGGGCACTCTCCTCATCGGTTACCTTCACAAAGCGATCGATGACCTCGAAGTCAGTAGCGGTAGGAATTAAATTCTTTCCTAATCCTTCGATGCGGTAGGGATAGATTTCGTCGGCGTCAAATTCTTTGGTTTCGTGATACTTTTTCAAAACAGAACCATAAGCATCAACCCCAATAATTTTAATTTTCGGATTTTTTTCTTTGAGGTATTTTGCAGTTCCTGAAATTGTACCACCGGTACCACTACAAGCCACCAAATGGGTTATTTGCCCGTTCATTTGTTCCCAAATTTCGGGTCCTGTAGTCTGATAATGGGCATCGACATTGAGAGAATTGAAATATTGGTTGATATAAACCGATCCCTTAATTTCTTCGTGTAATCTTTTGGCTACCTGGTAGTATGATCTTGGATCATCTGCACTGACGTTGGCCGGACAGACGTACACCTTAGCCCCCATGGACTTTAGCATATCTATTTTATCAGATGAAGATTTTGAGCTAACGGCCAGAATACAGTCATAACCCTTAATAATACTAACCATCGCAACACTAAAACCTGTATTACCTGAGGTGGTTTCAATAATGGTGTCTCCTGGCTTTAATTTACCTTGTCTTTCAGCTTCTTCGACAATGTGCAGTGCAATTCTATCCTTAGTGGAATGCCCTGGATTGAAGCCTTCTAGTTTGGCAAAAAAGGAACCTTTCATGTCGGTAGTGATTTTTTGAAGCTTCACCATGGGAGTCTCCCCGATTAAGTCTAAAACACTATCCGTGATTTGGTTGTTTTTTTTCATAAAATACCATTTAGATTGAGGATCAATTCTAAAGGAAAGCAAATTTACATAAATTTTTGAAATTTATTCTTTTTGGCCTTCCAAATCCAAGAAAAAGGCATACTCCTCTGCCACTTCTTTTAAAGCCTCAAAGCGACCAGAAGCTCCGCCATGACCTGCTTCCATATTGGTATGCAACAATAAGATATTATTGTCAGTTTTGTATGCTCTTAATTTGGCAACCCATTTGGCCGGTTCCCAATATTGAACTTGGGAATCGTGCAATCCTGTTGTTACTAGCATATTGGGATAATCCTGTGCACTGAGATTGTCATAAGGCGAATATGACTTGATATAATTATAATAGGCCAGGTCATTGGGATTGCCCCATTCGTCATACTCCCCTGTTGTCAAGGGAATACTGTCATCGAGCATGGTGGTAACGACATCTACGAAAGGCACTGCTGCAATAACCCCTTTGTAGAGCTCAGGAGCCATATTGACAACAGCACCCATGAGCAAACCACCTGCTGATCCTCCCATGGCATAGTGATGATCGGCAGAGGTATAGCCTTCGGCGATTAAAAATTTCGAACAATCGATGAAATCCGTGAAGGTGTTCATTTTGGTGAAAAGCTTGCCAGCTTCATACCAAGGTCGACCTAAATATTGTCCACCACGAATATGAGCGATTGCAAATACAAACCCCCTATCGAGCAAGCTCAGTCTGGTACTAGAAAATGAAGGATTCATCGTGGCCCCGTAAGACCCATAACCATAGAGCAATAAGGGTGTGTCTTGATTGAGCTCAGTGTCTTTTCTGTGTGCCAAAGATATGGCCACCTTAGTGCCGTCTGTGGCCGTGGCCCAAATACGTTTGGAAGTGTAATTGTTCTTGTCAAACTGACCACCTAAAACCTTTTGCTCTTTAAGTATCTTTTTTTCTTGAGACGCCATGTCGAACTCAATGACAGATGACGGGGTTGTCATATCATTGAAGACATAGCGCAGTTTAGACGTGTCGAAATCCAAATTGGTAGATGTGTACACTGAATAGGTTTCGCTGTCAAAAGGGAGGTAATAGTCATTCGTATCATCCCATCGTTTGATGTGAATTCTTCGGAGTCCATTATAGCGTTCGCTGACCACCAAATGGTCCTTAAAGATATCAATACCCTCTAGCAATACATCTGGTCTGTGCGGAATAACGTCTTTCCAATTTGACCTGTCTGTGGCTGTCACTAGGGTTGACATCAACTTAAAATTAGTGGCGTTATCGGCATTGGTAACCACATAAAATTTATCGCCATAATGACTGACGTCATACTCTAACCCCCGAGTTCTTGGTTGTACAATTTTGAAATTGTCATCCGGATTGTTAGCGTTGATGAATCTTACCTCGCTCGATAAAGTGCTGTATGATCCAACAAAAATGTATTGTTCGGATTTGGATTTGCTCACCCAAGTATTGAAAGTTTCATCTTCTTCGAAAAAAACCGATTGGTCTTGAGTTGTTGATTCACCCAATTTGTGTTTTAATATTCTTTCAGACCGCAAGGTTGTGGGGTTCTTGAGGGTGTAAAACAGCGTTTTATTGTCGTTAGCAAAGGTGCTGCCGCCAGTTGTGTTGTCAATTTTGTCAGGGTATATTTCGCCAGTTACTAAATTTTTAATTCTTAGGGTGTACTGACGTCTGGAAACTGTATCGATACCAAATGCTGCTAAGGTATTGTCAGGGCTGATTTCAATGCCATTGAGTTGGTAATAGTCATGACCTTCCGCCATTTGATTCACATCAAACATGACTTCCTCTTTGGCTTCCATGCTCCCCTTTTTACGGCAAAAAATGGGATATTGTTTGCCAGTTTCGTAGCGGGTGTAATACCAATATTGATTGTTAAAATAAGGTACAGAACTATCATCTTCCTTAATTCGCGATTTCATTTCTTCGAACAAACTTTTTTGAAAATCTTTAGTATGTCCCGTGATCTGATCGTTGTAGGCGTTTTCTTGATTCAAGTAATCAATGACTTCTTGATTTTCTCTTTCGTTGAGCCAGTAATAATTGTCTATTCTAACATCTCCATGTTTTTCTAATTCAGTTGGTATCTTTTTAGCTATCGGAGGTGTTGGCATAGTTTCTTTGTTTTTGTTGCAAGAGGTCGCAAAAATAAAACTAATTGCAACAAGAAAGGTTGTGGTTTTCATTTGTTTGATGGTTTGTAGGTTGATTGTTAAGAATGAATGGTTTTCAAAGTTTTGAGTACGATTTCATGTTTATCATCTGTATAGTCCAAATGGGTTACAATTCTAAATTTACCTTCACCCATTCCTGAAATTCGGATGTTATTTTCTGCTAATTGGTTTACAAGCCGGTTAGCGTCCAAATCAGCGTTTACTTCAAATATAACGATATTTGTCTGAACGGGAACAATATTTTTCACGTAGGCACAGGATTGTAGTACACTGGCAATGTCACTTGCTTTTTGATGGTCTTCTGCCAACCGCTCCAGGTGGTGGTCTAGGGCATACATTCCAGCGGCCGCCAAAATACCTATCTGTCGCATTCCACCTCCTAAGACTTTTCTCACGCGAATGGCATCTTCCATAATGGCCTCATCGCCAACTAAAATGGAACCAACAGGACAACCCAGTCCTTTACTCAGGCAAACAGAAATGGTGTCGAACATATGACCAAAAGTTTCAGGGCTTTCTCCAGTTGCCACTAAGGCGTTCCACAACCGAGCACCGTCAAGGTGGTAGCCCAACTGATGTTTCTCACAAACCGCTCTTATGGCCTTCAATTCATCGACATTCCAGCAAGAACCGCCACCCTTATTAGTGGTATTCTCGGCAGTGATCAAACTGGTTTTTGGACTGTGGTAAAAATCGGGAGGATGAATAGCAGCTTCCGCTTGCGCTGCTGTAAACATGCCTTGGTGGCCATCGACCAAAGTTGTCGTTACACCGCTATTAAAAGCAATGCCCCCACCTTCGTAATTGTGAACGTGACCATATTTATCGCAAATCAAAGCTTCGCCAGGGCGGGTATGCAACTTAATGCCTGCCTGATTGGCCATGGTTCCAGATGGAAAAAACAATGCCCGTTTTTTACCAAACATGGCAGCGACCCGCTCCTCTAAGCGGTTGACAGTTTCATCTTCTTTATAAACATCGTCACCCACCACTGCATGGTGCATGGCCTCTCTCATGCCAGGTGTTGGTACTGTAACGGTATCGGAACGTAAATCTATGATCATTTTATTGGCTTTGTGTTGTAGCGAAGATAAAAGAAATATGACGTCTTCAATTTAAAAGCCTTTACAAAAAATGCCATTTAAACCACAGTGCAAATAATAATAAGATCACTGCGACAAGTACAAGCAGGTACAACATGCTAATAGTAAGCCATCGAAAGAAAGTACTGCCCCACCCTTTTCGATACAATTGTTTTTCTCCAACATACATGTAAATAGGAATAAGCCAAAGGGCCCAATTTTCGGGTTGACTATGCCGTTCTGGAAACAGCAATTTGATACTGATAATCAAGCCGCTCAATAAAAAAATAATGGCGTGTTGATTTACAGCAAAGATCAGATGGCTAAAGTAGTAAGGCTGACTTTTCCTGAAAAACAGCCACAACAAGAAGGCGTAAAGTGGCATGAGAAGGAATAGCGACCAAGAAACGAAAGTGATAAAACTGTTCATATAACGACTAGGATCGGCAGTAATAGTTGTCACAATCTCAGACAAATCTTTTTGAGACAAGTCGGGTGTGTCATCACCCAGCGATATCACATTGTCATTGTTGGCATCTTTCTTTTCTCCTTTCGGTTTATCCAAATCGATGCTGAGCCGAATTTTAGTTGCATCGCTAATCTCAATTTCTCTATTAACGTAGGTTGATAACAACAAGAAAAATATAAAACTGATAAAGACATACAGCCTTAAAGGTGGCACAAAACGCATTCGGCGGCCATTGATATATTCCAAAGTGTACAGACCGGGTTTAATTACCAGCGATTTTATGGAGCGCAAAGAGAAATATGGCATTCTCATTTTCCTATGAGCTGTTGAAAAAATAAATAAAAAACCTTTAAAAACAATCAAATTTATACCTTAGCACTTAATGAACAAAAAACTAATTTTATGAAAAAAGTACTATTACTTCTGTTAATTCCATGTTTTGCTTTAGCGCAAACAGGTCCAAACCGCGAATACTGGTCAACCGATAAGTGGACACCTAAGAAGGGTATGACTAATGAATTCGAAGCTGCCGTTGCTAAAAAAACGAAAAAGTTTAACAACACTAAAGAGAATGCCTTTTTTACCTACAAAATTATTACCGGTGCCGATCAAGGCAAGTACATGCGTATTGCAGGGAACAGAGACGCCGCCAATTTTGATGTCGATAATACTGCAGAATTGGATTATTGGATGAAGAACGTCTTACCCTTTGCCGAGGGTCATGACGGTACTATACGGTGGTGGCGTATGAAAGGCAATTGTTTAAATTGGGACAACGATGCACCACCAGCGAGATTCATCGAAATGGAGACTTATTCAGTCCGTAGAGATAAGATGAGTGATTTCTTTAGATTCTGGCGCAATGATGTTAAACTGAGAAGTGAACTGGGTTATACAGGAGTCTTTGGCGTTTTCATGTTGGAAACCGGCGGTGAAGCTTTTCAGCTTATGGTATTACAAGGCTATAACAGTCATGCAGAAGGTATGGGCCAATTTGCTAATCCTGAGCTTGATTATGTCGATGAGTACAATAAAAAATACGGATGGAGAATGCACAGTGCTGACCGATTGGCATTTAACGAATCCATTTTGCCTCAGGGTATTAGAGTTGAAACAGCTGAATTAGAACCAGAAATGTCCACGAAATTGTAAGCATCTCTCAGCCTAAAGAATTAAAAAGTTGGTTACATGGTAACCAACTTTTTTTTGTCGTCCACTGAATGACGCTTCACCACCCGTACTGCACTACCCCATGGAACACCACCCGGTGATGATCTGCGGTCCTGGAGCTGATGGCTTTATAATGGTCATGGCTGAAATAAATGCCATGAAATCCGCAGCATGAAAATGCCCCTTTTTTAAAAGCACAGTTTAATGTAGCTTTGTGCAAAAGCTGTTCACATGATAACTTACGATAAAGTCAAAGACTTGATTGAGCGCCTCGGGGCGTTGAGGAGGTATCTTTGACTTAGATGCCAAGCGTATCGAGGTGGCCAATGAGGAAGAAAAAACCCTGGCTCCTGATTTTTGGGACAACTCTCAAGAGGCCGAAACGGTGATGCAGCATATCCGTAGCGTTAAGCAGTGGCTCATTGATTATGACTTGGGAGCTATTGCCGTTGAAGATTTAGAGACCATTCACGAGTTTTTTAAAGAAGAAGCTGCCACCGAAGCTGACTTACAAGAGGCCTATACCAAGGCAGAATTATTGATCGAAAAATTGGAATTCAAAAATATGTTGTCCAACGAGGGCGATGATTTGAGTGCTGTGTTGCAAATAACGGCCGGCGCAGGCGGAACCGAAAGTTGTGACTGGGCCATGATTTTATTCCGCATGTACAGTATGTACGCAGAGTCCAATGGTCTTAAAATAAGAACACTGAACTATCAAGACGGCGACGTTGCCGGTATCAAGACGGCCACTATCGAGATTGAGGGCGCCTATGCCTTCGGGTGGCTCAAGGGCGAAAACGGTGTGCATCGCCTGGTGCGGATTTCACCCTTCGACAGCAATGCTAAAAGGCACACGAGCTTTGCCTCGGTCTATGTCTACCCTCTTGTTGATGACACCATTGATATCAATATTAATCCTGCGGATATCGAGATTACCACGGCACGTTCTAGTGGCGCCGGAGGACAAAACGTCAATAAGGTAGAAACTAAAGTGCAGCTAAAACACAAGCCCTCTGGAATTATGATTTCTTGCTCAGAAACGAGGTCTCAACACGACAACCGCCAAAGGGCCATTCAGATGCTAAAGTCCCAATTGTATGAAATTGAATTGCAGAAACGTTTGGAAGCACGCGAAGATATTGAAGCCTCCAAAATGAAGATTGAATGGGGAAGTCAAATTCGCAATTATGTACTGCATCCCTATAAGTTGATTAAAGATGTGCGAAGTGGCTTCGAATCGGGCAATGTCGATGCTGTACTCAACGGTGATTTGGAGCCGTTTTTAAAAGCCTACCTCATGACTATTGGACAAACTAAAGCGTCTGACGAGCTTTAAAACGTTAATTAATCTTGCTATTTCCTTTTAACAAGATTTTAACGATAAATGAGTGTGTTTAAATCTAACTTCGCACCTCTTAATTCGATATGTCATTTATGAAAAATATTTTCGCTTTAGTCGTAAGTTTTACCCTCTTTACCTCCTTAGGTAACAGTCAAAATGCCAACCTCACATTAAAGGGCGTTTTGGTGGGTGATGTTGATAATTTTCCGTTGGAGTTTGCCACCGTAGTCGTCAGTCAACCCAACAGTGCGACTATCGTCACTGGGGGTATTACTGCTGAAGATGGCAGCTTCAGTTTAAACTTAGCGCCAGGGGTCTATGATATCACTTTTGAATATATCGGTTTTGGTAAGATGGTTAAGAAGGGCTTGAGCATTCAAAGCGATTTGGATATGCAAAATGTTGTTTTGTCCCAAAACTCAGAATCTCTCGAGGAGGTTGAAATTATTGCAGAGCGCACCACGGTTGAAATCCGTTTGGATAAGAAAATTTATAACGTCGGAAAGGATTTAACTGTTCGCGGTGGCAGTGTCAGTGATGTTTTAGATAATGTACCTTCTGTATCGGTTGATATCGAAGGGAATGTCGCGTTAAGAGGCAATAGTAATGTTAGGATTTTAATCAACGGTAAACCTTCGGGCTTGGTCGGTTTGAATTCCACCGAAGCCTTGCGCCAATTACCAGCCGAATCAATCGAAAAAGTCGAGGTTATCACAGCACCCTCATCCCGTTACGACGCAGAAGGGACCGCTGGTATTTTAAATATCGTTTTAAGACGCAGTAAATTATTGGGCATGAATGGCGCCGTTACGGTCAATGGAGGCTTTCCAAATCAAGCTGGACTTTCTGGAAATGTCAACTACCGTACAGGCAATGTTAATTTGTTCACTACTTCAAACCTGAGCAGCAGAGGATCACAAGGGAAATGGGATTCTAAAACGACCTATTACAATTCTGGAGTAGATGAATTTGGTGTGCCCTATGACAATCCCGACACCTTTCAGGAAGAGGTGAGAAGAACAGAGCGTTTGAGCCAAGGTGGTTCCTCGAATTTGGGTTTAGAATGGTATGTTACACCAAAAATATCGCTTACTGGTGCTTTCACTTATAACGACAGAGGGGGTAATAATAGAACAGACAATGTTTATACGGGAACGGCAACCAACAATAGATTTGAGGATCAAGACAGCGAGGATTTAACGCGTCAATATTCTTTTAATTTTGACAACCAAATAGATGGTACCTCGCACCGATTATCAGGTGATTTTCAGTATGAAAAATCCTCTGATTTGGAATTGGGGATCATCACCGAAAACGAGGTTGATATTGAAAGGGTGACTACCAATGAATACAATGAAGAGACACTGCTGCAAATCGATTATGTCAGACCAGTTGGTGACAATGGCCAGTTTGAAGCGGGCTATCGCGGTCAGGTCAAAACTCAAAAAACAGTTTTTGGTGTGGACAGTATCAGCACAGGCCCTGTTTATGGTCCTAATCTCGACTTGTCAAACTCTCTAATTTACGATCAAAACATCCAGGCACTCTACACGCAATACGGTTTTAAAATCAAGGAAAAACTATCCGTTTTATTGGGTCTAAGATACGAGGATACGACCATCAATATAGACCAAATTGAAAACGATACCATCAGTGATATCAATTACGACGGCTGGTTTCCGTCAGTTAATTTAGGGTTTGAGCTTAGCGAAAAGGAAAATATAACCCTAGCCTACAACCGACGTATAAGTCGCCCTAGATCATATTTTATCAACCCCTTCCCTTCCCGATCGAGTCCAACAAATATTTTCCAAGGTAATGTTGGTTTGCTGCCCAGTTTTTCAAATAAATTAGATGCGGGCTACCTCAATCGCTTGGGGAATTGGACCCTCAATGGGTCATTATATGTGCAACGCACTGATGATACTGTTGAGTTTATTAGCGAAGATACAGGTGAAACAGTAGAGATTAACGGCGATCTTATTCCAATTGTACGTCGCACGCCAATCAATTTAGCCACCAATGATCGCATAGGTTTCGAATTTACGGTGACACATAGGGCGGATAGCAAATGGAATTTTGACGCCAGTTTCAATCTTTTTAATAATGCTACAAAGGGCAACTACAACGGGATTTCATTTGACCGAGAAATCCTCAGCTGGTCAGCCCGTTTCAACAATAAGTTCACGTTGCCAGGAGAAATTGATTGGCAAACTAGACTATCGTACCGCGGCCCCACGCAGACCGCCATAACTAAAAATGAGGGTCAATTTGGAGTTAATTTGGCGTTCAGTAAGGATCTGTTCAACGAAAAAGCTTCAATATCCGTAAATGTCAGTGATTTGTTTAACTCGCAATTTCGCAGACAAATTACTACAGCTCCAACCTTTTATTCTGAAGGAGACTTCCAATGGCGGCGCAGAACGATTACGGGATCATTCACCTACCGCTTCAACCAAAAGAAAAAGAGAGCGGAAAACAGGGGCAATTACGAAGATTACGAAGGAGGATTTTAAATAAAAAAGAGGCTTAAAGCCTCTTTTTTTTATTGATCAGTAGTTTCTTTTTGAGCCTTGGCCGCCTTGCGATCTTTCAAGTATTCAAGGAAAGTACCACCTAGCCAGTAGGGCACAACAAAGGTGATTAGAAAAATCATCAGCCAAAAGCCGATGGTGAGAATCGTTAAAAACGCAAGAAATCCCAAATACTGTCCGAAGTCAAACATCGCATAAATTTTTTACAAAGATAACCACTTTTCGGAATTCAAACAATTCAACAATTGGTATTTTTTAACAGTATACCAATCGCATTAAATTGTGTAATTTTGTACAAATCTTGATTTGATGGACTATCGTATTGAAAAAGACACAATTGGTGAAGTTCAGGTGCCAGCCAATTGCTTGTGGGGCGCTCAAACTGAGCGGTCCAGACATAATTTTAAAATAGGACCCGCTGCTTCCATGCCTTTGGACATTGTCTATGCCTTCGCTTATTTGAAAAAGGCTGCAGCCTTCACCAATTGCGAACTCGGTGTTCTACCTGTTGAAAAGAGAAATTTTATCAGCGAAGTTTGTGAGGAAATTCTCAATGGCCAGCACGATGACCAATTCCCATTGGTCATTTGGCAAACCGGATCTGGCACTCAGAGTAATATGAACGTCAATGAAGTCATAGCGCATAGAGCGCAGCAATTGTCAGGTGGTGTCATAGGAGAAGGTGAAAAGATTTTGTCTCCTAATGATGATGTTAATAAATCACAGTCTTCGAACGACACTTTTCCGACAGCTATGCACATCGCGGCTTATAAGAAAATCGTCGAGGTGACCATTCCTGGTGTCAAGCAATTGATCAGACAATTAGAGAAGAAGTCAAAATCATTTGAAAAAGTTATTAAAATAGGCCGCACCCATTTGATGGATGCTACTCCTATAACTTTGGGCCAAGAATTTTCTGGCTATGTTGCCCAGTTGAATTTTGGACTTTTGTCGCTCGAACGCTCTCTCGACCATTTGAGTGAGTTGGCTTTAGGCGGAACGGCTGTCGGAACAGGATTAAACACGCCGAAGGGGTATGACAATCGTGTGGCCGAGTATATGGCAAAATTCACAGGATTGCCATTCGTGACCGCCAAAAACAAGTTTGAAGCCTTGGCTGCCCATGATGCCTTCGTTGAAAGTCATGGGGCCTTAAAACAACTGGCTGTGGCCTTAAATAAAATAGCTAACGATATCCGATTAATGGGTTCTGGACCTCGATCAGGAATTGGGGAATTGAATTTACCTGCTAATGAGCCTGGCAGTTCAATTATGCCTGGAAAAGTGAACCCCACACAGTGCGAAGCGCTGACTATGGTATGCGCACAAGTTATTGGTAACGATTCAGCGATAGCTTTTGGTGCCGCTCAAGGACATTTTGAGCTCAATGTCTTTAAACCAATGATTGCAGCCAATTTTTTACAGTCGGCTGAACTGATCGGTATGGCCTGTAAAAGTTTTGAAGAAAACTGTGTCGCAGGTATTGAACCTAACCGAGAAGTGATTGATCAATTGCTTCAAAATTCTTTGATGTTGGTAACCGCTTTAAATACAAAAATAGGCTATTACAAAGCAGCTGAAATAGCCAATTTGGCCCACAACCAAGGCACAACGCTCAAAGAAGCTGCGCTGAGTTTGGGCTATGTTACAGCGGCAGAGTATGACGCATGGGTCAGGCCTCAAGACATGATAGGTAATTAAAATAGGCTTTTGACCACACTACTCTATAATATTGGCATTTTATATCAGACTTTTAAGAAGGCTCCGGCCTTACGCAGAGGCAACCAGCTATCGGAGTTACCAATGATAGAAAATGCCTATTTGTTAATCAAAGACCACACCATTGAGGATTTTGGTCCAATGACAGATCTTGGCGATATGACTGTCGATCGTCGCATTGATCTATCCCACAAGTCCGTTTTACCAACTTGGTGCGATTCCCATACACATTTGGTTTATGCCAAAGACAGATCAGATGAGTTTGTCGATAGAATACAGGGACTGAGTTACCAAGAGATCGCAGCTAAGGGTGGCGGTATTCTCAATTCGGCCAAAGTGCTGCGTGAAACATCCGAAGATGACCTTTTTGATAGTGCCAAAAAAAGACTGACCGAATTAATATCATTGGGGACTGGAGCTATAGAAATAAAGAGTGGTTATGGATTGGACTTGGACGCCGAACTGAAGATGCTCAGGGTGATTCAAAGATTAAAGGAAGATAGCCCCGTAACAATAAAAGCTACTTTTTTAGGAGCCCATGCCATTCCAAATGAATTTTCAGATACTGACGCTTATGTCGCTCATATCATCGATGGTATTTTACCCATTGTAAAAGAAGAAAACTTAGCTGATTATATTGATGTTTTTTGTGAAAAGGGTTATTTTAGTGTGCCCCAGATGGAACAGATTTTAGAGGCCGGTTTCAAATACGGTTTAAAAGCAAAAGTTCATGTCAATCAATTCAACAGCATCGGTGGTATTCAAGGTGCTATCAAACACCAGGCACTCACAGTAGATCATTTGGAAGTTTTGACGGAGAAAGATTTAGCAGATTTGAAAAAGTCGGACACCCTTCCAGTGGCTTTGCCGAGCTGTTCTTTTTTTTTAGAAATTCCCTATGCCCCGGCACGCCGCATCATAGATAATGGCCTTCCTTTAGCTCTGGCATCTGATTACAACCCAGGGTCATCGCCAAGTGGCAATCTGAATCTCGTACTGAGCTTGGCCTGTATCAAAATGAAACTTACACCTGAAGAAGCTGTCAACGCCCTAACGATCAATGCGGCCTTCGCTCTGGGGCTCGAAGATACTCATGGGTCTATTACTCCAGGAAAGCATGCGAGTTTTATCATAACCGATGCCAGGTGTACTTTAGCCGACATGGCCTATCATTTCGGCAGTAACCGCATCTCGGAGGTATTTATCAACGGCCAGTCAACCCAAGAATTATAGCTATGGAAAGTCTGCACTATTTTGACACTTCTCATTTGAATAAGATATTGTTGCTGCGAGATGGCGAGTCACGCTTGGGTCAATATTTTCATCTCCTACCGCCAACTTTACCTCTGAAAGACGCCTTGCTGGCGTCTTCAGCGAAATTTGTAATTTTTGGTATTCCCGAAGACATTGGCGTAAGGGCTAATCACGGTAATCCTGGTGCGAGATCAAGTTGGGAAGTGGTCAGGAACACCCTGTGTAATTTTCCATTTTCCGAGAATTCAAATGCCAAAGACATCGCCGTACTTGGCCACTTGAATACCACCCCATATTATAATGACATAAGCTCAGAGACTGATGTCAACCAGTTGCGACAGCTTACGTCTAGATTAGACCAAGCGGTGGCGGCACTGGTTGCTGTGATAATATCAGCAGGCAAAATACCGATAGCTGTTGGTGGTGGTCACAATAATGCGTTTGGATTAATCAAAGGTATGTCTCAGGCTTTGGGGAAAAGCGTCAACGTGGCAAATTTGGATGCACATACGGATCTGCGCACTACGGAAGGACGTCACAGTGGCAACCCATTCAGGTATGCCTTTGATGCATTGGTTTTAGACAAGTACGCCGTTATAGGGGTCCAAGAAGCTTATACTTCCCAACCTATTTGGGATTATATCAAACGTCATCTCAATCAAATCCTTTGTCAAACTTACGATCAGATTAGCCTGAGGTTAGACCATACATTCGAACAAGCGTTGCAGAACACTTTGAATTTTGTCAAAGAAAAGCCTTTTGGTGTGGAATTAGACGTTGATGTTATGGCCCATTTCCCAAGCAGCGCCCAATCGTCTTCAGGTTTTACTGTAGGACAAGCAAGGCGGTATATAACAGTTCTCGGACAGCATGAAAACGCGCAATATTTGCACCTTTGTGAAGGCATTATTAGCGGTGAGGATGGTCCTTATTACGCCAAAGCTTTAGCGTTGATGATATTAGATTTTTGTAAAGCCAGAAAGCCTTATTAAACCCTGCCTTTGAGGGCATTGAAAACCCAAGCAATAGCCAAAAAACCAATCCCAACAGAAGCGAACCCCCATCCCGCAATTTCGTTATATCGAAAAGCTCCAAGACATATTAAAACAATGGCCACAATGACCATGATGAGGGTAGCATATCCTAAGACTGTATTTTTGTTCATACCATTTAATTCAGGATGCAAATATCGTTAATTTTTTAAATCTCGTGTAATTCGGGAAACGGTGGCCTTTCTATCGAGCTTACCATTGGCTGTATAGGCGAATGCATCAATAAAATAAACGGATTTTGGCCGAGCATATTGGTCCAATGTATCGAAAAGATTTGGACTTAAAGCCTGTTCAGCACCCTCAACAATTAAAATCAATTTTTCGCCTAACTCCTCATGGGGTTCAGAACCTATCATAAGTGGTTGTGCTATGCTGGACGAAAGCTGGGCCTCAATGACCTCTGGAAACAATTTGACTCCTCCTGAGTTGACAACATTATCTGCTCTGCCCAACCAGGTGAAAGTGCCGTCCGAATGCATGTCAACGATATCCTTGGTGATTAAAGTGCCATCGAATAAATTCGGAGCCTTCACAAGTAAACACCGGCTTTCATCAGTATCTAATTCTATGTTTTCTAAGGGCCTAAAGCCCATATCTTGGCTGCTCGTATAATGCAATGCTTTTAAGGCAATATGACTTAAGGTTTCAGTCATGCCAAAGGTTTCAAAAACCTCGGTTTCACCTGATATGATCCGAGACTTCAAATTGGAATCAACTGCACCACCGCCAACCAGAGTTTTTCCAATGAGGTTAATTTTGTTCAGACTATTTTTTAATTGCATCGGAGTCATGGCACAAAAATCGCAGGCACGGTTTACCAATCGCAACGGAGAGCGACTGGGCTGCACATAATGGAGTTCCAATCCTAAAATCATGGCTCTGACTAACATCATTTTTCCAGCAATACGGCTGGCTGGCAAACAGAGCAAACAGGTTTGTCCTGGCATTAATCCCAAAGCATCGCCCGTTGCCAAGGCCGAATTGACCATCGCTTGTTTGGATAATTTTATCTGTTTTGGCTTACCAGTACTTCCTGAAGTCTTTGTATAGACAAAGTCCCGCTCATCTAACCAATTTAAAAGGAATTCACCAATGCTGCGTTCATTTTCTCCACCTTCTTTAATGAAGAAATAACCCAAATCAACCAAGCCATTGTAATCTAGGTGGTAACCCTCCCAAGTAAAGCGGTTATGTCTTTTAGTGAAATGCGGCCTCATCGTTTTTAGTTTCATTATTGGGGTTAATTACCCGACCTGTTAATCTGTTCTTCCAGTGTTCCCAGCCGTATTTTTTTGAAAAAACAATTAATAATATGGGGTAGTAAATTATTATGGGTAACAAAACATCCGTTAAAGAAGTAGCCTGACTCTCCCCCGTAAGTTTAAAAATGGCATCTGTTTTCAGGGCAGAATAGTCTGCCGTGACTAATAATGCAGCCAGTAAGTTATTGCCCAAATGGAAGCCCAATGCCAGTTCAATGCCCTCGTCCATCAACGTACAGATACCCAAAAACAAGCCTGTTCCGATGTAGAACACCATTGTCACCAATCCCAATTCCGCTACTTCTGGATTAGCACTGTGCGCCAGCCCAAAAAACAAGGAAGTGAATAGCAGGGGAAACCATTTGTTTTTTACAATGACCCCCAAGTGTTGCATCAGATATCCGCGGAACAAATACTCTTCCAAACCGATTTGAAAAGGAAAAAGCAGCAGGCTAACCAATAACAACATGCTGAACTTAACCCAGTCGAATTGCAAGACATACTGAGATGGATCGGCGAAGTAAGACAAAACAAAACCTACAAGAGAAATCGTTGTCACCAACAAAAAAGAAAACCTGAAGCGAGACCAATCGATCTTTTGTCTCGAGGTTGTGAGAGAGGTAATGGAACGTTCGTGTAAAAATTTTACTAAGAAAAACAAAGCGCCTAAAAGTAATGCAAAAGGTGCTAAATTGATGGTGAGATTCAGCAATGGTGGTATTTGAGCCATCATGTCATATACGTCCTCTAAGTCAGACGGATCGGTATTGAGGTAGGCTACAAAATTGAAAATAAATACACCCGATATGGCTGCTGCTGTGAATAGAAACATCCAAAATTTAGTATGGCCTTTATAAGCCTGTTGCACATAATCCATGTCAAATTAATTGATTAAAGTTCCATTGTTTTGCACTATCGTAAAATAACTTACCCTGCTTAACCTTGAGTGGGGATGTCACATTATTATCGAATAAGCTTCCAGTTCCTAGACCTTGAGGCATTGGACTTGATTTGGTGTAGGTCCATTGAGCAATAGCGTTTAGCCCAATATTACTCTCTAGGGCACTGGTTACCCACCATCCAATCTTCAATTGATCGGCCATTTCGATCCATTCATCTGATTGCGCGAAGCCACCAACTAAGGAAGGTTTCAAGATAATATATTTTGGTCGAATGTATTCCAATAAATCACGCTTTTGTGATATTGTGAACCTACCGATAAGGCTTTCGTCTAGGGCTATGGGAAGAGGCGAATTCGCACATAGCAGTTGCAACAAGTCGACGTCCCCTGCTGCTACAGGCTGTTCTATGGAATGTATGTCGAGCAGAGACAGCTCTTCTAGTTTGGCTTGAGCATCTTCTTTTTTAAAAGCACCATTGGCATCCACGCGGATCTCGATCTGATCAGAATTGTAGGTCTCACGGATGGCTTTCAATAGATTCAATTCTTCTTGCCAAACGATGGCACCGATTTTTAGTTTTATACAATCGAAACCCTCGGCCAATTTTTCAGCGATTTGCTGCTGCATGAAAAGCCTTTGCCCCATCCAAACTAAACCATTAATCTTTATTGGAGAACCGTTGGTCTGAAATTCGGAAGGAAATAAATCAAATGGCGATGACCTATCTAATCCTAAAAAAGCCATTTCTAATGCCATTTGAATGGCTGGAAAATCTTGAGTTTCCATTAACAAGGCCGGTAATCCTAACTCGATATGCTGACATACCCAAGCGAGTTTGTGATCCAGTTGTTCAAAATCATCCCTGCTGAGACCAACCAAAGGGGCGCACTCGCCAATGCCGCATCGGTGAGCATTTTCTATTTTAATAAACCAAATGGCCCGAGTTGTCATGATGCCTCTGGAGGTTCCACTAGGTCTTTTAAATTGAAGAATGTGTTTGTTGAATGTCGCTTTCAAAATTGGACCTTAGTGAAAATAAATAGCAGTTAATGACATAGAAATAGCTAGCGCAAAGGTACAAAGTGCTACGATTTTGAGTTGTGGATCGAATTTTTCCGCTGTCTCAAAACGCCAAACAGCAGTATAGTGTAAAATCAAGGGAAAAAATGTCAATAGATTGATCACATAAGGCCAGTGAGATTCAAAAGACAATAAAAA
>Ga0222718_10001523_pt1 | contig 21973 bp, 20 predicted proteins | sample C33_27DmetaG_FD_165045 | JGI IMG/M metagenome (GOLD analysis project Ga0222718, IMG submission 165045) | Estuarine water microbial communities from San Francisco Bay, California, United States - C33_27D | ecosystem: Environmental > Aquatic > Marine > Unclassified | place: USA: California...
TTGACTCTGACTACCGCTGATGCTAGTTGGGCAGCAGGTGAATTAGTGTTTAAAGACACTACAAATATTACTGGAACAGTATCGATTACTGCTGGTAAAAAGAAAATAGTAGGTGTAGGTACAAATTTTTCTACTATACCAAACAATAGAAAAATAGTCGTCACGCATCCTACAGATACAACTATCAAACAAGTATTCACTGTAGATAGATCTATTGGTACTACTTCGTCACAAACTGTCTTATACGTAGAAGAAGCTGCTTTGCATACTGTATCTGGTGGCACTTTAAAAGAGACTGTAGTAGGCGAAGTAGAATATTATGATTATTATAATAAAAGATTGCGTCTACGTAATTCATCTGTAAATCAAAAAGAGTATGTGTCATATAATAATATGATTTTTGCTGCATCTGATACAGTAGTTGGTGCTGAAACTGGCACAACTGCGGTTGTAGCTTCAGTAGATGATTTACCCGTATCGGTATTTAGATCAGATTGGAAAGCAGAAATACAACCGCAATTCAAACCGTCTACTTCATATAATCTTTCTTATGAGAATACACCAGGAGATTATTATCTTGGTACGACAGACAATATTTTCTATCTTAATATTCCAAACTTTGTAAGAGAATATGATGGAACTATCATGTCTACATCGACTGAAGTACAACAAACAGACATTTATTTGGCGAATAACTCTTATAGATCTGCACAAATCAATTTGAATTATCAATATTTGGGAGATTCCACACGATCATATATGTCTCCAAATCTAGATTTGTCGAAGTTAAATATGATTTGTCATAGATGGAATATTAATAATAACAATACGAATGAGCATTTAAATACAGGTAGTGCAAATACGCGGTGGATCTCTAAAACATTGAAGCTTGGACCGCAATCAGCTGCCGAAGATATCAGAGTTATCTTAAGCGCGTATCGACCTCGAACTACAGAGATTGATGTGTATGCAAAAATAATTAATAATTCTGATACTGAAGCGTTTGATGATAAGCATTGGACTAAATTGACATTTGTTGGTGGAGATATTAATCCTAACTATAGTGATACTGAAAATTTGTATGACTTTAAAGAATATGAATATACTTTCCCAAGCTTTCCGGCAGCTGCAAGTACATTGACTGGTACATTTGTTACTGAATTAAGCAATGCGGTTGTAGCTGGTGTAGGTTTTGATACTGCTGAAATTGCAGCATTGTCAGCCGGAGATGTTTTAAGAATTTACAGTCCTCTTTTTGAGAATAACTACCAATTGCATATGGTAAGTAGTGCTAATTCAACATCTGGAGAAATCACATTCAATAATCCTGTAGCGAATGTAAATCTACAAGGAAGTGGATTTAAGATTGATACACTTGTGTCAGATCATAGTGCATTCAAAAACCCAGATAATTATGGAATCATTAGATATTTTAATGAGGCTGGAGCTTTGTTTGACACATATAATAACGTAGCGATCAAAGTAGTATTGAGATCCGAAGCGCGAAGAGTTGTTCCGAAGATCGATGATATCAGAGTGATCGGAGTCACTGCATGATAGACAATGAAGAATTTCAACGTGTATCAGAAGGCGCATTTATAAATACTAATACCCGCGAATTAGACGCATATAAGATGGCTAGACAAAGGGTATATCGAGAAAAAGAATTAAAAGATAGGGTCGACTCTCTTGAATCCGAAGTCGCACATATAAAACAGATACTTCTAAAACATATAGTAGGATAAGAAATGGCATTATTGTCTGGATTTGACCAACTCGATACCGCTAATAATACTTTCGCTGATTGGTTACTCAAAACTAATAACATTATCGAGCTAATCAGAGGCGACACTGTTTCTGGTGCAACATCGGTCATGACAGCAAACTCATTGCCAGGTGGTTCGATGACCTTTGGCAATGCTACTCTCTTTGGTCAGTTTACTTCAAATACAATGGTCGTTCTCAACAACGGTCTATTTGATGGATCAGATGATAACACATTCGGAAATAGTACACCAGGTTTTGCCAATGGTGATTTTGGCGGACTACGTGGTGGTAATTGGGATCCTAATACAAATAATATTACTACTGATACTCTCTACGTAGTATCTAATACCACGTTTACTCCGCAATCAGTCGAAGTATATGTTAATTCTACATATGGTTTGATCGTAGAAAACTTTATTGAAGCAAGACATGACGTACGATTTGTCGGATCTGGTTCTAATACAAATCCCGATCTGCAATGGGATGATGCTAATACTGTACTCAGCTTCAACAATGATATTCGTGCTACGTTCGGCGGTTCTTCTAATGCTGAACAGTGGGGCGGTACAAGTCAAATGGAGATGTTCTACACTGGTGGTAGAATGTACTCTAACACAGATGTACAAGATATTCGTTCGACTGCAAACCTCAATCTGATTACTGATCGCTACGAGTTAAGAACAGAAACTGGCGGCGAAAATATGATGACTGCCAATCTCAATGGAGAAGTTGTACTCTATTGGGATAATGCAGCTCGCCTCACAACTAATTCATACGGTGTCACTGTACATGGTGATGCTATACTCGAAGACGATCTTGTAATCTTCGACAATAATAAGATCTTGATGGGTGGCTCTACTACTTACGACGGCACACAAGATCTGACCACTTATAAGTTCCAGATGTTTACCGATGGCTCTGATTCTTATATCAAAGCCGATGATCGTGATTTGTATATCGAAGTTAATCAAGGATTCGAGCTGACTAACATCGGTCGTGGTACTCATTACATGACTGCTAATGCAACTGGAGAAAACGAAGTTGCACTTTTCGCTGCTGGAACAGAAAGACTATCGACTATCGACAGTGCATCTGATGCAGATAATTCTCCAGACGGTGTCGAGATTTATGGTGAAGCGAACACCACCACTCTACGGGTTCAATCAGATGCCAACTTCGATGGATCTACTGGTCTCGATTCTAATAATATCTCGTGGGATGCATCAGCTAATACACTCTATGTCAGAGACGATACTCCAGTTGTCTGGGGTGATGGAAATGATCTGACTATCAAGCATGATGGCTCTCATAGCTATATCACAGAGGCAAACACTGGTAACCTTTATATCGAAGCAACTAATTTAGTAGCGAGAGCTACTGATGGTTCTCGATATCTTGAAGGTATCGATGGAACTGGTACTATTATTTATTCTCCTGATGATACTCCAGTTGCTGTAGCAAATAATGATCAATTCCATATTACAGATCTAGCTAATACTAATACTCTACGAGTACGTAGTACTTCTTTATTTGAAGACGATATCAATATTGAAGGTTCAACTGGTAATCCTACACTAACATGGGATAAATCAGCCAACACACTCAACTTCGATGATGATAACTACATCACTCTCGGTACATCTGCAGATTTGACAATGTACCACGATTCTTCTAATAATGTATCTTATATCAAAGAATCTGGTACAGGTGATTTCGTTGTACAAGCGAATAATATGCAGATTCAAGATACTGATGGGCTAGCATATTTCTGCGGTTTCGCTGGCAATGGTGCATCACTACACTATAATGGTGATCAGAAGCTAATCACTACAAATATGGGTATCGATGTCACTGGTTTGACTGATACCGATACATTACGTGCCAGCTCAACAGCCACGTTTGAAGAAGACGTTTACTTCTATAGCAACACTGCGAATCCAGGTGTTTTGTGGGATTATTCTGAAAGCAGAATGGTGTTTTCTGAAGTCCAAAGTTTATTTTTTGGTTCTCCAGCAATTAGCGCGCTAGAAATTTACCATGATACCAATGTATCTAATATAAAAACCTTAGGCGGTGATGATTTAAATATATCTTCTAATAACATACATATTCAAACGACAGCTGGTGATTATTTTATTCATCTGGTGTCCGGTTCTTCGGTACAGTTATATTACAACGCACAGAAAAAATTAGAAACAACGAATGTTGGTATCGATGTTACAGGTAAAGTACAGGGCGATAGTCTACAGATTGATGGCAATGTAGATCTCGGTTCTGTAGGTACTCACAGTGTCAGTGTAAATGGTAAGCTAGACACGAATCTCATTTCAAGTAATCAATCGAATGTTGGTTCATTAGCCGAGCCATGGGATTGGGCATACTTCAATGATATTAACGTATCGAATACTGCTACGATTCTAAACCTCGAAGTTGGCGCGCTTGAAGCAAACGGTGTAGCATTTACAGGTACTGGTGATGATGTAACGACAACTTCTGCAACAGTGATCGATAGTTTCCCGATTGGCCAAACTCAAGGATTCAAGTATTTTGTTCATGGTGAAGATTTAGCAGATGCCGATTCAGGTTACGCAGTTGAAATCAATATCATCGTCACAGATAATCTTGATATATTCTACACAAGATACGGCGAAGTCGAAAACAATATGAGTGATGTGGTTATTCTTCCATCGGTCGCAGCCAATAATACTCACATAGATCTAAAAGCTACATGCGGATCTGCATCTGGTACAAACATACATCGATTTAAAGTTCTAAAGATTGAGACAAGACCCTAATGGCTAACGCGATATACGATAAATACAAAGAAGCATTACTATCTGGTGCGTCTGATTCTGCTTTGAATGATGGCAATCTGAAAGTTGCACTCATCAATACTGATAATGAAAGTTACACAGCGACAGATCAGTTTTATTCTGACGTCAGCGCGCTAGCAAATACAGTAGTAGCGAATGCAACACTCACAAATGTGACTCTGACAAATGGTGTATTAGACGCTGACGATGTAACATTTGTTTCAGTCACAGATACAACAGAGTGTGAAGCTCTTTTATTTTATATAGACACAGGAAACACAGCAACGAGTAGATTAGTTGCATATATGGATACAAACATCAACGGACTACCAATTACACCTGATGGCTCGAATGTAGATATTTCATGGAGCACATCAGGAATATTCAAATTATAAGAAGAGAAAAAAATGGCATCTACATCACAACAATTTGATACTCTCGATGGATTAGTCGTCACAGGAGACATGTCGGTTGGAGCGAATTTAAATGTCGATTCGGGTACATTGTTTGTCGATGCTGCTACTAATCGTGTGGGTATCGGCAAGACAAATCCTCAATATAATTTGGATATTCCCGGAAACGCATTCATCGATACACTAGATGTAAACAACTTTAACTACGTTTCTATTGCTTCTATTAGTGTTGATGATTTAACTCTTTCAGGTAATACAGTTGCAAGCAGCACACAATTAAATTTAAATAGTACCGGATCAATGATCGCGAATAGTTCGGCAGGTACATTTATTTTAAGAGATGGCGGTACTACATATGGAGCTTTAGTAGAAGATGCAGGTCACTTAGATCTCAGAGCTGGTAGCGCAGCAACTCAAGCATTGAGATTGGAATCAGACGGCGATGCAGTTTTTGCGGGCAATGTAGCTATATCTAATGGTAAAAAGATCGACTTCGGTTCGGTCATGGACATCACAGCTTCGGCTACTGGCGCCACATTTAGTGCTAATACATATCATGTCGGAAAGATAGTACATAGCGGAGATACTGACACACATTTAGATTTTAATGCTCTCGATCAGTTTCAACTTACATGCGGTGGTTCAACAGTATTGTCTGCTAATTCTACCACTGTGAGTACAAAAATATTAAACGTAGAAGATTATTTTAGAGAAACAGTATACGCAGGTACGATCGCAGCTAGCGCATATACACTCAATCCTCTTCTCGGTTCAGTACATACAATTACTGCTACAGGAAATTTTAGTGTCGATTTACAAAATATTCCTACAACAGGTGCAATTACTTTAACACTTGTAGTCACAAATAGTGGTGGTACATGGGAAATTGAATGGCCAGGAAGTGGCGAGGCTGATGCCATATATTGGGCAGAAGGAGTAGAGCCTCCATCATCGAGCGGCATAGACATCTACACATTCTATTGTGTAAATGGTACAATTTACGGTGGACTTGCATTACGTAAAGCTGGTTGGGCGCAGTAATAGGAGTTAAATATGCCAGCTGGTAGCAAAGGTTTTTTTAGTAGGACTTGGGCTGAGACGTTTACCGAATCACGCGACGTCGCGACTCGCAATACTCCTATTGATTTGCCCTATGGTAAACATATTCTAGAAATCGAGGGGCGTGGAGGTAGAGGTCAGCCAAACGCAGTACAACCTGCCTATCAAGTTACAACACTTTATCCTTCAAGAGTTTATCAACAAGCGGCTTATCAAAATATACAGCCTGCGTACAATGTAGTTACGACATATCCATCGCGAACGACTACTCAACCAGCATATTCAGTTTATGCTGATTATCCCGAAAGATACACGACGCAACCCGCCTACGAAACATCACAAGCGAGACCTGCAAGATATACCCTTCAACCTGCATATGAAACTTCTAGCTTTTATGAAGGAACATCTTACTATCAACCCGCTTACGAAACTTCTAGCTTTTATGAAGGAACATCGTATTTTCAGCCAGGTTATTATGTATCAGATACTTTTGTAGGAACGTCTTATTTTTCACCAGCTTATGAATCATCTTATGATGGAGTTGCGAGAGGATATTATCTGGGACCGTATCCGTCGCGAGGCTATTACCAAGCGAGTTATACAGATGCATTAGCATCACCGCGTATTCCTGAATTTGATGGTCCTAATGGTTATGTGACTTATCCGCGAAGATATTCAGTACAACCTGCGTATGCTACATATTTTCAACATCCCGGCAGATGGATATATCAGCCCGCCGCGAGTTATCCATCTAGAGGATATTATCAAGCCGCATATACCGCCGGTTCAGGATATTATGTCGCAGATCTCACCCAATTGGGTGGTGGATATGCGAATCTGCCATACGGTCCATATTCTAGTTATCCAGAAAGAGACTATTTTCAACCAGCATATAGTACTGCTGCAGCATGGTATCAAATACATGCGTGGTATTATACTGCCGATAATTATCCAGCACGATATACGGTGCAGCCTGGTTATCTAGTATATACAACTTATCCGGCTAGATCGTATTGGCAAGCATCATATTATATTTTGCAAAATGTTCAGCCGGCTTATACAATTTATGCTGATCATCCAGGCAGAACGACTACACAACCAAACGTTGTTGTATATACAGCATATCCAGGCAGAACATATACACAGCCAGATACAACTTTGTATACCGATTACCCCGGAAGAACAACTACACAACCAGATGTAACTTTATACTCTGACTATCCATTAAGATATTCAGTGCAACCTGCTTATACAACTTATACTGATTATCCTGCTCGTGTATCTTTTCAGGCTGCGTATCAGTTACAAACTGATTATCCTTCACGGACATCTTTTCAACCTGCGTATCAGTTACAAACGGATTATCCGTCTAGAACTACTTATTATCCTGCACGAGATTATACACAACCCTCGTATTATGTGCAGACTGATTATCCTGCGAGATATTTTACTGGAACATCAGGTGAAGATACTATTGTGTATGTTCAAAATGTCGAAAATACATATTATCAATTTAGGGCGCCAGGCTCGGCAGCTCCAGCAGCCGGAACGTATACGCAACCAGCTTTACCATCGACTGTTTATGCAACTGTGTATGCTACAGAAGTAGGCGGTGTATATCAAAGCTCTCTACAAGCCTATGTTGGATCAGGCACAAATAATACAAATGCAGCCCAAAAAGGCTTTATAAATATGAAGTATGATGCTGACGTTTGAATAATTATTTACAGGTGATTTATAATGTATCAAATCCATGAAAAACTTGTTCCTCCTCATTTGCTTCCACATTTCGGTGTAATGAAATCTGTTTTCGAAGAAGAAGAACTTGAAAGAATTAAATTTTTCGAAAAAATATTAGATTTCCAACCTGCTATGACTGTAGGTCAAACTTTTGATCCCGAAAATAATGATCCTGAAGTTCACGACTATCGCAATAATAAAGTCGGTTACATGACTATTGATCAAAATACAGAGTGGCTTTGGCAAAAAATAGCACACATGACAGGCAAAGCTAATTATGATTTATTTTTATATGATATTGAATTTATTGAAGCAATAAATTATTTAATATACGAAGAAGGAAATGAATATAAAAATCATCGAGATTGCACTCCATTGGGATATAAAAAATATGATAGAAAAATATCTGGGATTGTCATGTTATCAGATCCCGAAGACTATGAAGGCGGGGAATTGGAAATAAATATCAGTGGTAATGATTACCAAAAAATAGAAATGGAAAAAGGAGACGTTGCGTTTTTTGATAGTTGGTTTACACATCGTGTAAATCCAATTACGAGTGGCACACGACGAACTCTCGTTTTCTGGGCGCATGGAATTAATAAGCTATGAATGTATGGAATAAATTCAAAAATTGGATAGTAGTTTTTTTCATCGATGAATACGAGCTTACTATCTATTTTCCAGATCAAGTGGTTGTACAACCAGACGGATCAAAGAAAATGGGTTTTAATCCTAAAACGTACACAGTCAGAAAGCTAAATAAAATAACCAATAGTCATTTTAAGTTTGTGACTGTAGATAAGAATAGTGTGGAGATCAAGACTGTTGATCCAGTTGGTTATGACATTATAAAAACCAAATAGGAGAAACAAAATGGCCGAAGAAGAAAAAGAAAAAGGTTTTCATCCGGCAGACACAAATGGCGACGGTAAAGTTAGTAAAGATGAGCATGAAATGTATATGGAGTTTAAGAGAAAGGAACTAGAAGATGCCGACGCAATGCGAGACGCACAACGAAATATGGCGTGGTTCTCTCTTGCTGGTATGCTGTTCTATCCCGCCATGGTTGTTGCTACTGATATTGCTGGTTTAGAAAAAGCATCAAACATTTTAGGTGATATGGCGCCGACCTATTTTGTTGCAGTCGCTGGCTTAGTTGCAGCGTTCTTTGGCGCACAAGCATGGAGCAAAGGTAAGTAATATGCCGTATTTGATTTTATTACTATTGCTTGGATCGATGGGTGGAGGCGCGTGGTATTATTATACCGATACACAAGAGCGTCTCGCTACCCTTCGTGACAGCAACTCAAAGTTAATGATGGTAGCTGAGACTAATCAAAATACTATCAATAATCTACAAGCTGACTATAAACTCGCTCAAGAGAATATGGCAAAGCTAGAAGAGCGCGCGCGTGAAGCTGAAGTATATCAAGACGAATTGGCTGCTAAGCTTCGTCGTCATGACCTCACACGACTGACCCTACAAAAACCTGGACTAATTGAAACGAGAGTAAACAATGCAACCAACAAAATTTTTACAGAACTGGAAGTCGATTCTGGCGCTGAGTCTGTTGTTCCCGCTGATCAGCCTAAATAGCGGTTGTGCTAGCGTAGAACCAACCGTTGTAGTCAAGACAGACTACGTCATGAAAGATATTCCTATTAGACCACATCCAAAGCCTATGACTTTGAATAGAGTAAAGTTTTACGCTGTTACTCCCGAGAACATGGAAGAGTTTCTCGTACGGTTCGAAGAAGAGAGCGGTACTAATGTGTTTTTTGCATTGAGTGTTCCAGACTATGAGAATATGAGCTTAAACGTAGGAGAATTGCGCAGATATATAAATCAACAAAAAGCTCTTATCATATATTATGAAGAGTCTATAGAGACTATGATAGAAGAAACACCGAAAGACAAAGAAGAAGTAGTTCAACAAGGAACAGATTCTATATTTGATTTATTGCCAAAATTTGATTGAGTAATTATGACAATTGATGTAAAATTTTTAGATGTAAGTAATTCTTTATATGAAATCCATCCCATTCAAAGAGCTGCTGCTGTCGAAGGCGCTCATAAAAAGAAACAAATAGAAAAACACGGTAAAGAAACTTTTGTCGATTGTCCTGGTATTTTCGATTACAAAAATACCGGATGGATTATACCAGCTTGGGATGAATTTAAAGTATATTGTTCAGATAAAGCGACGATGGCATATGCTGGTGGTGGTACTAAAATGCGTCCTTCGAACGGACAATTACCTTGCCCAGTTCATGACAGTAGTCCGAACAGTATGAATGCAGATATCACTGATGGTATACCTCCAGGTGATAAAAATACTGTGACACGTTTACAACCACTTCATTTTACTTCTCCATGGGTAGTTATGCCTGAAGGAGATGTATCTTTTTTATTATTGCCTCCTCATTATCATTCAGATATTGTCGATGATTTTATCATATATCCAGGTATAGTAGATTATAATCCTCGATTTGGAGCTTTAAATTGGATCATGTCTCCTCGAAGAGAAGGTACATTTACAATTAAAGCTGGTACACCATTATTGCACGTGATACCTATACATAAAGCTGATTATAGAATTATAATGACTCCAGAAAAAAGACAAAAGCCTGGAATTATTGCTTCGGCAAATCAATTTTATCGTAAGTATGTCATGAAAAGATCGAAATATACAGTGGAATTAAATGATGATAGATCAAAAGAAACTTAATGATTTAAGAGAAGATATATGGTTCAACGATAGAGGCGTATATGTTGAAAATATGCTGGATGAACCAGAAAAATATGCAGATTGGGATACTTTGATTGACACATTTAGTTTACCACATGTGGGCAATCATTTATATTTAAATAAGATAGAAGATATTGGTGAATTAGTCAATGTTGTAAACATTAAAAATGATACTCAAGTTGAAAAACTAAATCTAATTACAGAAGAAATACGGAAAGAAGTAGATAATTTTAATTCATCTCCTTGTGTTTCTGCTCAAGAATTGTTAGAAGACGATCATACATTTATAGTGACAAACTGGGAAGAATTTAATGAAAATGCAAAAAAATTAATTCATCAGTTGCTTGAGACTTTTTATGTTCATTATGTTAATTTTGGTATTTGGCCTGCTCAAATTAGCGAATATTCAGGACATGCTCACTTATATGCTGGTCTAAAAAATAGTAATTCTTTTAGTCCACACTGTGACATACCATCTAACTTTATTTTTCAAATTGACGGTGAATCTGAAGTTACGATATATGAAAATAAAGCATGCCAATTACTCGATCATTTAGTAGATTCTGACTGGTCAGATGAACAGAGAAAAGAACTATACGATAGTTTTGATATACAACTACAGGTTACAATGAAACCAGGTGATATGGTTTATATTCCTACGAGACAGTTTCATTATTTTAAACCTTTAACAAATCGTTTGTCTATTAGTTATCCATTGATATTTCGTAGTCCGTTTGAAGGCATGTTATGAGTGATCAGTTGCATATATCTAGGCAATATCTTTGGTCAGATAGTATCTTTGAAATAAAAATTCCAAATCCTGATAATCAAGCGATTGTAGATTTTTATGAGTTAGCTTCTAAATCACACAAAGGCGACTCGAGATCTAATATCGGTGGATGGCAGTTCGCAATGAAAACTGGTATGTGCGAAGAATATGATCGTATTATGGATAGGATAGTCGAAGGCGTCGACCATATTGCTAACTCAGTGATGGGTATGGAGTTAGATATTAAAATGTCTAATTCGTGGATAAATACTAACAAACTAGGTGCAAAGAATTCATTTCATACACATCCCGGTTGCCTTTTTTCTGGTGTTTATTACGTAAAAGTGCCAAAGACTGGTGATCCAGGAATGATAAATTTTGTTAGAGAAGGCCATCATTTAATAGAGTCGACTTTAGCATTTTTTGCAAATCATTATGCTGAAAAAAGATTACAAAAAGGAGGCGATGATCGCGATCCGCAATGGATCTCACATATGATTATACCTCCTGTAGAAGGTAATGCGATTATTTTTCCATCGTGGTATGGTCATGAAGTTTATGCAGCATTGTCCGAAAAAGAAGACAGAATCGCAGTTGGTATGAATTTCTCTCCGCGGTTGGCTTCAGAAAATAATAAATAAATAAAACAACTATAAGAGAACAACGATGGCTTCGAGAGTAGAAGATCTGACTGTCGCTCAAGGCACAGATGCTAGTTTCAAAATCTATTTGAAAGACTCTGCGGGCGCATCTCTTGATGTTTCGACTAAATTATTCAGCGCTTCGATGAAAAAATCCTATACGTCAACGACGAGCATTGATTTTACAACTGCTGTCAATGATGCGCCGAACGGAGTCATGACAATTTCCCTTACAAAACATCAAACAACTAACTTAGATGAACATGTTCGATATGTCTACGACGTCATGATGTACGAAGCTGGTAACACAAACGTCGAAGAAATACTCAATGGCAAAGTATTCATCAAACCAACAGTCACGAGATTAAGTTAATGTCTACGATTACTACACGTTCAGGAAAAGGTTCAGCTCTTACACATACAGAGATGGACAACAACTTTACTAATCTCAATACAGATAAAGTAGAAACAAAAGGCACACTGACAAAAACTTTTGCAAATAACGAGACTGCCGCTATCACATTGTCGTCGGCTATGCCCAGCGGCCATATTCCAGTTGTATCTGTAACTAAAGCAGCAGTTGTCGACGGATTAGTTGAATCAAGCTGGGATGTTAATTCTACTGGATCTAATTATGATATAGAAAAGCCCGCTGCAAATACTAGTGTGACTTTGACTTCAGCGAATGTAGGGACAACAGCACATAATTTTGTGTGGGACGGCAATAGAGCCAATACCGCTGGTGATCTCGCTAATTGGAGAACACATTTGGGTCAAACGGGTTCAGCTTTTGGCAGACATCTGCAATTTTATGATGACGGTAATTATCTTTTATTGTCAAATAGTAATTTCGAATATCATGTATCATATCAATGCACAACACCATATGATCCGAGTACAGCGGTGTATGCAAATACATATACATCAGCATGGGCATCCGTAGGTGGCTATGCAAATTACATGACTACCGAGAACAACGTTTGTTGGAATCGCGACGGCACTAAATTATGGGTCGTAGGAGATAGAAGCGGCACTACACCATTTATTGCTGAATATTCAGCAAGCACAGCGTGGGATCTTTCAACTTCAAATCTAACACGTACTGGCAATACAGCTATGGCCACTGAGGCTGGCAGTGATATCTATCAGTTGTCATGGGTCGGTGGAGATTTGTATATGCATGGTTTAAATGGTATATGGCGCGTGGCAGGAGATACTGATGGTACCGATACTCTCATCGCATTAAATGATACTACACTATCAGAAGACGGAAGACGGATTTTTGTAGGTTGGAGTAATAATCGAAATAATGATCAAGCTGGCGGTTTCGGTCATTATTGGGAATATGGAGTACTGAGTCAAGATTTGACTAGATATATTGGTCATAATACTAATCTGTATAATATCAGTTTTTATGATACTGATTTTGCTCAAAATCAACAAAGAACAACATATAATTGGACAGGTAACGCAGATTGGCGTATTAATGTCGCAGCGGCATATAGAACACAAGTTAATATATTGCAAGACAATCCGATGTATGCGATAGATAACACTTGGTCTTTCGCTAGCGATCATAACAACGATCCATATGGATATATATTATCAGATCCTACTGGTAATAACATTTACATATGGCAATCTAATATTACCAGAATGTATAAATTTACATGTGCGCATGCTGATAAAAGTAGATTTGATCGATCTGCCGGCAGCTGGACATCAGCTGATGTAGGAAAAATAGTAAGTGGCAATGGCGGTAAGGCGATCATTACAGGTACTGATGGCTCTTATAAACTTCTTGATGCTTTTGATAATACCAATCCTTTAACAAGCTGGTCATTAGATGAAATGGCAGTAAAAAGCGAGATAGAAGGATTTGAAATAGCTAACCAATCTAGAACATACGATATCAGCGCTGACTATGGGTATAACGGCACAAATTATTATAATATGAAATGGGACTCTATTTCACAAATATATAACGGTGTCTCAACTGTCAATAATGAAATATCTTATACTCAATTTACTAGCGTTAATGATGATATTCTCGAACAATGTTGGGCAAATAATGGATACAATGTAGTTTATTTTTCTTACCTCTATGATGAATTTAGAACGCTAGTATTAGAAAATCCATATGATCTAGTGAATGGAACTCGTTATACAAATACTTCTCTTACATTTGATCCTAACGTAGTAAACGCATATGATCCTTGGTTTAGCGAGGATGGATTAAAATTTTCATATCGCGTTGATGATGATATATTCGTATATACTCTCGACGAAGCATGGAATATAGGATCGTCAAATTCTTTATACTCATCTTGGACAACTTTTACAGTTAATGCCACCACTCCTACATATACAACTGGCGGAGCGATGTGTTGGAAAAAAGATGGCACCAAACTTTGGACTAGTCATCGTAATAACAATTATACTTTGGGTGAATGGGATTTATCGACAGCATGGGATTTAAGTACACGAACGTTTAATAGAACAGTAAGCATGAAAGATGTACATAACTGGATCAAGGGAAGTTACACGAGTTCTACTGTTACTGATTACGCAGATCACGGGTTATACGCGTATAGCGCCAATAATTCATATTATTTTTTGAACTTTGAATTTTCTGATGACGGAACTCAGTTTAAAGCATGTAGACAATATTATAATACAAATTCCACTTACAGACGTCCTAACTATGGTAATTCTTATATGTATCAAATAGAATGTACCACTCCATGGGATTTAAGTTCTGTGCGATGGTACGGAAAATCAATAACCCGGGTAGGTGGAACGAGAGGCACAACTAGTACTGGTTGGACGTATGGTGCTAATTGGAGACATGGAGACGGAACAAAGATGATAGGCGGTGGTGGGTTTGGTGCTCCTGATGGTATGTATGTTAAAGATTGTGGCGGTAAATCATATTCTGCCGGTTCTTTTACTGCTATTACTAATTCTGGTGGTCAAATAGATACTAGTGGTTGGACAGATATCAATAGTGTATCAGTGACAGAAACAGCAGGAAGCGCTAATATATATTATTGCTATAGTATAGATAATAAGACTACATGGAAAGTAATTAGTAATACAGATGGCGAACGTTCGATCGCGAGAAATAATAGCGGCACGTGGCAATATAATGATAATAATACTTACGGAACCACAAATTGGGTAAACTCGACAGTAAATGATGAGAAAAAAGCTATTCAACAGGCTTTAGGTGTTACAGCTAATCAAATGGATAAAACTCAATTTGAAGCAGTTACAGATGCAAATCATATCACAACGGGATCTACACTAGATTTAGCTATGACGTTTGTGAGTACGAGTACTACTACTTCACCAACTTCTGACGGTGTATCTTTAAATTATGCAGGAAATTCTGGTGATCAAGGCGCTATACTTGGTACTGACTATAATTGGAAATTAGCTAATACAACGACTGTCGAAGTTACAGCGCTAGCTCCTGGCAATCTTAAAGTTCGAATAGTGTAAAACGAGGTTTTATAAATAATGTTATCTGGTGAAATTCAAATTAAAAAACCCGACGGAACAATCAAAACTTTAAAGTTACAATCTAAACCTAGAAACGAGGAAAAAGCTCATGGCGACTCTTCAACACCCAACTCTGGTACGGAACACGATCGCAGACACAGTAGTAGATCTGATTGACGCGGGCGGTTCAGCCGGTACTCTTAACTTCTATACTTCAAACGGTGGCACACTGCTTGCTACGTTGACTTTTTCAGGCACCGCTTTTGGCGCTGCTTCTTCTGGTGTAGCAACTGCTTCTGCAATCACTGAAGATGCTAATACCGCCGCTGGTACTGTAGCCTGGTTTGAAGTACATGATTCTTCAGGTAACACCATCTTCGAAGGTGATGTGACTGACGATGATACAGGAACGGGCTCAATCTTGTTGTCATCTACCACTCTTGGTACTGGTGACACCCTGTCAGTTACTTCGCTTACATATACTGCACCTAATTGATCTAGTAACTGACTAGAACATAGACAGCCCGATCGAAAGATCGTGGCTGTTTATCGTTTAGGAGTAGACAGTGGCACGCATAATATATGTAGCAGACGATTATGTTGATGTCGGATATGTAAAGAAATTCGAAGAGGCTTCGGGTAGTTTACAGTCCGATAACGCGTCTGTATCTGGTAGCGTTACTGTTACTCCAATCACTACCGCCGGCGGATCACTTGTATCTGATCAATCCACTGTATCAGGCATTGGTCAACGTGAAGTTACTGCTGCAGGTAATTTCGCTCCAACCCCATCTTTTGTAGGAAATGGTACTCGAACTGTAACAGGTTCGGGCACTGTTGGTGCTCATACCCCAGAAACAATTACTTACTCAGTTACAAATGATGGAGCTAGCGCTTATCTCTTCGACAACGTAAGTAATCCTACACTTTACCTCAAACGAGGTTCTACATACAATTTCAATATCAATGCGTCGGGTCATCCGTTCTGGATAAAGACCACATCGAGCACTGGCACAACAAATCAATATAACGATGGTGTATCAAATAATGGTATCGATAGTGGTACCATTACATTCGTCGTGCCTGATGATGCGCCTGATACATTATACTATAATTGTCAATATCATGGAAGTATGGCAGGAACATTCAATGTTGTATCAGGCCAACTTTCAAATGTAGATGGTGTAGCCGAAAGAGAAATTACAATTACTGGCAATTTGCTAGTAGCAAATAGTTCCGTTTCAGCTAACGGCACAATTAGTTCTGCCGCTATTACAGCAACAGGCTCATTAACACCCACTGACTCAATAGTCAGTGGTACTACTGTGAGAGAAATTAAAGCAGTAGCAAATCTTGTCACTACTCAATCGATAGCTGGAACTGGTAATCGAACTGTTACATCTTCTATATCTCTACCTCAAAATAATTCATCTGTAGCTGGAGATGGAAAACGTACTATAACAAGTACTGCGGCGCTGAGCGTTGGTAATACTAGCGTTTCAGGCATAGGTGAAAGAGAGATACCGTTTATCAATGGTGTGTTCGGTATATCAAACTCTTCTGTATCTGCTACGACTCAAAAAACTATCACTGCATCTGGTAGTTTAGTGCCAACTGCCTCTTTTGTAGGTAATGGTATTAGAACAGTTAAAGCGACCGGTGATTTAAACAATGTTTCTGCTATAACTGGATCAGGTGAAAGAACAGTAAAAGCAGAAGGCGCTAGCCTCACAGTTAGATCAACATTATCTGCGACGGGCTATAGACAAGTCAATGCAACTGGTGCACTTGCTGTCACTTCGTCAACTGTAGGTTCTGGAGAACGTGAAATTACAGGTACGGGTAATTTGACAACTGATGCTGCTGTTGTTGGTGGTGGTGATAGATTGATATTAGGCAGTATAGCTCTAGTTACTCAATCTGCTGTATCAGGTACTGGAACGAGAGAAATCATTGCTAATGGTGATTTAAATCCAACAGCGATATTCCTGGGTAGTGGTGAAAGAACAGTTACAGTCAGAGGTAACTATGACGATCTATTAGCAGATGCTATTGTTGTGTCAGGATCAGGTGAAAGATCTGTCACAACATCTATATCTCTCACAACATCAGCTCAAGTTTCTGGCATAGGTACGCGTAAAGTATTTGGTGCTGGTTCAATTATTTCTAATAATTCTGCTGTAGGTGTAGGTGAAAGAACTATAACGGGTACTGGTAATCTCGTTACATCTGCTAGCATTGTCAGTATAGGTGAAAGAACAGTAACAGGTGTTGGTAATTTAGTAACGACAGCCTCAGTATCTGGTATAGGTGGTGTCTTTACAGTTGCGATAGGAAATATAGTCGCGTCTGATTCTGTAGTTTCAGGCGATGGTACTCGGACAATTACTAGCGCTGTTGCAATTCAGACAGAGGCAACTGTCGCGGGTGTAGGTACGAGAAAGATTATTGGTTCTGCAGCACTACAACCAACAGCAATATTTGTTACTTCACCAATTGGTGAGAGAACTATTGTCGGTTCAGGTTCACTCGTTAGTACATCATCAATCCTTACGAGTAATGTACATCGCAATATTACAGCTCACGGCGATCTGAGCATAACGGTCTCAGTGTCTGGAATTGGTGAAAGAATCATACCGAGTGATGGCATATTTGGTATTACTCAATCAGCCGTCAGCGCTAGCGGTACAAGAAAGATTACGACTGACATCAATCTAACGCCTCAATCATCTGTTAGCGGTACAGGTATTCATAAGGTAGTTGGTACTGGCGCGCTAATTACTAGCTCTACTGTTAACGGCGAAGGCAGATCTGCAATTATTATAGATGCTAATTTCACTCCGACAGATTGTGTAGTTAGTGGCATAGGCGAAAGAATAATTACAGGAGTTGGTGATCTTGTCACTACTGGTAGCTCAGTTGGTATTGGTGAAAGAACGATAACAGGAACTGGTACACTCGTATCTGATAGTTCATCTGTCGGTATAGGTGAAAGAAAAATTGTTGGCTCAGGTAATCTCGTAGCGACGGATTCGATAGTCACATCAGTTGTGATCAGAACTAATCCTGGTTCTGGTGATTTGATTTCTGATAATGCATCGATATCTGCAATCGGTGAAAGAATTATTAAAGCTAACGGTTCTCTCGTTTCTGGCAATTCAACAGTACAATCACCATCTAATATTCGAACAGTGACACTGAATGGCCTCGCTGTTCAACCCGCTTCGACTGTTTCTGGCTTTGGTATTCACAAAGTATTTGGTACCGGTAATCTGCAATCTCAATCTACAGTTGAAGGTATCGGAGATATACCACGCAGGCATCAGAGAGCAAATGGTGATCTACGACCTTCTGTCGTTGTCAACGGCGAAGGTAAGAGAACAGTCAAAGGTAATGGTTCGCTGACAACGACAGCGCAAGTTGTCTGTATTACTACTCGTAAGATCATTAGTACAAGCGCTAATCTGCCTCAGAATAATAGTAGAGTTGTATCACCTGCAGAGAGAATAGTGAAAGTCATCGGTATCAGTGGAATGACTGATTCAATTGTTGCTGGTGTGGGAATCAAATCAGATACGCTTATTTTGGCTGGATTCCGAGGTATTACGAATGCCGCAGTAGCGGGAGTTGGCACTACAACAAATATTGATCAATTTATCGTAGTGAGAGTGTTTGAACCAGATAATATCGTAACGCGTGTATATCCACCAAAAGATATTACAGTGCGGTCACGCTCATAGTTGCATAAATAAATTAAAGCTACGGAGAAAAATAAATGGCAGTTCCTACAACGAGAGATGATTTTAAGGAGTATTGCCTTCGGTCTCTTGGTAAACCTGTTATAGAAATCAATGTCGACGATCTGCAAGTAGAAGACAGAATCGATCAGGCTTTGCGTTTCTATTGGGACTATCACTTTGACGGCACTGAAAAGATTTACTATAAACACCAAATAGATGCAAACACCATTTCTAACAAATATATTGATTTGCCTGAAAATATTATAGGAGCTGTCAAGCTTTTTCCAATAGGTGATCCAAATACATCATCAGGCGATATTTTTAACATACGATATCAGATAGCACTTAATGATTTGTATACATTGACAAATGTGGCTCTGATTGATTATTATATGACAATGGAACATCTAGCTTTAGTTTCAGAACTTTTAGTCGGAAAACCACAGATTAGATTTAATAGGCATCGAAACAGATTACATATAGACGAGACGGCCGGTGATCTCGCGATAGGCCAATATCTATTAATAGAAGCTTATGAATTAGTAGATCCAACTACATACACAGATGTATGGGCCGATAGATGGCTACAACATTATACAGCGCAGTTGATCAAACGACAATGGGGTACAAATCTTACGAAATTTGAGGGATTACAATTACCTGGCGGTGTGACATTCAACGGCCGACAAATATATGACGAGGCCGATGCTGAAGTCAAGAGATTAGAAGATGAGATGATAAACAATTACAGTTTGCCTGTAATGGATATGATTGGTTAGCACTAGCTAATTATACACACAACTTAGGAATTGTACATAGGAATGGCCACAAATCCATATTTCAATAACTTTACCAATACATCAGAGCAAGATCTGATCGAGGATTTGATCATTGAATCAATCAAGATTTATGGTCATGACGTATGGTATTGTCCGCGCACTATCGTGTCAAAAGATGGTGTTCTCAATGAGGACGCTCTGTCTACCTATGACTATTCTTATCAGATTGAAATGTATATTAAGAATGTTGAAGGATTTGAGGGCGAAGGCGATTTTCTCTCTCGATTTAATATACAGATAAGAGATGAGATCACATTTACTGTCGCTAATAAGAGATATAACGAGTCTATCGGTGATTATGAAGATTCGCCGCGGCCGAAAGAAGGCGATATCATCTATTTTCCTCTTACAGAAAAAGTATACGTCATTAAATTTGCAGAGCACGAAGCTCCAGTTTTCTATCAACTCGGAGCATTGCAATGTTACGATCTGATTTGTGAACAGTTTGAATATAGTAATGAGAAGCTTAATACCGGTATCGCAGCTATTGATAATATGGAAACAAATTATAGTCTAGCCATGGCCACTACTGATGGCTTACAGCTCGATGCAAATAATGATATTATTATCGATGCGAATACTGGTCGACCTCTCGGCGTATCTAACTTTGATCCTGATGATGTTTTCGATGATTCATCAGAATTCCAAACCGCAGCATTAGATTTTGTTGACTTTTCAGAAGAAGATCCATTTAGCGAAGGTGGACGTTACTAATGTTTGGTAGAACTTTTTATCACGACACTCTGAGAAAGTATGTCATATTATTTGGCACACTATTCAATGATATACAAATCAATAGAGAAAATACAGATGGTCGTGTTAAGCAAGTGGTTAAAGTACCATTGTCATACGGTCCTCGCGAAAAGTTCTTAGCTCGTATTGAGGGAATTGATGGAGGTAGAGATCCACAAGAACAACCATTCTCCATTGTCTTACCTCGTATGGGATTTGAAATCACAGGATTTAATTATGCACCCGAAAGAAAATTGCCCACCGCTAATAAGTTTGTGACTACTGCTCATGATGATAATTTCGGCAAAAGAAAAAAGATACGATATAATCCAGTACCATATGATATTACTTTTACTCTTTCAATATTTGTCAAAAACTCTACTGATGGTACAAGAATAGTAGAACAAATTTTACCATATTTTACACCTGAATGGACAACAACTGTTCAATTGACAACTGATCCTGATGTTGTTCTCGATATACCACTTGTTTTACAAAGTACAAATCAAGACGATGTATATGAAGGTGGTTTTGAAGAGAGAAGGGCGTTGATCTGGTCATTAGATTTTACAATGAAAGGATATTTTTTTGGACCGGATTATCAAAAGCAAATCATCAAACTTGCAAACACACAGATTTATGATACAACTTTTCTTGATGATATTACTGCAGCACCTGAATCTGGTTTAGAACAAGCAGCGCGCATTGTCAATCAACCAGGTTTATTGGCAGATAATACACCGACAAAATATTCAGCACTTAATATCGTACAAGCGACTGCTGTTGCTACTATTACTAATGGATCGGTAACGGATATTTCTATCACAAATGTTGGAGCAGGTTATTCTACGGCAGCTGTTACTATTAGTGGTGGCGGAGGTTCGTCAGCAACCGCTAGCATTGTTGTAGATACTGACACCGATACTATACAAAGTATAACGATGACAAACGGTGGTTCAGGTTATACTAGTACACCATCAGTTAATATTACGGCTCCCGATTTATTATCGATACCTACTTCGGCGATATCAGCTGATTCAAATTATGGTGATGTTATTGTAATAGCTGACCCATACCCAGATTTGGAGTAAATTATGAAAGAGAAACTTGACGATATTCTCGATATAAAAGAAACTACTGTAGTAGAGATTGGTAATGAAGAAAAATTACCTACCACTTATAGACCATCACTCGAATCAGATA
>Ga0222718_10001524_pt1 | contig 21965 bp, 32 predicted proteins | sample C33_27DmetaG_FD_165045 | JGI IMG/M metagenome (GOLD analysis project Ga0222718, IMG submission 165045) | Estuarine water microbial communities from San Francisco Bay, California, United States - C33_27D | ecosystem: Environmental > Aquatic > Marine > Unclassified | place: USA: California...
TGAAGTTTGCTCTTCCGCCTGCTGGTAATGTATTATCGTAAGCCATTTTAAAGTCTCCTATAATGTACTACTGATTGTTATTAGATGTTAGTCACAACTGCAACTGTAGTTCCACCCACGTCGATAGAAGCATCGTCTGAAGTAGAAGTCGAACTCGCTCTACATTTCACTGATCCTAACGCTCTAAGGTAAGTCTGCATGTTTGCCGCCGCCGCTGTCTGTGGTGATGCTGGAGTACCAGTTCCTGTGTCTGCCCAAGAATCTGCTCTCTCAACTGCCACAGTGATTACACCGTTGGTTGTTGTTACATTATAGTACTTTAAAGTACCTCTTGTTGCAATCGCTTGTAAAATTCTGTCCACGATTCCATCTTTGTGCGTGTTCGCATCGATATCAACTGCCGCTGTTGAACTGTCTGTGACCGTTACTGTGAAGTACTCGATCGCAACGTCACCAAATGTAGTTGTATCTGCTACGAAAATCGCATTATTGTTTGATATTGCCATTTTTAATCCTCCTTTTTTTCTGATTTAAATGACTATGATCCCGCTCAGGGATCAAGTTGCAAGTATTTAGTGGTAAAGTTGGTAAATTATGCTGTAATATTAAGATTTAAGCCACACTTCGTCACTTTTAGTGCGTTTTTGGAACTTGTAGCCTAGATCCTTCAGTATAGACTCACATTTCACAACAACATCAATCCTCTTGTCTCTCTTCATCTCTATATTGATCACGGGATCGTTCTTGCTCAATGTTTCCCTCGCTCCGTTCAGTAATGGTATCTCAAATCCGTCTACATCTATCTTCACGAAGTCAACGTTGGTCAATCCAAAACTGTCAAGTGTCCTGCAGTCTATGTCTCCATCCTCTTCATGTAACACAGTCGAGTTGAAGTCTTGCTTGGCTTTGTGTTCTTTGTCTGACAATCCGTAAGGCCAGAGCAATACATTTTTCTCTTGTATGTTCTTATTGAAACATTCTCTGAAGTTGGGGTTTGGTTCGAAGCACACCACACTCTTGAAACGTTTGGCCAAGGGTCTGGTCCACTGTCCGATGTTGCTACCTATGTCCAGGCACACACGCCATTGCTTGACGTATTTCAAACTGGCATCCCTCTGTGCCTGCTGTCCGTTGCCTGCGTCTTCTAGGTAAGTGGGTTTGGTGTGATGTCCGTAGAGTACCCAGAAACTATTCGCTTCCGGCATCACATTCCTTACAAGCACAGTCTGGACAGTCCCTGCACTCGGTACAGGATTTTCTACAGTGCTGTTCGCATTCACACTTCTCACAAATATATTTGATCATCATCATAGTTCCTTGAATTTCTTTAATATGTCAGTGTTGGGCAGTTTGGCCTGTAGTTGCTGTTGCAGTCTGTGTAGGGTCTGCATCTTCATTTTTGAATTCAAACTGTGGTAGTTGGCCACCGCACGTCTTATGTTCTTGAGGGTGGCATCTGTGATGTTTAGTGCCCTCTCTAGGTGTGTTAGATTTTTAAAGTGATCCTCCCATGTCCTCAGGTATCTCCTCAGTGCCATCACGGGCACCGGCTGTCTCTGTCTCATGGCCTGTGCTTGGTCCTTGTTCTTGAGTTTCTTGGTGATATCGGGATCACCTGACACTATGGCCAGCATGTTTGATAGGTCATTGTTGATCATCCTCACTTGATCGAAGGTTCCTTTGGCCATGGTCTGGTCCGCGTATGATTTCACAAAAGATTGTGTGTCGCTGTTTTGACTCATAACGGCCAGTGCCAGGAAACTGAGATATATCCTCTCCGTGACCTCTGGGAAAGTGAATCTCTGCAAGTCACTATGTCTCCTTATGACCTTGCCCTCAGATACATACTTTAAAAATGGTGTTAACATACGGGTATTTATAGGGCAAATGCAAAGAAATTTTATTCTCACGGACTTGATGAAGACTGGCAAGCACCAGGATCTCAAACAATTTATCGACTGTCACAGCCTGCAAGATCAAGTATTCGATTGCGAATATGAGTATTACAGGTTACACAATTACGACCTCGACAATTATGATAGGCGCTTTGTGATCATCGACGTCAGGCATGACAACGAAAGGATCATTCAAAACAAGGAGTTCCGTGACGAGATGGACAGGAGGTGTAAACTTTTACACAGTCAAGGGTTCGTGTTTGTGAGGGCAACACCATGGGAATCTAAAGACAACATTGTCAGCACAAAAATGTATCCTGAGATAGATGTGGAACACATCGATTGGACCGGAGGTACCAGTTGGTTCTGGTTCTACATGTACAACAAGCACAAAGACAAAAATTTTAGTTTTGATCACACTAACAAAAAGTATGATTTCTTGTATCTCAACAAGCAACCTAGAGCACACAGGAAAAAACTATACAACAAGTTATTTGACAGTGGTATATTAGAAAACAGTCTGCACACACGTTGGCCTACCAGGAAACTGCCTGCGGAATATGAACTTCCTTGGGCACAGGATTATCCGCAGTATGGCATGGACCAAGACATATACGAGAAGCCCTACAACGATACTGCTTGTAGCATTGTGTCAGAGACCAACGACAATGATCATGAAGTGTTCATGACAGAGAAGATCTGGAAACCCATAATAGCACAACAGTTTTTCATTGTGCATGGCAATTACCTTTACCTACAGAAACTGAGGGATATGGGATTCAGGACATTCAACAACTACTTCGAAGAAGCATATGACTTAGACAGGGATCCAGATGTGAGAATCAACACCATTGCTGATGTGTGTGACCGATTGCGTGACGCTCCATGGCAAGATATGTATCTGCAGAGCCAAGCATTAAGACAACACAATTATAATAATTTTTTCAACAAAGAGAAATTAAGTTTGGCAATCAATGATACGTTGAATCTATTTCTTGAATTTGCTGATACCGGTCAAATTCCTTCTTGAGAATCCCAACCTATCAACCAACTTGACGGCATTGCCTGACCTGTCCACTGCAACGAATCCTTCAGGCTCGGTGACTTCGAGACCACCATCCGTCTGCTGGAAAGATCCTATGGCCTGTGCCTGATTCATTTTCTTCAATACAAATGCTTTCATGGTCTGTGCCGCCCTGTAGAACGTCAGCATGGCCTGTAATGGTTTCTTGGCCCTGTTAAGGAACACGGGCATCTGTTTCATCTTGTCCTGTCTCAGTTGTAAGGCCTTCTGTGCCTTCAGTCCAGACATCTGCTGTTGCATCCTGTCTGTGTAGAACTTCTTGAATCCCAGTAGAAACTTGTTTGCGTCATTGGGCAGTTGTCCTTCCCTGACCATGGCGTTGATGTACATCTGGAACATGGGCACGAAGTCCGTGTTCTGTCCCAACACACTGGATAGGTTACGTGGTACGTTGTTCAACAAGTTCTCCAGTTTCTCTATTCCATTATAGAACTGTTTAGTCTCCTCGTCCGTGAACTTGGCACTGCCTGATACGTCCTTGTATGTGGCGTTGTCGAAGAACACGTCATTGCTCTTGGCGAACGAACTCACGTCCGCTCCACCTGACGCGGTCATGTCTGCCAGCGTGTCTCCGTTGTAAGTTGTGTGGAATATGATTCCGACCTTGGCTCTGTCTATCTGTTTGGCCAGGTCGCCACCTTCCGGCACTGCGTATGTGATCGTGTTTGGTGTAAATGTCAAGTGAGGTTTGCCATCGATATTCTTCCTTGTGATGTCTTCGTTTGTGTACAGGAGGTCTCCCTGCACCACGCTCTGTATGTTCAATTTCTTGAGATGCACCAGACACTTCAACAGTTTCTGCCCCAGTTCGTCTGTTCCGTGATTGTTTGCTATGTCTCTCTTGGTGTAATTAATTTTTGCCGCCTTGGCGAATACAGATTTTGTTCCTACGAAGAACCGACCGTTGTCTGGATTGGTCCCACACACCACAGCGGGTGCACCGTCCCACTTGACAGAAACACTCATTGCCTCTGAACTTGATCCTTTGAGAGTTAATAGAAGTCCCCTGAAGTATTCTACAACTGCCTTGCCGCCCTCGTGGCCGTCAGTGATCACTATGTCCTCTATGTGCTCTAGGTGTGTCCTCTTGAACTCTGTCAGGACATCTTCTATCAACATGATTAGTCCTCTCGGTAGTCGCCGTCTCGGATTTTTAGTAGATTCTCTTTGACGTCTCTGTTCTCTTTGATACGGGCCACGCCCTTGCTGAACTTGGATGCGTCCATGTTCTTGATCGCTGAATTGAATTTCTTCTCCAGTTTGAACGCTGTGTCCTGGTCGAAGTTCTCCCTGATGTATGTGATCAGTCTTATGGTCGACTCCAGGATGTGTGAGGCCCTGCTCTCCACCACCTCTTCTTTGTCCCTCTTTAGGGGCATGGAGCTCAGTTCTTCTAACAGGCTTTTAGTATGTTTTTGCATTGCAGGTATTTACTCTTTATTGTAGCACAATTCTAGCATAAGTCTACTGATTAATGTGGGACAAAAGGTAATTCTCAAGGTGTTTGTATTGATCTGGTGCATGATGAATGTTGAAGTCAACACCATCATTGTTGTCCATGCTGTCCCACATGTACTTGTTGCCACAGAATTTGAAGAGATCGATAACATTTTTATTTGTTTCTATCATTTTGAGTTTCTCAAATCCTTTATATCCCTTTATGTGTTTTCTGTCAAACTCGTTGCACATGTCAAAAAATAAGTGCCTTATCCTTTTGCTTTCAAGGAATGAACTTAACATGATGATCTCTAAAAAAAGTTTATCCCAATATGTTTTTATAGTAGGAATTGATCCATAATACAGGTCTATCATGTTTTTTAAATTGCTGAGATCCACATCTTCGTGCAATTGATCCGAGTATGCATCCAGTAACTCTTTTCTTTGCAGTGGGAACCAACTACCGTCTATCTGATCCTCATTGTCACTTATTGCCAACTCCCATCTATGTGCGAAAGTTATAGGTACGATGACGAACTCTGGATTACCATTCTGTGCTATCCATTCTATGGTGCTCCTGCAGGTCCTCTGGAAACTGGTAGCCACTTTTGATAAGTTTACGGCATTGTCACACCCAAGATCCTCGATCAAGTTCTGTGTGGGTGTCCAACACTCACCAAAACTGCAACCATTTACTAATAATGTCTTCTTCATACACACATATATATATATATTAGTATGACTATGAGTAGGCAACAAAAAATACGCATGTATTCACATCACGATCACGACCTAGATGTCGAGGAGGAGTTCTGGCCCATCATGGGCATACTGCTGGCCATATTGGCTGTGTGGACAGGAACGATACATCTCATAGACTGGCTGACATTTGATGCCATTGTATGGTGGGCGGAACCATTTACTATTGCACCTGTCATATTTTTAATCATCATGAAGGAGCGGTTTGATTCATTGAATCCCTTGCACTGGTGGCCCATGTTCTGGGGGTACAAGGCAAAGTTGTCTGATGAGGACAGGATCACTATCAGGCCCACGGACACGGAGAGGATCATGCGACAGCATGGTGGTCCCATAAACGTACACATCATCGACTACGAACACATAAAATTCCGTAGGAAGCGAGATGCGGTTATTTTTGGTCTGAGGTATTTCTAGAGGACCTGAACACGGTGCCGTGCTTGTGCTCGTACAACTCTATCTTGTCTGACAGTTCCTTGACTATCTGTTGGTAGTCCCTTATCTGCACTTCTAGGTTGCCTATCTGTGCCTTCAATAACTTGACGTTATTTTCCCTGTCCATTGTAAGCCTTGTGACTCCTCTTCTTGGACTTGTTCATCGAGCTCATCTTGATCCTGCTCTTGTTCTTGCCCTGTGAAGTCTTCTTGGGTTTACCTTTTGTGTATCCTGAAACGTTTATCATGTTTATATAATATAGTAGACAGTGTTGATAGTCAAGTGTATAATGTAAATATTAACATGATAAAATATCAACTGAGATGCAGGTGTGAACACGAGTTCGAGGGCTGGTTCCCCAACAGCAAGGAATACACCAGGCAGAAGAACAAGGCACTGATCAACTGTCCCATGTGCGACAGCACGGCAGTGGACAAGTCCATCATGGCACCAAATGTCAAACAGTCCAAGATCAATGTTGAACCCGGTGAGGACTTCATGGTGATGGGCGAGAGTGCTGACCAGATACTGCGTAAGCTCAACAAAAAGATCAAGAAGGACTTCCAGGACGTTGGCAAGAACTTCGCCAGGGAGGCCAGGAAGGCACACCGGGGCAAACGTGACCAGAAGTTCTATGGCACATCATCCAAGAAAGAGGTCGATCAACTGCTGGACGAGGGCATAGACATCTTCCAAGTGCCTGACTACAAGGACAATTAGCCGCATAAGAGTTGATCTTTCTTGTCCGGTTGACCAAATACACTTTCTAGTATATAATTGTAACATGGAACGTAGGATAACAGAGATTGAAACTCCAGAGTTACGTAACCATATAACACAAACCAAGGAAAAGGAAACAATATGCTAACAGGTATGTTCAATACACTTTTTCCTTCTATTAAAAAGGAAGAAAAAACCATGGCAAACTCAACACAATACGTTGTATACACAAGAAACTTCAAATCAAGAGCGAAGCAGATCGGTGTGTTCGCGGAACCGGCTTCTTCTTACAAAGTGAATGGAGAAATTCACGGTGGTAAGATCAAGTTCAAAAACCTAGCAGTGAAAAACACTGCGAGAAAAACGGCTACTAACAAGTTGTTATCGAAAGGTTTAGACTTCACAGTAGAAGTACTAGGTGTTGCACCTAAGAACTCTGCTTTGACCATGAAGTCAAACATCATTTCTTTATTGAAGAAATCAGGCAGAAAAGTAATCAACTACTCTGCTTAATTCCCAATAGTTAAGTTGTTGGAGTGGGCGACGAGAAATCTTCGCCCCTCTACTAAGGCATAAGTAAATTTGAGACAAGAGTAACAAGACAAGACGCAGAAGAATTAACAACACTCCCGCCCTATTTTAGATACAGACTACCTCATAAAAGTAACATTAACGAAAGAACAAACATGAGCAATCAAGGAACAGTGAAATGGTTCAACGCCTCTAAGGGTTTTGGATTCATCGCACATGAAGACAAGGATGTCTTCGTACACATCTCAGCAGTCGAGGCCGCAGGCCTGACTTCGTTGAACGAAGGTGACACTATTGCATTTGAAACACAGGATGGTCCTAAAGGACCCAGTGCTGTGAATCTATCAGTAGCGTAAATTTAGAGTATAAAAGGGGCGGTGCAGAAATGTATCGCCCTTTTTTGTGGCTGTATTATAGATTGGCTGTTGATGATACGGAGCCGTCTGCGTTCAACCACTCGTGCTTGTAAACCTCAACTCCATCTGCGAACATAACAGTACTGTCCGTCCAGGCATTTGAAGCGGCAGTGATGAAACTATTCTGGTCTGCTTCTGTGTCGAATTCCATGGTCATTTTAAGACCTTGGTCACTGTCTGCGAGAGCATAAGTCCTAGTCGGGTTGCCTGTTGAGTAAAGGGTGTCGTTGAGAGCGCAAAGTGTCTTTGCGTTATCGACAGATGTGAAAGTTTGAAGTGAAGAATCTTCGCTCCTCAATCTAAAGTATCTGTGATGTTTCCATTCTGCGGCCATGTTTAATGCTCCTTGTGTTGTGTGTATTTACCATAGTACACCACATTTGCCGCTTTGGGGTATGATCTCCATGGGTCAAATATGATGGTTTTGTCGTCTGCTGTTATTTTATCCGACTCATGCACACGCACTATGACCTCCACGGGGTTGTCGAAACCATGCACGATCTGACCACCGTGCTGTTTCACATAGTGTTGTACCAACAGGCTGTAGGAACCATCCACAAGATTGGTACCGGGTTTGTAACTGTCTGATGTAAAGAACACGTTGTTGCCGTGTTGCAATATTGTTCTAGCCATGTTCTCCGCCTGTTTCTCCCTCGCGGTCATTATGGTTTCGAAAAGGTCATAGCCCAGTCCTAGATCCTTGGCCAACCATCTCAGTGCGATGTTGTCCCTGGGGTGGCACGCACCACCGTCACCCATGCCCGCTTTCATGTACGCCGGACTGATTATTCTCTTTGTAGACCTAGACAAGGCCTGTGTGACTTTGTCTACATCCATGTTGCCGATCTTCTCGGCCACGTCCTGTATCATGTTGACCAGTGCGATCTTGTTGCTGATGAAGGTGTTGTAGAATATCTTCATCGACTCCACTTCCTCCCATGTGCCCATCTCCACTCGTGGATAGTTGTCACACACGGTGTTGTAGAATGCCTCCAGCAGTTCTGACCTCTGCTTACAGAGTTGGCCCTTGAGACCCCATTCAGTTCCTATCATGACCATCTCTGGGTTGATCATGTCATGCGCCACGGTGCCCATGGCTATAAGGTATGGGTTGTAAACCAAGCCCGTGTTGTTCAGCAGTGGAGCAAGTTCTCTCCTGACGGTGCCTGGCAGTACCGTTGATATCAGCACCAGTGTCTGTTCTGGTCTCATGTGTTCGTTGCATTTTGACAGTACCTGCTTGACCGCGTCGTAGTTGAAGTCCATCACGGGTAGGTGACTGGTTGGTGTCCTGCCGTCATATCCATCCTCGTGTGGGGTGGGTGTGGCCACGAACACGATGTCTCTGTCCTTGACAGTCTCCCTTATGCTGTCTCTGATTGTGATCTTGTTGCTGGTCCTGTGGGCGATGTCATATCCCGTCACGTCGAACCCCTTGTCCGCTATGGCCTCCGCACAGGGCATGCCCAGTTTGCCTAGGCCTATGAAACCTATCTTTGTGGCGTAAATTATTTTATTTTTGTTCCATAACATCATTGTCTCTCTAGGTCACATGTGACACAGTGGAATCCTCCACCCAGCGTCCTTGATTGTCTCATTGCTGTTGTAATTATCTTGTATCCTGCCCCTTGCAATTTTTCCTTGAGTTCCGTCTGTATTTCATCCACCACCACGGTCTCTGGATCCAGGGACAGCACGTTCATGCCTATCCATTTGGAAGCGTATGGGAAATGGTGGAAGGATCTTGGACGCACATCGTCTATCCATATCTTGGTGTAGTCTTGCATGAAGTCCGGTAGTTGGTCGTGCTTGACCCTTGATGCGTTGACCAAAACAGTGTCCTTGGACAACGACAGCAGTGTGGAGTCTATGTGTGTGATGTCATGTTCCACCACCCGCCACTTGATGACCTCGAATTCTGTGCCGACCTGGTGTTGTAGCCAGTCGGCTCCTGCCTCGTTGGCCGAATGGGACACCGAGTAGAGCAGTTTGTCATCCATCTTGAGCACGTTGGCCGCGTCGAATATGGGATCATAGGTGGTCAGGGGCCTTGGCGCCTTGACTATTTCGCAATCGGCATCTTGCAGGAACGGATACATTTGAAGTTCGTTGGCACGGCTAGAGAACGGAGTGGGACACTGTATCACCTTGTTCCCCACTGTCAGCAGTATGTCCCTGGCGGAATAGGCCCAGTGTTTCACACCAGAACTAGGACGTTTCACTTCAACGCCTCTGTCCTCCATGATTGAGGAGAGTCTTTGTAGATCTTCTCTGGCCTCCTGCGTCACATGATCGGGTGGCATGGGGTCTGTGAGTGTTTCGTGGTATGTTGATCTTGATATACCCTGATCAAATTCTGTATCACCAACAGGCCAATGGAAGTTTTCAACACTGCCTAGAATGATGGATTTGAGCAGACCATATTCGTTGGTAGTGGAGACCTTCATGCAAATATTTAACTGCGTACATAAAGATTAAATATGTTTATGGAAGTGACATTTACTGACAACCAAGGCAACACAGAATCGATCGATCTTTTGCGAGGCAAAATACAAGCAGAGCTCGATCTAGGCAATTCAGTCTTGGTAAAGTTATTGCAACCAGGGGTGATGTATGAAAAAGACAACAGATGGTGGACCGTTGTTGACTTCATGAACGAATGGGAAGGCAAGCCCGTGAGATTCCTATCAAACTTTGTACCATTGAGAGAGTGCAAGACACAATTTGATTACAGCAACGACATGTTCTTCACAGGACCAAGGCTCTATCAGGAAAATGCCATGTGTGTTGGCCTACTGTCCAAACTGTTGCCAACAGAACAGAAAAACACAGACAAATCATGGGACCTTTTGTTGGGCGAGTCCAGTGACAACAAGGACCTTTTGCACGAGTTGATCAGCAAACATCCAGTGTTGGCCAACACTTTCATGACCTACTTCGGTAAGGATGCCACCAAGGGACACTGGGGTCAAGATGTTGTTCGACCAAAGAAGCACACCGCGGAAACACTGGGACCTCTGGCCAACAGATTCAAAACACAGGTACGTTGCAGTGACTTGATTGATCCCACTATCTACAACCAGACACATTACACGGCCATGATAGAGACAACCATACACAATGACTTCGCCATGTTCTCAGAGAAGGAGGCCAAGCCAATAGTGGCCAAGAGACCTTTCATCATGTTCGGTGCCTGCGGACAACTGAAAGCATTCAGGAGTCTTGGATTCCGTACCTTCGATGACGTCATCGACGAATCATATGACCACGTAGATGACAAGGAACAGCGTTGGCGGCAGGCATTGGACAGCATGTTTGAACTGACCAACAAAGATCCGATAGAAGTCCATGAGAGGTTGGCTTCGGTTTTGTCACACAACAAAGATCATTTCGAAAACAGCGAATGGAAACGTTGTCATGAGTGGGATCATTATGAATAGGTTCAACATCAAGGTGCAGAATGACAAGATACTTAATGTCTCAGACACGATGGCCTACGTCTACGATTGCCTTGCCAGGAACAATGACATTTTCCTGTTCATTGACGAGTCTCCTGACCTGGCCTGTGTGTCAATCGGGGAGGAACTGTTTGTCACACTGCTTGGAAAACTTTGTGAAACATCTGGCTTTGATCCCAAAAGGATATCAATCGAGATAGAGAATCTCGTACAATCCGCATGCTGGCCCAACATAACAAGGTGTTATCGAAGCACGGATGTCTTCTTCGGGCAGGATATAGATTTCACAGTGGACAAGAAAATCAAGTACAAAACTGCATTGTTCGTTGGTGGCAGTAGATGGCCCAGGCTGTCTTTGGCGAGCTACCTTTATGAGCAACATCGGGACCATTCATTGATCACATACTGGCAGAATCTAAGAGACACCAACCAACCTTGCTATCTCCATCTAGACGAATTGTTCAAACAACACATGGTCAAAGGTGTTGACAGTAAGTTCCTAGCGAGGGTAAATAATTTCATTCAGGCACTGCCACTACATCTTGAAAAGAGTGACATTGATAAAAACAACAACGGTGGTTATATTGACTATACCGAGGCCTACGACCTGGTACCACATTACAACAAAGTTTTCTGTGACGTGGTTTGCGAAACCGTACACAATGGAAAAACTTTCGCCTTCACGGAGAAGATCGCCAGGTGTTGGATGACCAAGACTCCGTTCTTGGTTTTTGGCGCCAGGGATTACCTAATTAATCTCAGGAAACTGGGTTTCAGGACGTTTACATCTTTCTGGGACGAATCCTATGATAGGTATGATAACGTGACGAGGATAATGCTGATGCAAAGACAGATTGATAAGATCCATCATATGGATCATGCACAGATAGAAGAAATGTACCAGTGTTCCGAGATGCAGGACATTGTTGACAACAATTACGAAGTTTTTAAAAGTCTCGATCGAGAAAAGATACTGAAGGTGTTTGATATCACTTGAATTCTATAGACTTCTTGTGGTCCACGAGGCTCGGGGTGTCCTTCATCGTTGGACATTGCCTACACATGGCGTTGGGACTTCCAAAATTAGAAACAAATCTCGACAACTCTAAGTCTGTACACTGCACTGATAGTCCAGTGTCTAGATAGGGTGCCCATGCTTCTTTGTTGGGTTCATTGAATCTCTTGTGTAATTCCGGAGTGAGGCCTGCAATGGAACATTTAAACAATTTGTCATCGTGCATGAAAGCACACCGCTGGCAAACACAGATTTCAAAGGCATCCTTTGGATCATTGTCATGGGGCTCCATGTCATGGTAATCATTTTTATATGATTTTAAGAAATTGGTTGGATTATTGATCTGGAACTTGAAGTCTTTTGTAGTGGACCATCTGTTTATACCATATTCTGTTACCGGTCTGAAGTCGTAGGAACTAATGATCTGTTTGACTATTCTCCTCAGTGTGGTATTGTCCACGTGATAGGAGATTTTAAGTGTGCAATTTCCTATGTCGTTCATAAGATCAACGAGGTCCATGTGTTTGTGTAACAGCAGACCGTTGGTGGGCAATCTTATTTGAGTGTTGGGAAGTAGTTCTCGCAGGCCTGTCAGCCATTTCTTCAATTCAGGATTCATCAAGGGTTCTCCGCCCATGATGCCAACACATTCGAGGTCCAGTCTTTCTAGCCATGGGGAGAGTTGTCGTTTTCCTTGCTCCCATGTGACATAACCTGAATGCTTAAGATCGCTAAAGGTTGCACATGCCTTGCATGACAACTGACATGAATTGATCACCATCAATTCTACGTGTTCCAAATTATGTTTCATTGATGACTTTACCGGTTATCTGTATCACATGCCTATCAACTTCGCCCAGGTTGGCCGCCATGTGTTTGGTCGCACCTTGCCAACTGAACCACGAACCCGCGGGTCCTGTGCAGTATCTGTCCTCGATCCATAGTTGATGTCCGGGTGCGGGATCATGCAGGAATACCATTATCCTCACGATGTCTTCAACCCGGGCTTTCTTGTTCCTGGAGTAGGTTGGGTAGTTGTCCCGGTGCCATGGCAGTATCAGTCCTGGCGTGTACTTGGCGAAAGCATAGACGGAATCCTGTAAGTCAAACTGTGACAGCACGTAACCAAAGATCTTATCAACGTCGTCTGGTATGAAAACACCCTTGCCCACTTGCTCGAACTTAGGTATGAGGCATCCTACCCTGTCCTTGTATATTCCATAGTTCTCCTCTGGCGTAGTGAACCCTTGCCTCTTGTCGGGGTTCTCGTACCATGGCAGGGTTTCATAATCCCCAGCGTTCCATCGTACGGGTATCGTGCCTTGCTTGTTGTTCCAATCAGAGTGCGAATACATCATAATATATGTAGATAATTATCATTGTATGAAATCTATAGGATTCTTTGGAGACAGTTTCTGTGCCAGCAACCAGCCCGAGAGCTGGTGCAACATCCTGCAGGAGAAGTTGGGGTGTGAGAAGCCACGTTGGTTTGGTGAACCAGGCAGGAGCATATGGAGTGTGTTCTTCCAGTACAACAAACTGATAGAGACCAACAGCGTGCCAGACATATCCATATTCTGTTGGACAGAACCCTACAGGCTCTATCATCCCAAACATATTTTAAGTGCAAACACCGAACCCTTGGAGGGGGTTGATCCAAACATGTACAAAGCACTAGATGAATATTGGATACATCTGCACAACTATGCCAAGGACGAGATGGCGTATGAGTACGCACTGCGACACTATGATCAGAACATCCTGTCCAAGGTCAACAGTGACATCGTGCAGATGTGGAGTTTCAGACCTTTCGAGACGGCAGGCAAAGATGCAGGCATACGATTGACCACAGGAACATTCTTAGACGAGAGCATGTATGCTTTCAGTAAAGGCCCTGAGATGGCCACTGACCCTTCTTGGCAAGACAGGCATATCAATCACATGACTCCTGAAGAGAATCAACAATGGGCACAGAAAGTTTATGACAGGATCCGTTGAAACGTTTGAAGGCAAACTGTCGGAGTTCACAGGAGCACCCTACGTGGTGGCCACGGACTGTTGCACACACGCCATAGAACTGTGCTTCAGGCTGTTGCAAATAAAAACTTGTAGGTTCTCGGCACACACCTACATCAGTGTGCCCATGACCATGAAACTGTTGGGTGTGGAGTACGAACTATCAATGACACCATGGAAGGACGAATACCAGTTCCTGGGAACGCCCGTGTGGGACAGTGCCAGGTGCTTGAAGCCCAACATGTACAGGCACAGACAGTACCAATGCCTCAGTTTTGGACACAGCAAACCCCTGGACAATGTGAGGGGCGGAGCCATACTGTTGGACAACGAAGAACACTACAGACAGTTGAAGATGATGAGTTATGACGGGAGAGATCCAGCACATGATAGATGGACGGACCAGAAAGTATTCACACAGGGATTCCATTACATGATGAGGCACGAGGAGTGCGACAGTGCCACCCTGTTGTTGGAGAACTACATATCCGCTGGCAACTTCGAACACCGATACAAGCCATACCCAGATGTGAGTGACATAGAAATTGTATGAAAGTGAAAGGCTACGCAACATTTGATCCATTGAAGACCTGCCTGGTGGGCAGGACATATGGCAGGGAACAGTTCAAACAAATTAAGAACCAGAAAGTCAAAGACGTGTTGTTCAGGATACTGGACGAGACCGAGGAGGACTATCAGAATCTATGTGATGTGCTCAACAAGGCAGGGGTGGAGACCTTGCGTCCAGACATCGTGGCAACAGACACCACTCACAGACCAGCCAACCAACCCAGGGACGACATGGCAGTTATAGGTGAGACCCTGTACGTGAACAACAACAGGCCCGAATACAGATCCATACTAGACAAAGTGGAAAACAAGATCATCGTCGAGGACTGTGAACAACAGAAGTTGATCAGCACCAGTTTCATACACAGGATGGGCGACGGTCTTCATTGGGGTACAAACAAACCCACGTGGAGAGACAGTGCGTTGGTCAAGAAATACGAGCAACAGTGGACAGCGGAGGGCTTCAACGTCGACGTAATGGAGCACGAGGGACACGGAGACTGCACCTGGTGTGTGCCCAAGCCTGGTTGCATCGTGACCCTGTTCGAGATACAGAACTATGAGGAGAAGTTCCCGGGGTGGGACGTGTGTTACCTAGAGGACAAATACTGGGATCAGATGTCACCGTTCAGAAAAATCAAACAGAAGAATGGAGGCAAGTGGTGGGTGCCAGGCGAGGAGGACAGTGACGAGTTCTCACAGTACGTGGAGACCTACTTCGAGGACTGGGTAGGTTACGTGGAGGAGACCGTGTTCGAGGTCAACATGCTTTCACTGGATGCCGAAACCATACTGGTCAACAACTACAACAGACAGGTGTTCGACTTCTTGGAGAAGCACAGGATAACACCAGTGATCACACCTTTCAGACACAGATGGTTCTGGGATGGTGGTGTACACTGCGTCACACAGGACCTATACCGAGAAGGCTCGCTATTGGCTCGCTATTAGGTTCTGGTATTTTACGATTATTTTGAGTAGTCTGGAGTCGGTCCACCATACTTGCGGCCCTTGATACGCTTGCCGCTGACCTTCATGGTCTTGCCACCGATCTTCTCACTGCGGTTGCCGGTACGTTTCCTCTTGCCCTGTGACTTGCATGACGATATCCACGACGCAGGTAGATCCTTTGCTGGCCTGCTACAGGCACTGGCAGGTGCTGGTCCTATGTTCTCGTCCGTGTTGTATATCTCGAATATCTTCATAGCATGTGTATTTAACACATCCGTCCTGGTCAAGTTGATCTTGTGCAGAATGTAGCACCCTGTAACAATGCGTTATCAGTTCTAAGGTTTAAGCATCAGTTTAAGCATCAGTATAAGCACTGTTAGGTTTAGATGTGTTAGGTGTAAGGCCTATAAATACTCGTATGAAGATCACGGAAATCACCCTAGTGCCAACCAAATCACAAGACACAGGATCTAGTGCCACAATATCTAGTGCCATCAAAGGCGACCAGACACAAGATCTAGTGCCACAGGATATAGTGTCAGAGAACTGGCAAGGCACAATCGAGGAACACCCGGACCATTCGGCCATCGCGGAGGGCGTGAGCCAGATCCTGAGGCGTACCAAGGGCAAGGCTCCCAAGCAGGGTTTCAGATGCTCAAGTGGCCCAAGGAAAGGTCGCATCGTGGCCAAGCCCAGCACCTGTTTCCAGAAGACGGATCCCAAGAAGTCTGCCAAGATCAGGAAGAAGCGTCAGGCCAAGGCCGGCATAGCAGGCAAGAAACTGGCCATGACCAAGAGGTCTGGAGCAGGATCAAAGAGGTTGCAGGGTGTACAGATCAAACAGGCCAAGAACAAGGGCAAGTCAGTGGCCAAGAAGATAGGTGCCAAGGCACCCATCAAATCTCGAATTGTGAAATAATATGAGTTATATTGAATGGGTCAAAAGGCAGATCAGGCTTTTGAAACTTTCGAATGTGATCCGGTTTCCTATCGAGAAAAGATTGGAACAGATTCAGACAGAAAAAAAAGGACTAGTCCTCCAGTTCTATGCCTTGCTCTTTCAACACCTGCTCCACCGCTTCTCTGGGTGAGTAGGTCCACACGGTGAATCCGGCCTGGTTCATCTGGTCGCCGTCCACCACTGCCGTGATCCCGGAATGCTTCAAAACATTGTGGATCTCGGGCACGATGCTCCTGTCCTCATCCAAGTCCCAAGCACCTATGTCGGCCACCTGGAAATGGTGTCTATGTGTTTCATGTGTCGTCATTGTTATTCTCCTGCCTCCCTTATAAAATCTTTTAGGATCTGTTGGCTCTCCTCGTGTAGGCTACCCTTCCAGGCATCATCCTTCTTCATGTTCTGGATCTTGTTATAGGTCATCACACCTTTCAGGAGATTGCCTCCGGTGGGTGCATCTACTGAGACTATATTTACAGCCACGGCGAATATAGTTTCTATTATCACCTGAACTTGCTCTCCAGGTGTGATAGGTGCTCCTGGCACCACTGTTCGATCTCCATCTTTGCGGGTATGATCTCTGCCTCCCTGTATCCGAAACCCAGGCAGATGTCATGGAATCTCTCTCCAAACTTCTTCGGTCCCATCAGGGCGTCGTCACCATCCTGGGTGTATCCATCCAGGTAGTCGCCCTTGGTGTAGGCCTCAGTCATGTCGTCGACTATGTCTTCAATGGATTTAACCTGCAATCCTTCTATCATTATCTAACTATGCCTTTCTGCATTATCTCATGGTGATCCAATGCGTCTGCGAACTTGACTCTATGTTCATCTGGTGCCTTGATTGTGATATTGTAGTTGTGGATTTTTAACACCTTCTTCATATTCTCCACAGCCTCTAATCTGTTAGTCCTTGTTGGAAAACTTGAATCAGATAAGTCTAATTTAATCTTATTGAACAGGTCCATCAACTGGTCTATTTCTTTTTTGTTTAAGTGTTCTGACATTATACTTCCTCCCTTTGGTTAATGATTACCGCAAGTGCCTTCTTCAATGCCTCTGACGAGGACTGATATGAGATCTTCAGCACCTGCAACCTTGTAATCATAATTCATTTTAGCACGGATACCTATACCGTCAACCGGGGGATATTATATAATAATAATGTAGACATCATCTAGTGCCACTCAGTGAGACCAACTACTACATATAGTCTTTGGCAAAAAACACCCCATTCTATGCGACTTTCTAAGGTAGGTTGACGCATTACCAATCCATTATATACTGAAAGTAGAAAGAAGAAAGAATGAATTTAAAAAAAGTTTTTACAAGGTATTCAGACCTATTAGTCTATCTAAAAGGACTAAAGATATCAGCAGGCCTATATCCAAAAATTTACAGAGATATCTATCTTTATTCATCCAAGAACAAATATAATGAAATGACTTCTGTGGACGGTGAGAAGTTTCAACCTAGAGGTAAATTGGGCCAGACTTATTTGAACAATATTGATAATAGGGTGAATGCTCAGGACAGGGAGAATGCCGATGAGGAATTAGAAATTATTGGGCGTATCCATGTACCTATAGATCCTTTGAATCCAAAGAGATACGATGACCACAGAATAAGAAGATATCTTATAAAAGAATTCAAATGCAAACCAACAAGGGTACTTAAAGACAGGGAGTGGTTACAATTTCCTTGCAAGACGAAAGACGAAATGATCAAACTTTTCTATCAAGGTGTTCACCATATGGTTGAAGAGAAAAAAGCAATGGTGAACTTTGGTGCCAGACAGGTGCAGGCAGAATGTATCAAAAAGGCTGTGAAGTATTTCAAGAAGACAGGTAATAAGAAATTCTTAATCAATGCGATAATGCGATTTGGAAAGTCTTTCACGGCGTATGAGATAGCAAGGCTCCTAGGTAAAGAGAGTATCCTGGTATTGACTGGCAAACCCACAACCAAGCAGGAATGGTTAGGCCTACTAGGCGAGGAAGGACATATAAATTTCGCTGAGTGGACTGGCAAAGATAGTTTGGAATATGGTAGAACTCAGAAATTAAGTCATGAAAGGAAAGGCACAGAAGTTCATTTCGTATCATTGCAAGATTTTGATCTGTCTAAATCTAAATTGAAGAACATCAAATCAAATAGATATGATCTTGTAATCATTGATGAAGAGCATTACGGAGTAGAAACAGATAGGACATCAAAGATATTACAGTTGTTTCCAGGTGTTCAACAATTATATTTGAGTGGGACTCCATACAAGAGTCTTTCAACAGGCAAGTTCAGTGATGACGCCGTTTACCATTTCACATACATTGATGAACAGATCATAAGACGACAATTTGAACAAAAAAATTGGAAGGACGACATCGACGGTTATAGATGGTTGGTTCCAATAGAACTTCGTACGATATTGGTTGATAAAAATGTTAAAGATAAATTCAACGCCAATGTAAGGGACGACAAGGGTTGGAGTTTGACAAGACAATTTGGGTCAAACAAAGAAGGCGAACTACTTGATCCTTTTAGTGTTGATCTGTTTTTAGACAACCTTTCGGGAGGAGACTTCACAAAGAGGAAAGGCATTTACAGAAAGTTCTACAATTATCTGAAACATTCAATATGGATGATGCCACCCGATGTTAAGGCCATCAAGGCTTTGGCGGAAAGACTTAGACAGCATAAGTTCTTCAAAAGATTTAATATATTCCTTGCCAGCGGTGATGGAGTCAAAGACATTGATGATATCTTGCAAGTAATTGACCTTGATCCCGATACTCCAAGCATCACTTTGAGTTGTGATAGGTTTATGACAGGCACATCAAACAAGTATTGGCAGTCTATATTGATGTTGAATGATTGTGAGAGTCCTATGAAGTATTGGCAGTCAGGTTTCAGAGTAAAGACACCTTATCCAAAGTTCAAAGAGTCAGCAATGATATTTGATTTCAGTCCAGATAGGAGTTTGAAAATGATGTTTGAGATGTCTAGATCATACAAAGGCAAGAAGAACATTTCAGAGTCTTTGAGAGAATTGATAGATCATATGCCGATATTAGACGAGGGTTGTTTTGATTTCAAGGTAGCAGATGTTGAAAAAATACTAGGAAGATTAAAAGACATAGGATATTTGAATGATAGGTTTTCTAGAGAGACAATCATAAATCATGCAGGACTTAACTCTCACAAGGTGATATCGATGTTGGAGGATAAAGATCAGAACAATTCGAACTCAGATAATGTAGATGTCAATAATAATGAATTGGAAAAGACTAAGAATTATAATGGTAAGAAAAACTTGGGCAAGAAAAAAACAAGTTTAAAAGATCTCAAATTGAAGATCAAGACAGCAACGAAAAAGATTCCAAATCTAATGGTGGTTCATAAATCCATCAAACAATTTACAGACATTGAAAAATCAAATGGTCAGATTTTAGAAATTACAGGTTTATCATCAAGCGAATGGTCATTATTGAAAAACGAGTCGGCTATCAATATTGACGAAATTGATGACAGTATGGCAACCTTTGCCAACTCATATTCATTCTTTCAAAAGGTTGCCATATGATAAACTATCAGGAAAGAATATCTGAGGCAAGAAGGCTCGCAGAAAATTTATATGGTCATAAAAACGATAGTATCACACCGATGGCAGTTGTTGATAAGATCGGTAATCTGAGAGGAAAAAAGTTATTCAATTCAATTGAAGAAAAAATATTTGATCCTTTCTGTGGTTGTGGTGCTTTCCTACTGTTCTTCATAGACAAGTTTTTTAATAGTAAAGCCCATATCAAAGAATTTCCAAATCCAAAGAAAAGACTGGAGCATATCATTAAAAATCAGATATATGGCAATGACATCAAAGTTGAGAAAACCAGAATCACTGGGAATTTGATAGATTTCATTCTGCCCGGAGCACAAAAAAATATTGAAAATAAAGATTTTAGAGTATATAATAGTAAGATGCTCAAAGAATTCAACATAGTTGGAAATCCACCTTACACTAAAGATGATGTCCTGTTATACACTTATTTCTTTGAACAGGCCTTGCAAGGTAAAAGAGTTGTATTTGTTATGCCTGCAGACTTAGGCAGTCAACAGGTGAGATTAAAAGGTCATAACAATAGAGTCAAAAAACACCTAGTGACTGAACCAGAAAATGTGTCAGAGTATTTCAATGTTGGGTTGACTAATATACATTTGATAGACGCTGATCCTAATGTGGAGAATGTGGTTCCAGATTATGAAGACCCTGTTGAAAAGATGCCACTATTGTACCCTAGTAGAAAAAGATTAGATCCGAGAAGAGGTGTAGGTGAATATTCTAGAAAGGAAAACCTAGACCAAAATGGAGTGTATGTTTATGGAGGCGTGAAGAGAGGTGATATATTGGAAGGAGCAAAAATAAAAAAGAATGTCATTAAAATGAAAGAGGGCATGAAATCTAATAAACCATATATGGTATTGATAGGAGAGAACCCATCAAGAGGATTGTTCAATTGTTATGTGGCAGAAAATAATGGTACCACTTGGACCAGTGGTTTATTCGCTGTCTTCGTAGATTCAAAAGATGAAGGCGAAAAATTAAAAAAGCACCTACAATCTAAAGAAATACAAACAGAAGTTCAAAAAATGCTAGATGCGAAAGGTACATATTCTCTTTCAGGACCAATGACCGCTAGGCTTCCATGGTATGAATAAAGAACAAATAATAAATCATATAAGAAATAGGCCTTATATGTCTGGAGTAGACAGAGATAGAATAAGGATTAAAGCAACCAGCGAAGTTTTTACTCCAACTGAACTCGTTCAGAGAGCATTGGATAAATTTCCAAAGGAGGCTTTTGAGAAAAAAGAAGAAAAGTTTTTGGATCAATCGTGTGGCGATGGCCAGTTCCTAGGAGAGATTCTTATCCGAAAGATAGAAAACGGCATAGACTTTGAGCAGGCACTATCCACCATCTACGGAGTAGACCTTATGCAGGACAATGTGTACCTGTGTCGTGAACGATTGCTATGTGGACAGGAGCATCTGAGACCAATCGTTGAAAAGAACATAGTCTGTGCCGACGCATTGAGGTATCATTACAGATTTGATGGTACAGATCCGTATAAAACGGCCAAAGACCTACATTTTGACAGGTTGTTTGGCTAAAACCTTCCATTTTACGCGACTTTTTAGGTGGTTGACGCTATTACCATCCATGCTACAATGAATTATATTAACCAACAAAGGAGTTGAAAAAATGTATATGAAGTTGAACAAGTTGATCCAAGACGTCGGTGTGTTGAACAACGATGAATTGAACAAAGTGATAGAGGCGGTGAAGTTGAGAAGAAATCAATTACACTTCCAAGATGCTCATAATTTGAAATTCAGAGACAGGGTATCGTTCCAAGGCAGACACGGTAGAACAGAAACTGGTACCGTTGAGAAGGTTAAGATCAAATATGTGTTGGTAAGAACAGACGCAGGTCAGAGATGGAATGTACCTGGTTCTCATCTTACTTTAATTAAATCCAAGGAGGCGGTTGATGCCTAATTGGTGCGATAATCAAGTCACTATCACGGGGCCGAACTCCGTGATAGACAAGATAGAGAAGATTGTAAAAGAAGAAGACAGCACGAACGGACTCTTAAACTATATGAGTCCTATGCCAGCAGAGTTGAGAGACACGACGGCGGATGGTAGCAAGGACGAGGAGAT
>Ga0222718_10001527_pt1 | contig 21936 bp, 12 predicted proteins | sample C33_27DmetaG_FD_165045 | JGI IMG/M metagenome (GOLD analysis project Ga0222718, IMG submission 165045) | Estuarine water microbial communities from San Francisco Bay, California, United States - C33_27D | ecosystem: Environmental > Aquatic > Marine > Unclassified | place: USA: California...
TATCATTGAGTGAAGAGTCAACATCGGAGGAAACAATCTCTTCAACAACGTCTAAACCGACTCTATAAGAAGGAGTATTGGAATATTGATCAAGAATCAGTGTTTGGGCATTAACATTGACAAAATACCCTCTCAGGAAGTAAACACCCTGAGATAAATTGAATGATGAGCCAATAATTGCTGCATTTTGTGGAATTGTAGTTGCAAAACCCTCACCTTTAGAAATGAAAGTAGATGCATAAGTAATATTTGTGCTTGTGGTGAGAATTTCACTATCTAAAAATGTGCTTACTTCTTCATCAGAAGTGGAAGAATTCTCATAATTCAGATAAAGAGTATAAACTCCCCTCTCAGACTCACTATCTGTAATATATGTTACAACTTTTGCAGTGACTCCCGAAGTTGCACCAGTAATTGTTGTTCCAATTAGTTGGTCAAGATAAATTCCTACAGGAATGCCCAGAAATTCAGACTCAATTTGAATTCCATAGAAATTCTGAATATAGGTCAAGTCCCCAGGAATGACTTTAGCACCTTCTTTGAAGAAATGGTTACCCATTTCCTCAACTTGGTTTTGCAGAATAGACTGCAGACCAGTCAGTTCTCTTGCTTGAACAGGAAAACCAGGTTTAAATAGAACCTTATAATAATTCGACTGAGGATCAAAGTCGTCAAAATATGGAGCGACATTGAGATTAGTTTCCTGTGGCATATCTCTTAGAATTGCAAGATAACTTTAACGTCTTCTTTCTGTGAAGATGATCTGGTGACTGATGGCCTATTATCGACATAAATGATGTCACCAGAGTATTTTTGAGACTCTGGATTTGAAATTCCACTAATGAATTCTTGACCCAGATAGTAGGTACGACTATTTATTGTCGTAGATACACCTGTAAAGTTTTGGTCGATATTTAGTGTATTACCTGAATTAGGTGAGATTTGGATACTACCACCACTTGTAGGTGATGATGTAAATTTCAATTGTTCAAAACCATACACAGGAACAGTGTTCTGAGTACCATCAGTATTGAAACCAGCAGTTCTTCTATCCTGCCAATACTTCAAAATACCAGTTTGTTGGTCGTAAGATACAACTCTACCGATTGCTGTTGAACCCAAACCAACAGTTTGTGTAACAAAACTGTCAGCTGTAAAGACTGCTTCACTGTAACCAGTACCAACAAGCTTCAGTGCATAAAGTGCACTGGCCTTATCTTTGGTCAAATTGGTTGTTGAGTTGTAATTTGTGGGATTTTTGACAATTCCTACCTGTGCAAACTGATTTCCAGTGATAAAATCTGGATTTTGAGTGTCATTTTCAAATCTAGCATAAGAAAGTACGTTATAAGCACCTAATTCACGGTAAATATCTGCTCCGTGACCGCCTGGAGGGGGAATAATTACGTTAAAAACGGGTGCTACACTACCATTTGGGACACCACCATTCTCTAAATCAAGAGTTCCGAAGGAATATCCACTTCCTCCCCTTGAAATTGTCACAGATTCGACTTTTGAGTCGTTATTGATGACAACTGTGGCCTCCGCACCACGTCCATCACCCAAAATTGGCACTCTTGTATAGGTTACATTGGCAGTTCCGATACCAACTCCACGATTTCTAATGGTAACAATCTTTAATTGGCCACTTGTACCTGCATTTTCTCTTACAGAAGAGTAAGAAGTGTTGGTTTCCCAGTCAGTTGGGACTGCAATATAGTTCGTTGAGTCAAATTTGATGATTTGATTCGGCTTAATCGTGTAAAGATACTTCCAAATATAACCATCACCACTGCTTCCAGCCTCTCTTGGCTCCAAATCTGTGAAATTTGGCTCGTCAAGAGAAGGACCACCTCTAAAACTATTCTCTGGGTTTGCGTTATTAAACAGGCAGATATAAACTTTATACTCACTATTCATTACATAATAGTTGGAGTCGTAGATATCATATGCTCCAGATGGTTGTGAAGGATTATTTCTATCAATATCATTTCTCCACATATCATATGTGGTACCCGATTGCCAGGCAATTTTTCTTATAACCTGACTTACATCACCCGAATTAATCTTTTTAAGGGCCAACATGGTGTCCCAGTAATAGTTGGAATCATCCAAACTATCTTTAGGTGCTGGAGGATTAGAATTCCAGTCACTCTGAAACTCAGGAGCATCTGGTAAACCAATCCAAGCATAATAAGAATTAGAAGAATCTTGTACGGAATCAACAAAATTCTTCGCGTTCAAAATACGAAGTTGATCAGTAATTATCGCAGCCATGTTTAGAGGACTTTTTTCTTATTTAGACGTGAATTTAGACAGTGAACAAGTTAGGATATACAACCATAGTTCCACCCATACCAGAGTGATTAGTACATTGATAATACAATTGGTTGGGTGCATTAAAAGGAACTTCAAATCTTATCGTACCGTTTGTCGATCCATTACCAACTACACCGTTATTGTATGCAGCACCTCCATTAGAAACTCTGATTTCGAATGGATGACCCCCTCCACTATTATTAACAAACTCATATACACTGCCTCTAGCAACATAAACAACAGGATCACTAGTAGTTTGAGTAAACCCTATACCAGTGAAAGTGTAGTGACTTGTACCACCAGCACCTAAAGTCCACTTACCTGATGTAACATAAGATGAATCACCATAATATGTTGCACCTGTAACTACACCTAAGGTAGAAACACCAGTAACAACCAAAGTATTTGTGCTTACATTTTCTGTAGAACCACTTCCAGCAGAAGATGAAATTGTGGTGATTCCTGCATTCGTTGTTACTGTAATATTACTACCAGCCGAGATCAATGTGGTGATACCAGTCAGACCAGAACCGTCAGCACCAGTTAATGTAAGGTTTGTACCAGTGCCATAATATGTTGCACCAGTAATGACACCAAGTGTCGATACCCCAGAAACAACTAAAGTATCAGCACTTATGTTGGAAGTATTTGCAGCTCCAATATATGAAATGGTTGATATACCAGAATTTGTTGTAACACTTATATTGGATCCAGCAGAAATAAGTGTAGTAATTCCTGTTACGTTAGAAGCATCTCCAGAAAATGAAGTGGCAGAACTTACACCTGTTACTAAAATACCTTGTGAAGTTGTCTCAAATCTCTTAAAGTCATTATGATATAACAAAATATTATAATTATTGTCAGTATTTGATTCAACAAGAATAGTAGAACCAGTTCCTGCAATAATGTTTAAGTAATTTGTAACTAAGTCAAGAGATCTTATACCAGAGTCAATTACATTACCCGAAACATCATCATGGAAAATTTTAAAATCAATATTATCACCAAAAACAATTTGTTTGTTATCTTTAAAGAATACTGACCCACCAAAACTCACATTACCTGTTAATGTGGAGACACCAGATACATTCAGTGTTCCTGCAGAGTGACCTGCACCAACAAATAACTGTCCAATTGTACCAACACCAGTAATATTGATGTTTCTACCAGTTACTTCATCATATACAATATCATCCAATACATAGAGATCACCACCTACATACAAGTCACCACCAGTTGTAGTGATACCACCCTGACTTGCCAGAGTTGTAATACCAGAAGAAAAGAATGATGTAACTGTGGTAACACCCAAGGTTGTGATACCTGCCGCTTTTAGATTTCTAGAGATGTCAACATCAGTTGTTGCAATAGAAACAGGTGTTGGTGCAGAAATTTCAACATAACCAGTTGTTGTATTCACTGCAACATTTGTTCCTGCAGAGATGACAGTAACAACACCTACAGCCAAAGTAGAACCATCACCAATGAGGTTATAAACCTCTTGGAAATTACTATTAATTTTTACACCACCATCAACTAGGGTATCACCTGTTCCATCATTAGGCGTAGTGCCAGTGCTAATACCTTGGTATGCCATCTACTGTAGGATCCTTTTCTATGTTTTATTTATTTTAAGTTTGATAGTTATTAAACTTCAAAGGTCTGAATCTCTGAACCAACGGTGATGTAGTAATGCCTGTGTATGAATTAGGTGTAAATTCAAGTGCATCTACGGTTGCTCTATTCAAGAATTGAATCTTACCCCATGTGTATTCACCGAGATTTCTACCTCGTGTGAATCCAGCTACCGTGGTACCAAATCCAACATTTGCAACCTCAACTCTTCTAATTGCAGTTGTTCCAAGACCAACTGAAGTCAAATCAACTGTGGAGTTATAAGCAGCAGATACCTGATAGATATTGTCACTTGTGCTTGTAGACAGACCAAAGTTTGAAAGGTTGACCACGAAGTAGTCACCAATATTGAGTTGACTGATGGTAACTGCGGTACCTACAATAGTAGGATCTCTCATGTAAGAATCCTCTGGGATATACAATTCAAGTGTTCCAAGAGCACCTGTAGATTGTGCATATCCAACAATCTGTCCAAGATCACCAAAGTAAGAACTGACACCAATCTGTTCTCTTCTTGCATTAGGAACTTCAATCAAGATTGATGGTGGTTGTGTATAACCAGCACCAGCATTAGTGATTGTAATCGAAGTGACTGCAGTACCAGTAACACTTGCAGTGGCAGTTGCTCTGGTTCCACCTACAATATCATCTGGTTCAGAGATTGAAACTGATGGTGTCATACCATCATAACCCTGACCACCTGTGGAAATTGTAAATCCAGTGACCGTACCTGCAACACTGACGGTTACAGTTGCAATTGCAGATGCAATTGGTGATTGATCAATGATAACAATTCTATCTTGATAATCTAATAGTGAAGTCTCATTTGTAGAATTGAAGAATGGTCTTACAGTGTCTGTATATGCAACAGCACTTGAGGTTCCAACATAAGATGTCAGATATGCTGCAGGATAGATTGATGGTTCATACTCAACTCTGTCCTTAGTTACAAAGTCACCATTGATAGTGATATCGTCAGTTTGCTTACACCATGTAAGTGGTCTTACAAGTGCTTGGTTTGTAGTAATACCAGGACCGTCGTAAGCGAATGTTCTAACAGTGTCAAGAGTTGTAATACCAACTACAGTTCTTGGTTCTTGATATAAACCAAATCCTTGACCCTTGGAAGAATCATTCTTAAGTTGTAAAGTGTCACCTACCTTGACAGTTTCAAGAATATCAACAAACACAACATCGACATCAGGTGTTCCTTTGTAGAAGATGATTTTTGATGTATCTCCTTCCTTAGGAGCCTCAGTAAATTCAATGATAGAACCACCATTAAACTTATAGGCCTGATTTGGTACCTGAAGAATGTCATTGATGGTAACAATCAGACACTGTGCAATGTCGATATCAGAACCATCTGCAGTTTCAATGGCAAATCCAGCACCAGCGATAGTGAGTGGGAATCTCTTCTCCACACCATCGAACAAGGTATCGAGTTTATCAAATACATCAAGTTCACCAACTGTAAATCCATTGAATGTATCACGATAGGTATCTGAAACTGTGAGTTGGAATTCGTCATATGTGTAACTTGTATCAGTCTGAATACCAGTTGTACCACCAATAGAGAGTCTTAATACCTCACCATCACCATAACCAAATCCACCACTCACAATATTAAAATTAATAACACTCGAACCCTGACCAACTGTGATATCTACACGAGCACCTGTACCAACTCCAGTTTGACCGTCTGCATAGACCAGAGGGATGTTTGAATAAGGGAGAGGTGCATCAATTATGATGAGAGGAGGATTATTCTGATCAAGATTTGCTCCAAAGTAACTGGTTGTAATAGCAACAACTTGTCCATTCTGAACGGTTGCTGTACCGATGTTCACAACTGTTGTAATACCCGTTGAAGAAACGGCATAACCAACATTAACGGTCTGAACACCAACTCTATATCCAGATCCAGGATTACCAATTTCGACAGATGTAATTGTACCACCACCAGATACAAAACATGATGCACCAGCAGATATCAATGGTTGATATCCAAGACCTGGAGTAGATGCCACAGAGATAATTGTTCCACCTCTTGGAATCGTTGCCATGTTAGGATCAGATTCTGAAGATACACTATCACCAAGATAGGTAATGCTTGTAATACCCGCAGTTTCTAGGAGTGTAAAGTCACCAGTGGTGCTCTGTGCGCCTTGTGGTTCTTGTAAAATGTTAGAGTTAAGAACAATTGCCTGGTTAGTTGCAAAACCAGTTACATTGTTACCATTTTGTACAAGTGAGAAGAACTTACTTTGACCATTGAACTGACTTTGAATGTTATCAAAGGTGTAATTGGTACTGTAAGTATCAGCAGAATCATCAGTGATACCACTTCTCATAAATGTTCTACCTTGGAAAGTAGAATAAGTTGTGATACCAGACCAGTCAATATTATCAGGACCTTGTGTGGTAGTACTGAGTGGTGTTGCACCAAATGGAGCTTCAACAAAGTGAAGTGTGTTATCAACAATGTTGTAATTACCACCAAGAAGTTCCACAGATGTTCCGATGTTGTGTGTGGCAACACCAGTACCCATTTGACCTCTCAGAACTCTGAAATTGTTGGTTGCTCCAACACCAATGTCCTGAAGTAACATAATCTCACTATCAACCTTAATGATATCATTTGCCTTGAATGATTGAATACCAACAACATCAAAGTCAACATCAAATATTACATTTTGATCCAGTCTTGTAGATACGTTGACTTCAGTTACAGGAGCCTGAATCATGTTGTCAATAGCAACAAGAGCTCTTGCATTCTGGTTAGTTGCAGTCAACTTATGGAATGTACCAACACCAACAGAAGTCAGATCAAATACAATTGGTGATCCAGCAAGTGCATCAGTTGCACTCTTAGCAAATCCAACAGACTTATTACTGTATTTGACAATGTAGAGTTCAGAAGGTAACTTATCTGTTGACACACCCGAAACAGTTGTTGTTGCAATACCAATTGCATTTGCTGTAGATAAATCCGAGTTCTCATAACTATAGCTTACCTTCTCACCAGTGACAAAGAAGTGATCTGGAATTGTTACCTGATTTGTTGACAGATTTACAATTGAAGAATCGTTTCCAAGGAATGCTCTCTGGAAGATTGGGAGAGTATTGTGTTTGAGATTGAATGCTCTCTTCTTGTCAAACTCAGTGCCAGTATATGTACCGTAATCAGAGAACAAAATGTTATTTTGTAGGGCACTGATTGATGCAATACCAACAATATTATTATAGTTCTTTAGACCAATACCAAAGGTTCTGACATCTACATCAATACTTGCATTAGGTGTAAATACCAGACTTACAGAGGTGCCTGATGTAACAGCACCAACTGTTCCTAAACCAGAGTTAGTACCAATACGTCCATACTTAACAATGTTTTGGTTATTTGAGTCAAGAACATGACACTCAAACATCTCATATTCATTGTTGGTAGTGTCATGGACAGTCACCATGAAGTATTCACCAGCAAATGGATCTTCATATGCTGCAATCTCATTTGCAACTGGAGAACCAGATGCAGAGATTGACTTGTAGTATGAAGAAAGGTTTGTAACACTCATCGGAGTTGTATTAACTCCTGTTGCTGTTGCATTAGTCTCTACAGAGATAATATTGGCAGTAACAGCAGTTCCTACTGTTGGTACAATATTAACGTCAATATTGGATCCACTAATATTTGCTGTATATGTACCAAACCCAGATGAAATACCTTCAGTAGAATCAACATCTCCATAATGAAGAAGTTGTACATTTGTACCATCATGTAATACATTCAGTTCTGTGTAGAAGTAGTTGTCTTCAGCATCTTCCATTTGAACATGAAGTTTTGCCGATCTACTTGTGGTTGGAATCTGCACCAAAGTGGTGGTTGTCGAAACTGGTACCGATACTGATGACGATGCAATTGAAACAACATCACCGACTTGAGTTGACCCAACACTAGTCAGACTTTCGACACCACTAAACGTGAAGTATGAGATATCGTAGTTATTATATTCAAACAGATTGGGGAAGAATGTAAGACCCCACTCACTGGTACCAGCACCGATGTAATCAAACGAACCCAGTGGCTTACCCGTGTCGATGGTACCGTACTGATTGACATAACCGTTTGTACCATCCTGAAGAACAGTAACTACACCGAACTGCTTTCTACTTCTCAGTTCACTATCTTGAACCAAAGTAAAGAACTTGTTCCATGCATACTTGTTATCAAAGAAATCGACGATGGAATACTTTGTTTCTCTTGGATTACTATTAAACTCACCACTAAAGTCATCAATCTTAAGAACTCTGTTACCTCTTGATTCAAAGTAATCTATGAGAATTTTGTTTTCAAATACAATCTCATTAGAGATGGTTTTACCACCATTAATATCAAGAGTTACCTCAGTAGCACCATCAAAGTCAGGGAAACAATTAAGCATTCCCTCCCCAATCAGATCAACAACGGTTTCAATCTGGAAGTCAACTGCTGAAGCAATACCAGCAGCATTATTGTCAATTACAAGATCTGCAAACTTCTCAAAACCAGCTGTGTGGTTCAGTGAACTGACTGCATCATCCCATGTCTCATATGCAACCCTTGACTTGAGTGAATATGAGAAGTTCTGATAATATTCGTTGTTTGGAATGACTTGAAGATTATCATTCAAGAATCCAGAATTGGTCTGCCATCCGTCTATGAATGTTGCACCGACACCAAGTCTGATTGTTGAATCAAAATCAACATTACTGATGATGTTTGCCTTGTTACCAGATGACTGGGACTCTAAAATTGTACCAACTTCAAAATCATCCTCAGAAGAAACAAACAGATAACCACTTGTGGCATCAAATCTCTCAACCGTACCAACATAGTCACCATTAGTAACTTTTTCCCCCTCGAAGAAGTTTGTTGTGGTAAGTTTTGGATCAAATATTGGGAAGAACGTCTCAGGGGTTACAGAACCAGAGATAGAACTTGTTACTTGACCAGGGAACTCACCTTGTGCAAGATGATCGGTTAGATCGTATTCAATGTAAGCATTTGCACCACCAAGTTGACTATCAAGTGCGGTTACCTCAAACAATGAATAGTTGTAATCTTCAGAATTGTAACCTCTACCAGTGGTATTGAAACCGATTGCAACGTTTTCAACAATTACCTTTTCACCAACCTTAAATGGCCATTCTTTTTCTTCACTAAACTGTTTAGAGAAGGTAAGTCTGACAATTTTGTTAGTCGAGTTATAAGATACGGAACTAATACTGAAACCATTTGTGTTTTGAGTGGGAATAAATGATGGTGGAACATTATTCAGTGATTTAGTATTTTCAATAATATTGACTTCATTGTCATCGAGTTCGTAATCAAGTCTGACATCAGTGATAACTTGATTTGTGAATCCATCAATAACAATAAGATCAGGTGCCTGACTGTAATTGACACCACCAGAGGAGATACCAATGGATTCAAAAGAACCAAGTGGGTCTATTCTTAATACCTGTGGAAGATTACCTACTACGTTTAGAGTTTTATCAGATGGATAACCAAAACCAATGTAGTTGATTTTAGTTCCCAGAATTGTACCGATAGTGGTCGAATATGGTTGAATTAGTGCACCTTTACCATTCTTACTCGTAACTGAAGAGAATCCTGGGAGAGACTTATACCCTACACCTTTATTGAGTGCATTGATCTTGTTGATTGGTCCATTTGCAGTCAATGATGAAGTATCATACTTCATAGTTGCATTGGTGGTACCATATGAGACTACAGTGTCGTAGTCAAAAGGAATATTATATTCAAAAGTATCTGATGTAACACCAACTACATTATAAATTCCATCAAATTTGTTTTTAGTAAGATTGATACTATTGTTATTGATAACAGTATCATCTTTAAACAATCTCAACTTGACTGGAGGAATAATATCCAAATTATCAGGACTGAATCCGTAGTAGAGATTATTTGGAATGTTATCACTCATAAACAGAGTGAGATTTGCAGTAGTATCTACACCAACCACACCAGACTTTGTGACCTCAAAGTTTCTATCAGTTCGTGTTGTCCAGAACTCATTAACTTCTTGGGAGTCACTATAGATGAACATGTCAAATGCAGAATAAGTAATACCCTTATCAACAAATGAAAGTGATGAATCAGATAAATCAAACTTGATGTATTGATTCTTTTGTCCTTTTACTTCTGGATTGATTTTGGAAAGTGTTCCAGTAGTGGCAGAACCAACATTTACAAAAGTAGGATTCTCACTCGAAAGTTCTGACAGATATTCAACCAATTTAATCACATTATTCTTATAAGAATAAACATAATACATTCCAGAGGCAGTCAAATTTTCTGATGGATCACCAGAAGTATAGATGACTTTATCACCAGTAAAATACTTATTTTGAGGAACAATAAATGTATTATTGCTTGTATTAATACCAGCTGGTTCAATAGTGTCAGGATCAAAAACAATTCTTCTATTAAAATCATCATACTTGACTTTAATATTGGTTGTGGTTGTTGGATTAACATCAACAGTAACGATGTCACCTCTCCTCATATCATGAGTTTGTGCGGTAGATACCGTGACAACGTTTTTTGAGACTCTACCTTTGATTACAGATGTTATATTTGTATTGAAACTATGATAACTTCCAAGACCTACAGTGGATTCGAAGTATAATAATCCACCCTTCTCAGAGTTAATACCAACATATGTGCCAACAGAATTTACGCCAACTCTTTGAGTTGCAATACCAATAATATCTTTGGATAATGGAACCGCAAAGATATTTCTAGTTTCATCAAGATTAAATATAGGCGTACTTGTTATACCACTCCAACATGCAATAGATGTTCCACCATTGGTGTAATAGATCATCGGAGTGTTCAATGACAACTTATGATCTGGGAGATAGATCTGTTGTTGATCAACTCTGACCTGTGTTAAACCAACACCTGGATTTGAGAATGTAATTGTAGTTGCAGTACCTACAGTTGATGTACCTACACCAACTGCCTCGTTTGGAGTAAAGTATAACTGTTTATTAATTGTAAGATTTCTCTGAGTATTGATACCTGTTGAAAGGAATCTGAGTTTTCTTGGATCATCTCTAACAACAGTACCTGCAGAGTGGGCAACTGCAAGTGTTCCATCGATACCTCTAAGAACTCTGACTCTACTAGATTTTTCATCAATATTGAGAACTTTTAATTTTTCTCTTTCAATTCTGAGAATATCATTTGGTCTAATTGAATTCTCACCTAAAGGACCATTCATATAAACGTAGGTCACAATACCAGTGACAGTATCAGTTCCTATTCCTAGTGATACATACCATCTTTCACTTGATACACCGACCGAATATGACCCAGTGAATCCTTTGTAGTATGAAGATAAACCATCAATGAAAATTGTATCTAATGGTAAGAAGTTGTGTGGGGCCGAAGTAATACCAACAAACCCATTAGCACTTCCTGTACTTGTAAACTCCACATTTTCATAAGATGTAGTGGCAAGACTTACACTGTTTACATTCTTACCCTTAAGTTGAGATACTCTAAAGTTTGCATTTCTACCACCAGTATTAGTTGAATTGAGTTCAACCCTATCACCAATCTTGTATCCATCACCTGGATCCAAAATAGTCATACCGTCAACACTACCTGATGATGTGTTAGTAATGTCTAAAGACTGATTTCTAAGTTTGTCTGAATTGTAAATGTAATCATATTGACTATTTCCGCCATTTGTGAAATAGTTCTTAGTATTTCTAAACCAATTATCCTCTACAATATCGTAATCAGTTTGATTGGATGATGACCTGAAATTGAATGGAATTGGTAATGAATTATAATCGTCTCCAATTACATATGGGAACAATGGTCTTCTGTAGTTATTAAATGGACCAGAGGAATCGACAGTATCGGAGATAGTACAGAAGTATGCATATACACCGTTTGGATAATCTGGTGTTACACAGAAGCGACCATTGTGTTCATCAAGATCGCCGTCACCAGCATAGATATAGTCATCTACAAAGAATCCGTTAGGGAATGCATTGTATGAAGGTCTATTGACAGGTGTATTCTTGAGTTTGTAACTTGTAACCATTCTACGAATGTTACCAGTTCCATCAATATTATCGAAACCGTATGGACCATAGATTGGATTGCCATCGTAGGCCCAACCTACGATTGGTGAGTGGTACAAACTATCAATCTCTTCACCACCAGTACTTAATGTTAAGTCAAAAATACCATATTGAATGTTATCTTCCCCGAAACCATTTAATGAGTTTAGTGACTCTCTTAATGGTCTAGGTGCATAAACTGCTGCATACTGAAGTGACTTGTTTGAAATGTTCTCCTCAATAATGCAGTCATCATCTTTAAAGTTGGAGAAGTTTCTTTCAAATAGATTGATATTCCATCCTCTAATATTTGCCTGTGTTCTTGCTCCAGATCCAGCAGATATTACATCAATTGTAGTTTTACCTGAGATATAACCCACACCACCTTTTTGAACATAGACACTTTCTATCTCACCATTATTGATGATTGGTACTAAGATTGCAAAATTACCAGTCTCACTTACGATGTTGAGATCAGGTGGTGCATTGTAACCTTCACCACCCGAATTTACAATGACCTCAACAATCTGCCCATTGTTGATGATTGGAGTAAGTTTTGCATTTGAGCCAGACTCAAAAGTGATTTCAGGTTGTCTTCTAAAATCAACGATAGTTGATGCACCATAACCAACCCCGCCATTGGTTAAGTCAATACTTAAGATCTCTCCTCTAAAGACAGGTTGTAGTTTTGCTTCATAAAGAAGGATATTACCAATGAATGGATCATCACTAATCAACCAGTTTGCATCGGCACTTACCAACACATAGTATGGATTTGTGATCTCTGCTTCAGTATCAGTCCATGCAAGTACTGATACAGGAGTGATAATATTCTCTTCAATAGGAGATTCAATAACATAGAGTTCTTGGAAATCTTCAACAAAGGTTTTATCAAATGACGCTGCAGCACCCTCTACTTCAACAGTGATTGGTGGATAATTGAATGAACCACTACCCTGTTTTGTGAAGTTTATGATAATTCCCCTATCATAATAATAATCTCTTTCGACAGTTCCAGTACCAACTTCTATTAATTGAAATGCATCGTCATTAATCTTCTTAACAAAATAATCTTTATCTTCACTCAGACCCTCAACTCTTGGTGTCCCTCTTGTATACCTTACAACTTCTTTTGATTTATAACCATGATTTAAAATTTCAACTCTGTCTGATACGGTATTGATACCAGCTGTTGGAATAGTCCTCTTTTTGTTTTCGTAACCTGTGCCAGGATTAGTAATTACAACACTAGATACAACCTGTTTAAGTTCTGTTGCCACAAGGAATTGAACACCATCACCATAACCTGTAAATTCAACAGTGTTAATACCAGCGAATACGTCACCTCTTGTCGTGTGAAGTTTAATAGACTTCTGACCAGTCACAAATACAAAATACTCACCATCAGTATTCAGTCCAACAACACTAGACGTATTTCTTGGTTCGTAAATTACACTTTCACCATCTAAGAATTTGTGATCCTCTTCAAATATAATCTCATTAGTTGTTAGATTTACGTTACTTGGGAAATTAGCAATGAAAGAATTTTCAAGTTTAATTGAAATCATTCTAGGTTCTGCCTCTGCACCAGAACCATTACCACCCTTGATTGTAATTGTTGGTGGTGCATAATAACCCATACCAGGGTCAGTAACATCTAGTCTTACAAGTTGACCTTTAACATTAGAAACACCTGTTGCTCCAGCTCCCACCTCATCGACAATCTTTACTACTGGTGGGTTGATAATATCATATCCAGTTCCACCACTTGTCATAGTGAAGTCAAGGATATCACCATAGTAAACACTATTAGATGACTTATAGTTTAACAACTCAAGACCATTAACAAAAATGCCCGTGTATCCTGAAGTTGTTTTCTCTTTTTTCTTTCTATTAGTAGGACTCAGAATCTTTCTGTAGATACCCTGTGGTTGAATCGTTTTACCATAAAAATCAAGGTAACTTAAAGAAGCATTTACTACTGACCCGTTAAATGTAATATATGATTCTCTTGCAAGGTCTGCCTTACTTCTTGCAAGTTTGATTTCACTCTCATTAACTCTGTATACAAAGTAGGAACCATCGGTAACACCCTCGAAACCATTACCACCAGATTGGAAATATACTGAGTTACCTGTGTAGAAACCATGATCAGGTAATGATGTTGGGTTAGTTGGTAATGGTAAAATATCAGTACTCGTCAATGATGCTGAGAAAGTTACACTCTTATCATAAACATTTGTCTCAATATCATAATATTTTGGTATTGAGTTAGATGATAAGAGAACATCACCATTAAACTTTGCATACGTATTCTGTACGTTGGCAACAAAGTTCTTGATATATGAATGACTTGTAGACGAACCCTTGAGTAGTTGATTCTCAAGATAGAATGTGCCTAAAAGATTGATCTGTTGTCCGAAAGTTACGTTGATCTCCTTCTCTGATACAATTCTAGTGACTGTTCCGAGAACTGATACAGTACCATCTTCGTTTTCATATCTTAATTTATATCCTTCTTGGAAGAAATGATCATCATAAACTTTAAAGTTATATACGAATGCATTAGCATCAATTACAGAACTTTCAGCAATTTTAAATTTTGTTTGGACATTGAGAACATAATTATTTGCTTTCTTACCAGGCGCCTCATATCCAAATGATTTGATCTCAATAGTGTCATTCTTTTTGAAATAATATGTTGGATCGTTTTGTACAAAATCTTTCAGAGTAGATGTAAATCTAACCTTGATTTCTTGTGAGGTATCAATACCAACATAGGCATATGAGAAAGAATCTAACTTAACGTCAGACTTCTTATTCAATGAATTGGTCAGACCAGATACGTTAAAGAACTGGTTTGTGGTCTTACCACTATATGCAATACCAATCTCATTGCCATCAACATCGTCAACGACCAACTTACCATATTCAGGAAAGTCAACGGTTGAATCAACATCAATAACCGTTGAACCAAGACTTACAGAGGTAAGGAGTTTTGTAAGGGGGTTTGGTTCAAACTCACCAAAAATAGAACCTGTTACGTCAGTATCTCTCTGGAATCCAGAATCAATACTGATCTGATAGAATCGATAATCATCATATGGAATCTGTTGTACATTAGTTACAGATCCTCTTGCATTCGTTCTCTTTTGGAAGATTGTAAGGTTCTGAAGATCTAATGGATCACCCTGAAGACTCTCGACCACAAAGTCTTGAGTTACTCTGTAGTTTGCATTAGAGGGTGTCAGAAGAAACTGTGATGGTTTGAGAATCTCTACATCTTCACCATACAATGCTCTAAACAAGATTTCAAAGGACTGATCAGTACCCTTTGAAGAATAAAAACTATCTGAATTGTAGATGAAGTTTTTTGCGTCTAATCCACTATAAAAATTACGATCAGCAAAACCAGGAGTAAATTGACCCTTGATTTTCTTAAAGAACTGTTTTAGGAATAAAACGTTGAGGTTAACAACCTCTGTTCCAGATGAATGAGCATCTGCTTCAGTCTGAGAGAATGTTAATTCATCTGGTGCACCAGTGGTGATATAGGTGGTGATACCACTGAATCCTCTTCTACAGTTCTGAAACTCAGTGTCAGTCTTTGTTTCATAGAATATAATTTCATTATCAATCTGAATGATACCGTTAGTCTCAGAGAAACCATCTGTAGATACTACGGTAACAAATCTATCGTTATAATCTAATTCTTCAGCAAGAGTCGTTGATTCAACAATATCATATAATTCTTCTACCTTTACATACTGGTCAATATTGTTGATAATATCAACTGGACCACCTTGGTATTCTTGTGATACGTAATACTGCTCTAAAAAATCCGATAGGAGAGGAAAGTCTTCTCTAACGTATCTGGGAAGTTGACTAGCTACAATTTCCTGGAATTTGACTCTATCTACTGCCATTTGTTTTTCTATTAGTAGGATGCTCTGCTAACGATTGTACGACCGAGTGGTTCTGGGGGAGTTGTGGTCAGAAGTGCCTGTTCTTCTTCAGGTGTTTCAACAGTAGCAATCGGCGTACCTCTTACTAATGCGTTTGATCCATAACTTGACGAAACAATGTAGTTTGTTCCTGATACATCATTTCCAGAGGAAATGTTGTCAGCAATAACATCGACTGTTGTATTATTTACATCCAATTGTAGATAGAGATCTTGGAGACCAATCACATCATTAGAGTATGGAGTTGCAGATATCTCTACCAATGGTGTATTTCTATTTACGATAGTAGAAATGATGTTAATTGGGTTGAGTTTAAGTTCTCCCTTCACATAATCAATAGTGCCTACGTTCTGTTTAACAATAATTGGTTCAGTGGGTGAATTAAGTTTGAAGAGGAATAATGTTCCGTTCTCAAGATTGCCTGTTGGTTTGTCACCAAGATAAACGGTACCACTTATACCACTAACAGTGAAACCAGATGATTTAATATTATAACCAACTAGATTTCCGTCAAAGACTGCACTGTGACCATGATTCTTGACGTAGAAACGATTACCATAACATATTTCGTACTCAGCAAACTGATTAAGAGAAGCAACCATGTCCCTTCGCATATTCACATTCGTAATGTTGGAAGTTACAGACTGATGGCTACTATCAATAACTTTCTGAAACTTGGAATATTTGAAACGAGCACCGAACTGATTTAGTTCTGATGAATCGGCATAAGAAGTCAAGTTCTGTAATACAACATTCTGAACGAACGAAGCATTAGGTGCAAGATTTGTATTGTAGTATGTCTCACAATCTGCTTCAACATACAGATACTTCAGGTCAATGATCTCTGCTCGAATACCAGCGACTGAGTAATTCTTGATTCTCTGTTGTAGGTTTTGTTTGATTCCACTTGATAAGAAGACACCATTATATGGTTTGACACTGATGAATACCTTACCAAACTGTGGTGGATTCAGATCCTCACCACCAAATGCTGATACTGATTCAGCTTCTGGATAGATTTGTGGAATTAGTGCTTCGTAATCTGCTGCAGTAACTGCTCTGTTCTGTGATGCGTAAATCTGTGGTGCATACTTCTTAATCGATTCAACAGATTCAATTGATTTACCACCTGTTGATTGTACTATTGTTTCAATAATCGATACACCAGAACTAATTCCTGCACCATTATTGTCAGCTAAGTTACCAATAAATTGGAAGTTTGTAATGTTGTTTCCACTAGCTCCATTACTTGTGATATAACTTGCTTCAATATAATTCTGATCTTCAAGTTTGACACCAAAGACACCATCACCAAATAGTAATTCATATCTTTCTTGAGAAATCTCTTGTAGGAAATATGCTCTCGTTGACTTAGTTACATCAAACAGACTCGTAAACAATTCAAACTGTCTTGTTACAGTTGAACTTTGAGTGTCTCTTACAACGACATTCAAGAGATCGGTGTCAATACCTGAGTTAGGAAGAATAAACTTCTGAAGTTTATTACTACCGTCTACAGTAAATGTTTGATTAATGTATGTTCCTTCGTAAATAAAAATATTTCTAAATGATGCCGTACCAGTTGAATCTACTGGAACAGTGATATCATTTGGAATTGAGAATATAAAATTTAGACTCTTATTAACACCAGTTGATCTGGATGTCATGACTGCACCAGCCTTGAGTGTGACTGATACTGCGGTTGTATTACTAACGTCTACATCAAAAGATACTTGAGCAGTTGATGCCTTTCTTGATCTTGGTACATATCCAATATTCCTTGCGAGAGACACCACGTTCTCTCTGAGGGTGGCACTATCGATGAATACCTCATTAGATACCATATTGGCATTATATGAGGTAATGTACGTGTTATATGCTAACGTATCGATAATTGTGCTTAGATTGGAACCCTCAAAATCATAATCAGTGAAATTTGAGTTTGCACGAAGATAGTCTTTAATAGACTCCTTGATCTGATCAAAATCTAAGTTGCTAAAATTAACTAGAGGCATTTACCTAGTGGGCTGTAATGCAAATGATAATTGTTGTGGTGATACATCAATACCAATGATGTCATATCGAATGGCTACCTCAAAGGCATTATTGTCAAAGTTAGGTGTAACTTCAACTTCTCTCAGTCGAACTCTTGGTTCAAAGTTATTAATTGTGTTCTCAATCTCAGATCGAATAGAACTCGCTGTCAAGAAGTCTAAGTTTTCAAATAATAAGTTGGTGACATTTGATCCAATCGTTGGTTCAAATGGTTTCTCACCAGGAATGGTAAAGACTAAATTACGAATTGAACGAGCAATGGCATTCTCATTTCTCAGGACAATCAAATCAGAATTGATAGGATTAACCTGAAATGTAGCACTTACGTCTTTAAAAGCTTTACTTATCCTTTGGACAGGCACTTAATTAATATACAACAATTCTCAGTTATTTATAGGGGTATCCGACAAATCACTCAGTTAAAATTTGACTATTATCTTCATTCTCCCAGAAGTCTTTCCAGTCCGCCTCAGATGCTTCATAGAAACCATCTTGACGGACTTTCTTCTGATTCTTTGGTGTCTTCTGATCGTGATTGATCTCTCTCAAAAAGTTCTTGTTGTCCATATAAGTATTTTACTTATATATCTTTCACCTCATACATGTAATGATCAGAGGTTTCAATCTTCCTTTTGTTCTCTACACTATAGAGTGTGGTATCAATCTCAAATCCTGGATTCTTTTCAATACGATTAAATGTCCATGCATTATCGTACCAAATGATTCGATTGTTAGGATAGGCGTAATAATTACCAGTCTCTACCTTAAACAAATGCGCACACTTATGTTCTGGTGTTTCTGAATAGTTCAGGTCGGGCACACCCTTATTCTCCCAAGACCAATCTAAGGTGAACATATAATCACCCAATACCTTCTTTCCATCAGGACGAATCAATTGTGCCTGAAGACCTGCCAGTCGATGTCGTCTCTGTACATCAATATAAGGACTAAAGCAATCCCAGTACATAATGTCCTCTAAGGGTTCTATCTTCGCCTCTGGGTCCCAACAAAATGCATGTAGGGGTCTCCGTGTCCAATTGACACCATTCTCTAGAAACGCTTCAAATAAAGGAACACGTTTCTCAATACTAGCCACACTATGGACATCAGCCTTAGTGACCTCTCCATGTCCCTTCTTATGATTGTACAGGAACTCATTACGAATGTAACAAGACCAATCAGGTAAACTGTGATTTAAATATGCCATAATAATCCTAATAAAAAAGGGGTCTTATGACCCCAGGTAATTTATCGTCCTTGACCACGATATGCTTTCTTTGCATTGTTTCGACTCGTTGCAGCATACTTAGTATGTTTACCCTGACCTTGACGAGTGTTCTTAGGTGATGACTCGATCAATGATTGACCAGTCAAAGATTTTTTGAGTTTAGCCATAGAACCTTTTTAATTACCTTCTTACTATAGAGAAAAAAAGGGGGTCTGTCAACCCCCTGTTTAAAATCAGATAACCCGAGTCTTCTCATGACCAACTCGAATTCGTGGATCACACCAGATATCATATCCAGCTTCAATTGCATCAAGACAGAATGAAACGTCTTCACCACACATATCTTGAACGGCACCACTTTCAAAGACTTGCATCTTTGGTGCAAACCATGGATACTTCATCTCCTTATTCTCAAAGACACCATTCTGAATCATCACCCAACCGAATCCAGTGTAGTCAACAGTAAATGGCTTCTTACGCTTACTGATACCATCAACCATCTCATGATTCATCACACCACCATTATTCCTGAAGTCATCTTCTTCTAACCAATGTGCAACAGAAGTCGTCCGCCCGTCTTCAGTCGAATACCAACCAGCAACGATTTCCTTCTCCTCACCTTCAGAGTTTAGCGCGAGGTCACACAGCTGCCAGAACTTCTCAGTGTTAAAAATAATATCAGAATCAATCCACAACTGATAATCATAATTCAACTTACCATCCCAAGGAATCTGGTCAGGCCCTCTCAGTACATTGGCGCCGAGACACTTACAACGTGCGAAGTTCACCATAGATGAGTAATCCTGACTGATCTGAATACTCATCTGGTTTTGTACAAGGTCAAAACATAACTGTACAAAATTCTTCATGAATGCATATGAACACCCACGTCCTGGAAGACAAAATACAATTGCCTTTCCTCTCATTCTTTCTTTGATTGCTTCGTAGTCCCACTCAGGACCATCATTTTTTCCCTTCTTTGGTTCTGAAGCTTTTACTGTAAAACCTTTAGCCATGAATTAGAATCACTCCATTTCAGTATTCATTATACCAAGTATGTAGTCTTCTGTCAATCACTGTGAGGTGTCTGACAGATTACTGATATCCACTCCTTCTTGTAGTACATCCACTACCTCATATGAGAGATCCTCAGATTGATAGTCAGTCTTCACTAGGCCCACTAGATTCTGTAAAGTCTCCCAACTACTTCTAAAATTCTCTTCTGACAAACTATGTAATACACACTCGTCTTTTAAGTATATGTGGTAGATCTTTGTAGAACTCATAGATGCGCCGACCTTATGACAATTTTTTTATATATGGAAATTTTTTTATATGGCAAATATTGCAAGGCCGTTTTCGTGTCGTTGTAGGTTAGACTTGCTGCATTTTCTTTTAAGGGGGGGCCTTACCTTATAACCCTTAACCTTAAACCTTAAACCTTATAACCGCTTTGCGCGGATCGCGGTATCACACAAGGGCCCAAATCACTGTCGAATTAGCCACACTGTATTTTAACACATAGCCGGCTTAAGTGTCAAGAACTGTGGCCCCACTATGTGTCAAGAACTCAATGGCACAATGTATAAAGAACTGTAGGGCCACTATCTGATAAGAACTGTGGCCCCTCTAAGTGTGGCTAACTGTTCTCTGAGTTAGCCACTCCTACCTCTCAGAATGTGAGTTCTTCGAGTGTAGGTTGAGGTTTGGTAATTACGGGTTCCTCATTGTTACAAATGGCATCAAGGATTGCAAGGATTTCGTTACCAGTCTTGCCCTTACGCATGAGACCGAGGAGAAGATCGCGAGACATAGTGAAAGTGTTAGTTAGTGTGTGTGTTTTGTGTGTCGTAGTTTATAGTCATTGCGGACTATAGTAAGTGTTATATAAGGGGGCTTATATAGGGGGCCTTATATGGCTCGGCCCGTGTGAGTTAATGTCACTTGGCGTAGTGTTTTGCAAGGTTGATAACATCTTTCTCAGCTACTATCTGATTAGGGCCTTCAACAGTTTCAAACTGATGATAGACAGCATCAGGAGATTCGCCCTCCCAGCTGATCCAATCGGTCAAAGATGAGCACATCTCACTCACAGTCTTAGAGCCGCGATAAGTGGCATTAAACTGTTCTTCAAGGACGGAAAGTGCGTAACGGAATGTCATAATGTGAATGTAAATTAGTGTTGTGGTGAATGTGGCTCAGAGCAGCGCTTTGTGTTTGCGAGTAGTCTGAGAGGGGAGCACAGTAACTGTTACTTTCTTACCATCAGCTTTGAGTTCATCGATGGCCTTCAGCAGTTGTTGATAAGAAGTCATCGGTGATTGCCGTGGTTACACTATAGGGGACCTTTGGAGGTGAGTAACTTTGAGACCTCGGAGATTACAATGTCTTATGTGTCAGGAATTTTGGGGGATTGGGGGGTTGACAGTATCAGAAATCCATCGTAGAATAGCAGTCTTAGACCACAAGAACTAGATGGCTTTTATAGGTCTTAAATGAACATAAGATCAGACATTTCTAGGACACTAACACATTAGCAAAAACACTCAAACACATTTATTTAGCCATTTCTTTTTGATTTTTTAACTA
>Ga0222718_10001528_pt1 | contig 21936 bp, 42 predicted proteins | sample C33_27DmetaG_FD_165045 | JGI IMG/M metagenome (GOLD analysis project Ga0222718, IMG submission 165045) | Estuarine water microbial communities from San Francisco Bay, California, United States - C33_27D | ecosystem: Environmental > Aquatic > Marine > Unclassified | place: USA: California...
CCAAAGAACTGTAGGTTCTGTTGTTCAGCCAAAGTATTTCTTAATTATATCTAAATGATCCTGATATTTAGCCATTTCGTCAAGCTCTTTCTCTATAGCTTCTATTATATCGCTGTGTTCGCCTATTCCAACTGGGTTTGTTAAGTAAACTTCTACGTTAATACGGTGTTTTTCTATGTGACCTTGTGCGTGCTTTTCTAACGCGGTCAATAACTTCTCTCTCATGGGGTTCTCCTGGTTAAAAAGCCAAGTATACACTTGCACATTTTTTGTGCAGAAATAAGAATCATTATCAACGGGGTACTTTAGGTACCATTGACGGGGGGTGTTCCTATATATGACCCCTGGGGGTGCTGTGTTTGTAAATTTTTTCTGATTATTTGTGCGGATTAGTATGTTAGGTAAACATGACGGAGTCCCAACTGTGAAGTGCTGGGTAGGGGTGGGGTAGGTTCTCGGTCTGCTTGGTTAGTTTCCGATCGAACTTGGAGTTACTTTAAAGTAAAATAAAACAGGAACGCAAAAAAGGAACGCAGTTTTACCTAGTAACCACAATGCCAACATGGTTACTAAGCCTAAGTCATTGATTATAAAGGATTGTTCCCGTTGTTCTCGTTTTGTTTTTGCTCAGTTCTCGTGTAAGTCCTTGATTATAAAGGATTGTTCCTGTTGTTCCCGTTGTTCCCGTCAAAAAAAGGTATGCTTGGGTTCAGGATCGAGCAAGACCAAGAGCCTTGTTTCGCAAGTGAATCTCTACCTAGCTTATACATCAAAAAAGCAAGAACAATAGGAACAGCTTAAAAAATAAGCAACTAAAAAATAAATATAAATAATAATAATAACTAATAAATACAATAACTTAACTTAAATACCAACTGGAAAAGTTATCCACAGAAAAGCCCAAGTTCTTACTTTAAAGTAAAGTAGAAAAACAGGAACAACGGGAACAGGCTAAAAACCCAGTAAAAACAACGACTTACAACACCCGAAAAAATAAGGTAAAAAAGGGGTTTACTTTAACTGTAAAATATGAGATAAAGAACAGGTAAAATCTTTTAACGACATAAGGACTAAATTATGAAATTTAAATTTTTAGAATCAAGACTTAAAAAGCTACCCAAAACCGAATGGGATTGGGAATCCACCAACGACACCACCGAACGCCATGCACCAGTTGTTAAAGTATGGACAAACGAGGACGGCGAACAAGTTGTCTGTTTAAGTTCTGAGCAAGGCAATATGTCTTGTTTTGAATACTTGGGCGATTCTGATTACATGGTTGACTTAAAACCTGAGTTACATGATTGGGCAAAACAATACAACTGGGAATGGCAGTGCCACTATCAAGGCACATATTTTCTATATCAAATCTAATTTTAACGGGGCTAGAAATAGCCCCACTTTTTCAAAAGGACTAAATATGAAACCAAATAAAAAAGAACTAAAACAAAACATCAAACACGCATTAATTCGAGAACATGGGCTAGGCTTAATTAAATTTTTCGGTCTCGATCCGAACCTAGTCAGTCCCGTTGAACTTTGCAAAAAACTCAGGAAACTTGAGAACGAAGCCCACAAAATCACCACTGCACTTTGCAACGGATTTCCCGATCTTGACCACGATCTACAAGAGGACTACATAAAGCACCTTGAGGAAAGACTGGACAAGATCGAGTGGAAACTGAGGGACTATTTATGGGCAAACCAAGTTAAAGCTAAAAAAGACTTCAAAAAAATCAATGCCATATTTATCAACGGCGATCCAAGAGGATATGCTCTTAAACTCGATACAGAAACAATTAAATACTTCGAGGAACTGGGCGAAGATTTCCCACATCAAGACTGGGGGGGCTATGGAATTCTAGCCCCTGATCTAACGAGCGACATTGAACATAAAGCAAACTGGATCAGCTCGAACTGGAAAGAACTAACCACAGGCACACTGACCGACTATAAAACTGACTTAATCGAAAGGGGGTATTTCGTATGTTAATCGACTTTATTATTTTCGGGATCGTGGACAATGCCGTTATGATTATCGGGGCGTTCACTGGGTTAGAAGTGGAAAAATATCTTCCTGAGCGATTCAGGCTCGGTCATTTAATGGCAATAGTCGGGGCAGGGCTTGGAAATACTTTTTCGGATTTTCTCGGTGGCGTGGTTGCTCTTAATCCGTCCTTAGCGTTCGGCTCGGCGATCGGGTGCTTAATTGGCTTGGCTTTAATACCGGTTTTTAATTATGTTTATACCCGACCATAACACTTCGAGGGGCTTGGTTTATACCTTGCCCCTTTTTTCTTTTCCTTGTCTTGAGATTAATTCTCAACTGATGAGATCAAAAGTAACACAGATCGAAACAGGGACGGCTCGAACAATCGATAAAAAACGGGTATACCTTACCCTTAACCCACCAAAGAAAATGCAATACGGGGCGATTGTGAAAGCCAAATTTATAAAAAATATAAAGAAAAGGACTAAATTATGAAAAGATTAACAAGAAGCATTATTTTAACAAGAGGGAAAAAAGAAGCATTTAATTATTTGAGGGGGTGTGGTTATTCGAGGATCGAAGCCCTAACTTTAGTTATTAAATCGAGACCAAGAGCAAGGGGGATCAGTTATGAGTATCTTTAAGCTATGTAATACCTTACGGCTATTGAAGGACGAACACAGTCGACTAAAAGAACAGATCAGCTACTACGAGGAACAACACCAAGCCGAGAAGGGCAGAAATTCAATGATTGACTTCGAGGTGGCGATCCAAGAACTTAACCTAACTTTGTTAGAGATCGAGGACGAGATCGGCATGGTTAATAAATTAATTGGGGGCGAACAATGAAAGAAAATCCAGTAAAGAAAATAATTTTAGAAGCAGACGAGATCGAGAAGTTACAAAAAGGGATCGAGGTCTTAAAACTTGATCCCGACCAAGACTTAATATTAATTGTTAAACCGAGTTCGAAACGAACCTATACAGAAATAATTTTAGATAAATTAGGACTGGACGGGAATCCGAACCATCAACTAACCCATGATCCTAATGGGAAGCCATTTTAATTAAACTTTTGGAAGGACTAAACATGAATTTAATTCAGACTATTAATGAGACTGTTGGAATTCGAGAACCAGTGCGAACCAAGTTACAGGCAGTCAAAGATATTTACAGTGCCACTGCGATAGACGAAGAAGTGGCTAAATATGAGACTAAGCGATACATGGAACAAGTCTTGAATGATTTAAGCTATAAATGGAAAGATTCAAGACGGGCATTATTCACTGAATATACCTATAAAACTAATTACCGATACCGAGAAATAGGGCGTATGTTAGCAATCATTATGAGAATGGAAACCAATCGTTACGACTGGGATCAAGTTCCACATGGTTGCAGAGAAACCCACAAGTCTTTAGCGATCGGAACTTATATCAAGGCAATTTATGACTTAGGTGGAATGATGTTAATAAGCGATCTTTTGCCTAGTTATCACAATATAACTGAGAAGTTTGGATCAGGTGAGTGGATCGGGATCGACTGGCATAAGGCGTATCATTCAGGCAATAATTTTTTATTTGATGAGCGAACAATAGACGATCCGATACTTATTCGTAACAACTGGAAAAATTGTTTTAACCCATTATCTCGTGAAAGCGACAAAACACTTGAGGTGGCTGATCCGAGAAATATTGATATTCGGTCTAAACTAAGTTGGATTTCATGTTGGTTTCATGCACTGCATATCTCAGTGGACGATCCGTATCAGGTGGCATACTATCCAACACTTCGACATTACAAAGAGGGACGGGAAGTCAGGACAAGATTGGGTAAATATTTACGCAAATACCAAGCCTTGTTTTGTCTTGAAGAAAAAGAAATTAAACAGTTGACCGATTGGCACTTAGCCCAGTTGGAAGCAAGGAAGGGTTGGAAAGTAGACTGGCGTGAAAGTAACGATCCTGAAGGGTGGTGGGATTCTTATTACAGGAACACGACTGTATCAAGTTGTATGGCTAAAGATTTTTGCGAACAGGCAATTAAAGCCTATGCCCATGAGAAGTCGGATATGAAACTGGCTTATCTATATCGAACTAGCGAAAATACAAACTGCGAAATTAGAATGACAATAGGTCGAGCGATCGTTCGAGGTGAACACTATGTTCGAGTGTATCCTGATCCAAACGGAAACGCAGAAGGTCAATACTTGAAGAACTGGCTCGAAGGACAAGGCTATACTCAAAGTGCAAATTGTTTAAAAGGGGCGTTGTTAAAAGCCGTTGAATACGAGCATGATGACTATCACTACTATGCACCTTATGTAGACGGGGAGTATCAGAGGGCTTACTTAGACAATGAAGAAGAATATCTCATTATTGATGATGATGGGGATTTAACACTGACAAACACTTCAGGCAATACTTGTGAGGAAGAAGATGATGACGAATATATGAGGTATTGTGAGATGTGCGACCACGATACTCACGAAGACAATATCAGATACATTGAACATTACGATCGGGAATATTGTGATGAATGTATCGACAATGATTTTGTCTACTGCGAAAATGTATCTGGCTATCGACTACCTAGCGACTGTGTTTATTGCGAATCTGACGGCGAATACTATGCTGAAGATGGTGAGATGGGTGATGTTGTCTATTCAGAAAGTCGAGATTCACACTGGCTCAAAGAAGATTGTGAGTTAGTCGCTGACGAAAGTGGGGGCGAAATATGGGCAGTAAAAGACTTAGATAACTTAGTTAAGCTATCCACTATTTTTGATACGAACTACGAGTATGCTCTTAGAGATTTAGCTATCGAGTTACCTGACGGCTTTTGGATTGAGAAGTTTGACTTAAACAACATGGGCATAGCCCCATTTATATTTAATTAGAAAAGGACTTATTATGAATAACACATTACAAGATATTTTAACTTATAGACGAGAACATGATTCAACGGGTGAGAAGCAGTTTATCCGAGATTACATGACCGAGTTTGATCCAGTCTGCAATATTAAGGGTGAAGTCATAGCCTTTAAATTTGAAAACAAGATCGAGGGGGCTAAGACTAACATCTTATGGACTTCGCATATCGACACAGTCCACCACACCGAGCCTGACCGAGTTAAACAAGAGGTATGGATTGATGACTTAACTAAGACGGCGTTTGTTGATCCAAAACAAGATTGTCTCGGTGCTGATGACGGCACAGGGGTATGGCTTATGTTACAGATGATCGAGCATAATGTTCACGGCACTTACTTATTCTTTCGAGGTGAGGAAAAGGGTTGTATCGGATCAGGGGCTATGTCTGAAGAATATGCTGACTATCTAGCTGAGTTCGACTGTGCAATAGCATTTGATCGTAAAGGGTTTGATAGTGTGATTACCCATCAGCAAAGTTCGAGGTGTTGTTCGGACGAGTTCGGCACAAAGTTATCTCAGGTTTTATCGACTGACCGAGATAAGTTTAAATTGGACAAGGGGGGTGTTTATACCGATACGGCTGAGTTCGTTCACCTGATCCCTGAGTGCACGAACATATCAGTGGGTTATCTTGACCAACATTCGAGCAAGGAAACACAAGACATGGACTTTGTCGAGCGACTTCGAGATACCCTGATCGATACCCAGTGGCATGAGATCGAGTTCCCGATCGAGCGAGAGCCTAAAAAAGCTAGTTCGTGGTGGGACGATAGTGGGCAGTTCGGCTATTATGCAGATCATACCTATGGCGTATACGAGGACTACATCTTTGCTTCAGTGGACGAGATCGAGCGACAACTGGCTGACAAGTCGAGAACAGAGATCGCCCATCAGATAAAAGAGATGGCTGAGTATATCGATATGCTAGAGCAACAGGGATACTAGCAATATTTGGGGTAGGGCATAGCCTTACCCTCTCTTTAAAAATGCAACACAGAGCGATTCTGTGCGTTGAAAATTAGTGAAATCAAAAACTGGACGGGTTTTTAGTCCTTACCTAGTCCGTTTTATTACCCTCGAAAGAGGGTATTTTTTTGTCTGTAAAAAGACACTTTACAACATATCCAAAAGAGAGTAGTGTAATAAGACTTACATAACAAAAGGAGAGTTCTTGTGAGTGATACTAAAGTTAATGGGGACGATTTCGATCGGACTTTTGTAATACGAGAGTTGATGAAGTTTGATATGAATACATTCTCATCAATGCCCATGAGTGAAATTGACGGGTGGATTTCACACACTTTGTTAAATGGATTCAAGGGATTTAATAACATGACTGATTCAGAATTGGTGGAGTGTTTTGAAGAAGTTAAAAAATTTAATGGGGACGAAAATGATAGTTGATTTTGTTTTTAAAACCTACGAGGAAGATGATACGCCGATAGAGTTAGAAGTTTCAGCAGATGTTTTATTCTATCCGTATTCAAGAGATGATCCACCTGACATTGAAGTTGACTTACAATCAATAACTAAATGTATAGATGGTGAAAACTATATTCAATCTTTACCTGAGTTTGTTCTTGATAAGATAGAAGAACGAGCAGTTGAAGTGGCATGGGAGATATTATGATGACTGGCAAATTAATATTTATAGCAATAAAGCTAGAGAAAAATAAAATTATAGACACACTTGCATTTGAGCATGAAGATGACTGCGAAGCATTCTGCACCCAGTTTCAAGATTGGGAGTGTGTTCCTACTTCAATGACCGACTTAAAACACGCACTGTTGTATTCAGTGAGATAAGGAGTGATATGGAAAAAGCACTGTTAATTATTTTGTTTGGGATTGCTATGGTGATCGGGGGATATATATTACATTTATATCTTGAGTTTAAAACTTTGATTCAGCCTGATCCACCACAAGCAATATGTCAGAAAGGATTTACCTATTATCAGATACACGAAGATAGCACAGTCTATTTAAAGTCAGATGATGAGTGCCTAGATGAAAGAGAGGTGAACGCATGAAAGACTTTAGAAATAGAAAAATTTTAGAGCATGATCCTGAAGTTATACTCGGTGATTATGTTGTAGTGCCTAGGGAAAACAGAATAGATCGATTGGTGAGAAGGGCTATTCTAGTTTTATTTGGTTTATTAGTTGGGTTTTATTTATGGGGGTAACCTATGGAATACAAATCAGAATTAGAAAAAATCATTATGAAACACTGGAAATCAGTAAATATTTTTATAGCAAAAGGTGATCTTGATAGAGATTTAGAATATGTTTTATTTGATCGCTATTCAGAAGATATGCCATATGGAACTATGAAAGGAAGAACTGGTGATCCGTATGAATTTATTTGTGATCGGTTTTATACCGAGTTAAAAGAGGAAGGATATTTAGATGAAGAAGTTTAGCGTTGTCATGGAAATTGATATGCCTGATGACAAGGTAAAAGAGATACAAAGTTGGGGTGAAGATATTAACCCTGAGTCTTATATTAAATCTGTCGTGGCAGATCATGTTATAGATCGGGGGTTACAGGTAAAACTGGAACTTACAGAAGTTGTTAAGCCTGTTTTTGTTAGGCTGACAGAAACACAATCACACTTGGCTCAACAAGATGCGATAGAAGATCTTGAGGACGAGATACTATCGGGTAAGGCGTGTATTAATGGAAACTGTGAAGATTAAGGAGAGAAAGTATGGATTTTCCAAGTGATTTACTTGACGAGTATTGCTATCAAATGTTCGGGCATGATAACTGGGAACAGTTAAGAGATCGAGAAGGCAATATTATAATTAAGTTCAATAGAAATAAGGAGACACTTCAGTGAGCAAAGAGTTACACAAAATGAGCAGTGCCGAGTTGAGAGAGCATTGGGGAAATAAATCCTCAAACTTTCTTGTGGGTAAAACAGTAAGACGGGTGCGATATTTAACTGAGTCTGAAAAAGAAGATCTTGGTTGGTATCGTAGCCCACTCGTGATCGAGTTTGATGATGGACACTGGCTTGTGCCTATGTCTGATGACGAGGGTAACGATGGGGGTTCTCTGTGGACTTCCAGTGGGACGGACTTAAGTATCATTCCAACAATATGACACCTGAAGCTAAAGTAAAAAAGCAAGTTAAAAAAATACTTGATGGGTTCGGGTGTTATCACTTCTATGCCTTTACAGGCGGTTATGGTAGATCGGGAGTTCCTGATATAATCGCCTGTTATAAAGGTCATTTCATTGGGATCGAGTGCAAAGCAAATAAGGGCAAAACCACTGCACTGCAAGATCTAAATATCACACAAATTCGTAAAAATCAAGGATTGGCAATCGTCGTAAATGAAGGTAACATGGACGAGTTGGTTAAACTTTTAGAGGATTTATGATATGGAATTTATGGAAAGATGGGTTCACGAAGCTATGCAAAATGCAGATTCAACATGGACAGTAGTAGAAAGAAAAAATGACTGGGTTAAAGTTCGTATGCCTGTTCTTCCAAGAAAGACTAAATGAAAACTTGTAAAACTTGTGGAGAAGAAAAGCCCATTGAAGAATTTGTAAAAAGTAAAAATACAAAAGACGGGCGTTTAAATAAATGCAAACTTTGTGATAACTTAATACGAAAGGAACAATATTATGCTAACCATGAATATAGAAAACAAAAAGATAAAGAGTATAGAGAAAAAAATAAAGAGAAAGTAAAACTTTGGAGTCATAAATATAAAGAAAAAAACAGAGAGAAAATACGAATAGCTGACAGAGAATGGAGAAAAAATAATCCTGAATTATCTAGGGAAAGAAGTAGAAGATGGAGGAAACTTCACGGAAAAGAGCATTACCAAAAAAATAAACAAATGTTTGTAGCCAATGTTGTTAGATGGCAAAAAGAAAATAAGGAACGATATAACAAACGAACAAGAGAATGGAGAATAAAAAACTATGCTAAATGCATAGAAAAAGAAAGACTATCAAGAAAAAAAACTAGGCTTAAATTAACAGATGGATATGTAGCAAGATTGCTAAGAGGTAAAGGGAAATTATTAGTAAAAGATGTCCCAAAAGAATTAATAGAAGCAAAGCGTTTGCAAATATTAATACAAAGAGAAATTAAAAACTTAAATAAAGGAGAGTTAGTATGAAAACCATAAGTGATGTAAGAGATCAGTTAGCTGAAATATTTGAAGATTTACGTAACAAAGATATAAAACCAAACGAAGCTGATTCATTAGCTAATATTGCGGGTAAGATGATTGCCAGTGCCAAAGTGCAGTTAGACTACTATGCATTAACAAAAACAAAAGCCGATATACCTTTTTTAGATAATCAAAGTAAAGTTATCAACCAAACTAAACAAGTAGGAAAATTATAGAGGCAGTCATGGCAAAAAACGATGTAGTAAACAAACCAAAACATTACACTCAAGGCAAGGTCGAGTGTATCGACGCAATAGAATCAGCAACAATGGGATTAGTAGGTATCGTAGCAGTATGCGTAGCTAATGTAATCAAATATGTTTGGCGATTCGCATTAAAGAATGGTATTGAAGATCTTGATAAAGCTGATTACTATCTACAAAAACTAAGGAAGAAAGTCAGAGACAATCAATGATTGAATTTACACACGCCATTTATGATGACGAAGGGAACATCATTCGTAAACTTCGTATGTCTAAAACTGAGTATGCTTGGTATCGAAAAGAAAAACCTTTTCTTGATATAAGAAAATTGGACACCAAGCCTAAGAAAAATTTACAACAAGAATTATTTAATTTAGTAGGAGAATGTTTATTATGAAAGATAATAGAAGGTTAAGTTTTGAAGAAAAAGTAGCACGAGTAGAAGAAGTATTAAAAAAATTTCCAAATGCTACTCGCACAAAAATTACACAGTGGACTGGATACAAAGGTGAAGTGCTTGACCAAATGTATGAAGCTGGTGTTAAAGTTCCAAAGAAAAAAATGACAAAAAGCACTAACACCCCGTGGATGAAAAATTTAGGAAGTTTAAGTGGCAGATGAGATTGATATAGCTAATGAGCAAGTGCAAAAAGCATTAGATGCTACAATGAGAACACTTGACACAAAAGTAAAAGAAAACGATACAGGCAAATGCACTTGGTGTGGTGAGCCTGTGCCTGATAAACGCAGATGGTGTAGTGCGGAGTGCAGAGATGAACAAGAAAGGTATAGTTAGTCCATGCACAAGCATATGTCGCTACGAGGAAATTAATGGAGAGCCAAGATGTATAAGTTGTTTCAGAACCTACGAGGACTTATCAAATTGGTTTTATATGTCAGATGAAAGTAGACGTGAAAGAATTAAACAGATTAAGAAAGATCGGAGAGAATATGAACGTGAGCAAAAAAACAATAAGGATATGGGAAAAGAATCTTAAACAGAATTATAGATTTTTTCAGCCCCACAACGCCTATACCCCTACCCCTAGAACTGAGCGAGAAGCACTAGGATATACAAAATATTACCTAGTTAAATCTAGTGAAGATAATTTAGCTGAAACTAGAAAGGCATACTTAGTAGGAGTTTGTGTTATGCTAATACTTTTGGCTCTATTGGTATGGCAATAAAAACAACTGGTAATAAATGTAACAAGTGTAAGGCTGAAGCCAAATACTACTCAGATAAAAAGTGGTGGTGTGGCTTCACACTGGACGCACATGGCTATTGTAAACAACAAAAGAAAGAGAGTAATAATGACGCAAGCTGAATTCATAGAATTATTTACAGAAATAGTAAAGAAACTAGGTTTAGAATCAGAAATTTTAATAGATGAAGAAACAATTTCATTTCCCGTAGGAAAGTGGAGTAAAGAAGAAACAGAAAGAATACTCTACACTATATCTGATTATGTGAAACACGGAAAGAACTCCCACTGATGAATCTAATCACATTAGACTTTGAGACATTTTATGATGTCGGTTTTAGTCTATCCAATTTAACTACCGAAGAATATATCCGAGACGAACGATTCCAAATTATTGGGGTTGGTATAAAAATTAATGACGGCTCTACCAAGTGGTATTCAGGCGATGAAGTAGAGAAAGCCCTTACTAAAATTAATTGGGGCGATTCAGTTTTACTTTGTCATAACACGCTTTTTGATGGCGCTATTCTTAGCATGATCTTTGGTATTCACCCTGCTATATACTTTGATACTTTGTCTATGGCTCGTGCAGTCAATGGCGTTGATGTTGGTGGATCGTTAGCCTTCTTAGCTAAACATTATGATCTTGGGGAAAAAGGCCATGAAGTAATTGATGCAAAAGGCAAACGGCTTGAGGACTTCCAAGAGCATGAACTACACCGGTATGGAATGTATTGTAAGAATGATGTCGAGCTGACTTATAACCTATTTAACATTCTATCTAAAGACTTCCCACAAAAAGAACTAGAATTAATTGACATGACTTTGCGTATGTATACACAGCCACTACTCGAAGTTGATGATGGATTATTACAAGCACGGCTCGAAGAAGTTAGAGAAGAAAAACAAGCACTGCTTGGTGGGTTAATGAATCGACTAGGTTGTGAGACCGAAGAAGAAGTAAGGAAGAAATTAGCCAGTAACAAACAGTTTGCAGAACTATTACAAGAACTTGGTGTAACTGTGCCACTGAAAATAAGCCCAACAACAAACAAAGAAACCTATGCCCTTGCAAAAGGCGACACGGGCTTTCTTGAACTGTGCGAACACGAGGATAACTTTATCCAAGAACTTTGTCGGGTGAGGTTAGGCACGAAGTCTACTATTGAAGAGTCTCGTATTGAAAGGTTTCTTGGTATTGGGGCTAGGAACAAAGGCAAACTACCTATTCCATTAAAGTATTACGGCGCTCACACAGGGCGATGGGCAGGATCAGATAAGGTGAACTTCCAAAACTTACCATCGAGAGACGTAAAGAAAAAAGCATTGAAGAATGGAGTTATAGCCCCACTAGGTTACAAAGTTATTAACTGTGACTCCTCACAGATCGAAGCCCGAGTGCTTGTCTGGCTTGCAGGTCAGAACGATGTCATGCAGTGGTTTAAAGAAGGGCGTGATGTTTATTCTGAGTTTGCATCTAAGGTATATAACAAGCCAGTTGATGAGATAACTAAACAGGAACGAGCCGTAGGTAAGACTTGTATTCTAGGTTTAGGGTATGGCACAGGGGCGACTAAATTACAGATGACATTAAAGCTAATGGCGGGAGTTGAGATAGACGATGAAGAAAGTAAACGACTGGTTGGAGTTTACCGTGATGTAAATGAAAAAGTTATAGAGTTATGGCGCGAGTGTGAGAATGCCCTACATGACATAGCTTCATGGCCCGAACTAAAAAAGCCTTATTATCTCGGACAGCACCAGTGTTTATTAGTTACTCAAGAAGGTATAAAATTACCGAACGGACTTTATATTAGGTATCCGAAAATAAGATTGGACACCAGTGAAACAAGACCTCGATTCTTATATAAGAGTAGACGGGGGGAAGTAGGCATATGGGGTGGATCAGTTGTTGAGAATGTTGTTCAAGCCCTAGCTAGAATTATTGTGGGCGAACAGATGCTCGAGATAAATAAAAAGTATCGTCCTGTGCTAACAGTGCATGATGCTGCGGTTTGTGTGGTTCCTGAAGATGAAGTTGAATCAGCACAAGAATATGTAATGAAAATCATGTCAACACCACCTGACTGGGCTAAGGTTTTACCAGTTGCGTGTGAGGCAAGTTATGGTGACAGTTATGGCGACTGTTAGACGACGAGGTATTTTTAGACAGCACGAACCGTATGCCACTCGGGACTTAAAATGGTATATGGACTGGAAAGTAAATGGGTATGTAGACTATCTAGACATGATTGATCCTGATAGATTATATACCCTTGAGTATGATACAGATGTCCCGACAAAAGAAGAATTACTAAATGGTATAGATCAACACCATGTGCAGACATATAATCCTCATTCTAAAAAAGATGAAAAAGAGGAAGAAGAAAAAGATAATAATACAGATTGGTTCTTTAACGGGGAAATAGTTTTACAAGAGGAAGAAGAAACAAACCCATTTGCTTATGCAGAAGAAATATTTTCAGAACAAGAAAGACAAGATGAAGAAAGAAGAATAAAACGCAAAAAAGCGGAAGAAGAATTAAAAGCTAAACGCAAACAAGAAGAAAAAGAAGTAAGAGAAAGAAGACTAGAACGCAAGAAAGCGAAAGAAGAAAAAGAAAAACTTAGACGACAAAAAGAAAATGCAGAGCTTGAATTACAACACCTTCGAAGAGCGGATAGAGGGTATGTGGATAGATATTTCCAAGAGTACGGTAGAGAAGGATTAAGCACTTTGTTCCAAGATTCAGCATATCATATTGGTCGACTTAATCTGCAAATTGCTAAGTCAGATGTAGTTATTGAAAATGATGTAGAGTTATTAGAGTCGTATAAATATAGGCAGGAATATATAAAAGAACTTATACAGCAAGAAAGAGAAAAGGAGAATCCTGATGGGTGATGGTGGAAAAGGTAGTCTACAAAGACCTACTGACAAGAAAAAGTTTGATGAAAACTACGACAGAATTTTTAATAAAAAGGAGAAGCAAGATGATAAGAGCACTAATAATACCAAACGAAGATTTAACTCAATATAGTTTTACACTTCAAGACAAAGATGCAAACGGTTTTTGGAAAGAAATAACTAAAGTTTACAGACATCCAACAGACCCTGATAAAGTGTATGAAACTGTTGAAGAACTTAAAGAGGATTTAGCCGATGGCAAAGATAGTCAAGAGTGAAAAATCACATGAGTCTTTACACAAGCGAACATCGCAAGGTGGACGTAGACCAAAGACAAGCACGATGAATAAAAACAAAAAGTCGTGCTTTAAAAAATATCGTGGGCAAGGACGATGAAAACGATCATTCATGTTAACCAGCACGTTATAAAATCTAATCGAAAGAACAACGAGGAAAACCCCGTGCTTACAGTTAAAACTTATAAAACAAACACATATGCAAAAGAAGTAAAGATACACGGAGAATCAAAAGTAGTGTATAGCCCTGATAAACCTTTGTCTTGTGGGGCGCATGTGTGGTTAGAAACCCAAGCTGAAGTGGAGATTATAGAATAATGGCAGATTATACTTGGTCGTTCTCAAGCCTTAAAGAATTTCAACAATGCCCTCGTAAATACTATGAGTGTCGAGTCTTAAAAAATTTTACATTCAAAGAAACCGAAGCTACTATCTATGGTAAGGAAGTGCATACAGCTCTAGAAGAATATGTTAGAGATGGTAAACCCCTTCTTAAAAACTACGAAAGATTCAAAGCACAAGTCGATGCATTAATAGAGATTCCGGGACAAAAACTTTGTGAATATGAGATGGGACTCACAAGAGATAAGAAACCCTGCGACTTCAAAGACGAGAACAGATGGGTTCGGGGGATCGCTGACTTAATTATTATTGATGGGGACACTGCGTTTATTATTGATTATAAAACAGGCAGTAATAAATATCCTGACACTAAACAGTTACGCCTTATGGCACTCATGGTATTTGAACACTTCCCTGAAGTTAATCATGTGAAAGCAGGATTATTATTTTTAATGCATGAGACATTTATCACTGACGAATACAAAAGAGAAGATAAAGATTTATCGTGGGCCATATTTGAAAAGGCTTTATCAAGACTAGATAATTCTTATGACTCTGATGTATGGCTACCTAGTCCTACTCCGTTATGTAGATGGTGTCCTGTATCTAGTTGTGAGTTTAATCAGTAATGTATAAACGCAAGTGTATTACCTGTAATACATTGTTTGAAACTAATCACCCCAAGCATTTAAATTGCTCTGCAGAATGTAATAAAGTTTATAGGGTTGTTGCTCGTTACGAAAGAGAAAACGGAGACTGGAAGTCTTATTTTAAACATATCTTATCTAAAAAACCTGACGCTAAATTAACAGTCAGACAGCTTCTTAATATGTTAGATCGACAAAACCATCGATGTGCTTTATCAGGGGTTGAACTAACCTGTATACGCAGACGAGGTACTACCATATTAACTAATGCAAGTATAGATAGAATTAAAGCTGGAGGAGAGTATAATAGTAGGAATGTTCAATTAGTTTGCCGAGCAATAAACTCTTTCAGAAGCACCCTACCAATACCTGAATATTTAGAGTGGTGTCGAAAAGTAGTAGCACATAATAAAGTAAAATAATAGTTGAATTACATAAGTTATTATAGTAAAGTATTAGTTTAGAAAGGATAGTATGGAAATAGTAGATAACACAGCAGTAAAATTTTTAGTTCCTGATTATATGGTAAGCCATATACAAAGTAATATTGAAAAGTCAGAAATAATAAATAACAAAGGTAAGTTAGTTGAAGTTTTAGTCTACTGGGGTCTGCAAGAAATGACCCGTCTTAATCAATTAATATCATTTAGAAAACCATTACCCAGCCCCATGTCAAGAGATTATGATTGGCCGGGATCTTATCAACCTTTTGAACACCAAAAAACAACAGCAGAATTTCTATCTATAAATCACCGAGCTTTTTGTTTTAATGAAGCAGGTACAGGTAAGACTTCGTCTGCTCTGTGGGCTATGGATTATCTAATGAAACAAAATGAAATTAAAAGAACATTAGTTATATGTCCGTTATCTATTATGCAAAGTGCATGGCAAGATGATGTGTTTAGTACCTGTATGCATAGGTCTGTGGCTATTGCTCACGGCAGTGCAAGTAAGCGTGAAAAGATTATTGAAAACAAAGATTATGAAATAGTGATTATTAACTACGATGGTGTGGGTATCGTCAGAGAAAGTATAGCTAAAGGTGAATTTGATCTGATAATAATCGACGAAGCAAACGCGTATAAATCTCCTAGTACGGCTCGTTGGAAAACCTTAGCTAAACTTATTAAACCAGAGACGAGGCTTTGGTTAATGACTGGTACCCCTGCCGCCCAATCTCCATTAGATGCTTATGGACTAGCAAAAATAGTTTGCCCTCATAGAGTGCCTAAGTTTTTAGCGGCTTGGCGTGACAAAGTTATGTATCAAGTAACAAGATTTAAGTGGATACCGAAAGATACAGCTAAAGATGATGTGTTTAAAGCATTACAACCTGCGATAAGATTTAGTAAAGATGATTGTCTAGACCTTCCTGATGTAATGTATCAAACACGAGAAGTCCCACTGACACCAGTAGTTGCAAAATATTATAAACGCTTGAAAGAACAAATGCTTATTGAAGCCGCAGGAGAACAAATTAGTGCTGTAAATGCGGCGGCTGGGCTAAGTAAACTACTACAAATATCAGGCGGTGCAGTATATACAGATGAAAAAGAAGTAGTTGAATTTGATGTCCGTCCTCGCTTATCTGCACTGGACGAAGTATTAGATCAGACAGAAAACAAAGTTTTAATCTTTGTTCCCTTTAGACATACAATAGAAATTTTATCAAAACATTTAGGGGCGCAAGGAATAAGTACTGAAATTATAAGTGGATCAGTAACAGCTAATGAAAGAGCTAGAATCATTACACAGTTTCAATCATTAGATGATCCCCAAGTTTTAATTATCCAACCTCAATCAGCATCACACGGAGTTACTTTAACGAGGGCAGACACAATAGTTTTTTGGTCACCAGTGATGTCAGTTGAAACTTATCTACAATGTGTAGCTAGGATTGATCGTGTTGGACAAAAAAACAAAATGACGGTCGTGCATCTGCAAGGCTCAGATGTAGAAAAGAAAATGTATAACATGCTTCAGGGTAAAGTTGATGCTCATACGAAGTTAGTTGATTTATATAGAGAGGTTATTGAGTGAGCAACGAGTTTCCAAAAGAAGAGTTTGAGTTATTACGAAATATATTAGATGACTTTGTGCATGACAATTGTCAGAGTAAAGATCAAATAGAATTATTTATGATGGCGTTAGTATTAACTACGCTGTCTAGTTACTCAATTGACGTAGAAAACTTCCTTGAAAAAACAGGCAACACACATAGGAATGCTTTGACATCAATAGAAGACGTAAGACGCGTCCTTAGTAAATTCATGAAAGGAGAACCAAAGTGAGCGACACACAAGAAGTTGGTCTTGATGATATTGTGTCTGTGTATCTTAAGATACGGAATGAAAGAAATAGGATTAAGCAAGAATATGAAGCTAAAGACTCTGATTTAAAAAGAGAGCTTGCTCAGATCGAAGAAGTTCTTTTAGCTCAGTGTAATAAGATTAATGCAGACAGCATCAAGACTGGACAAGGAACCATTATTAAAACCCTACGAGAAAATTTTGTATGTAGTGACTGGGATAGTTTAAAACCATTCATTCTAGAAAATGGACTCATAGAACTTATGCAACAAAGACTACATAACGGTAATCTCAAAGAGTATATGATTACTCACGGCAACGAAGGGCTACCCCCTGGAGTTAGTTCGATCCGAGAATACAATATTGTAGTTAAAAAACCTAGTAAATCTTAAGGAGAAATCATGTCTAATGAATTAGCAAATATTATTAATCAGAATCCTGCCTTGATACAAACTGGGCTAGACGAAGATACCCTTGCCGTTGCAGGTGGTGTATCGTCAGGCCCTAAACGAATCTCTATCAAAGGTGGGGTGTTTAGAAAGTATGCAGGTGGTAAAGAAGTTGGCGCTATTGAAGACCGTCACATGAACGTAATCATTGTAAAGATGGCTCACAATGCGTCTCGTATGTTTTACGATCAGGCTTATCAGGAAGGCGTTCAAGCTAGTCCTGTGTGCTGGTCAAGTGATTCAAACAAACCTGACGCTGATGTTGAAGAGCCTAAAGCAAAGTCATGTAGTGAGTGCCCGTATAGCGTGAGAAATTCTGCGGCGGCTAATGGTAAACAATGTAGATTATCTTGGAGAACAGCTGTGGTGTTACCTGATGATCCAAGCGGAGATGTGTTACAATTAGTATTGCCTTCTACATCTTGTTGGCAGAAAGAAGAAAGTGGTAAGTGGGGCTTCAGACCTTATGTTCAAATGTTAGCGAACAACAATGTCGCGGCTTCTAGAGTTATTACTAAGATGCAATTTGATACTAAATCACCTGTGCCTAAAGTTTTATTCTCTCCAATTGGAGCAGTTAACCCTGATGATTACCCAATCATTGAGAAACAAGCACAGTCAGATGTGGCTACTCAAGCTGTAAAACTTTCTATATATAAACCACAAGAAGAAGTTCAGGCTCCTGCCCAACCACAAGTTGAAGCACAAGTTACTGAGACTCCACAAGAGATCAAAGCTGAAACACTTCCACAGTCAGACGTAGAAGCTGAGCAACCTCACCTAAAAGAAACAACAGGCAGTGCTCAGAAAGAACCTGTGGATATTAGTAATACAATTAAGAAGTGGTCAGTTAAACAATAAGGAAGGATATTATGGCTAAATCATATACTGATAAATATTTATTAAGTCTTAATAATCTAAACGAAAAACGTACAGGTGTGCAGTTTGGCAAACTTTGTGTTAAAGCTAATCTGCCACCTAGTATGATCGCTGACGCTCTTGGCGTATCTCGTATGTCAGTTTATAACTGGTTTAAAGGCAAAGTTATAAATCAAAAAAATATCGAGAAGGTTGAGAGATGTATGGAAATTATTGAGTTTAATTTAAACACGGATAAGTTACCTGCTACTAATACTTTTAGTGCTAGAACTTTTATTATAGATAACGTTATTAACAAAATTTAAAATATGATTACAGAATTTTATAAGAAAGCACTGCCAAGTGATGGGGTCTACTGCGTCACAGCAATAAGCCCTTCGTCTAAAATTCCAAAGCACAAGTTCGTAGAGTCTATTGATGAGATCGAGCCTGTTATAAATCAATTTAAATCTAAAAACACCAACGTCTTTGTTGCACTTAGTTCATTCAAAGGATACAGCCGTAAAGCTGATGAAGCTAAATACATTCGGTCTTTTTTTGTAGACTTAGACGTAGGGGAGGGAAAAGGGTATGAGTCCAAAGAAGTTGCTTTACAAGCACTGGACGAATTTGTTAACACAGCCGATCTACCCCCACCCATTAAGATTGATTCAGGCACAGGGGTTCACGCATATTGGCTTTTCGATAGAGACATAGATGCTACGGAGTGGAAACCTTACGCAGAAAAATTTAAAACCCTATGTATATCAAGTGGCCTTCGTATAGATCCCGTTGTCACGGCAGACCTAGCTAGGATTCTAAGGGCACCTGATACCTTTAATTTAAAAACAGATCCACCTAGTCCTACTAAAGTTATTGACGACAGCCTACCTGTATATGTATTTGACGAGTTCAAAGAGTTTTTAGGAGAAGCTGAGCCTACACTCAACGACATACTACAGTCTGTGCCAAAAGGCATGAGCGAAGATCAACGGAAGATGTTAAAACTAGATAACTTTGAGAATAGTTTTGACAAGATCATGCAACTATCTAAACAAGGACAAGGGTGTAATCAGATAAAATTTATACTCGAGAATGTTAAGACTCTGCCTGAGCCATTATGGTATTCAGGGCTATCTATTGCTCAACATTGTAGTGACCGAGATGATGCTATACACCGTATATCTGAGGAGTATCCAAACTACAACCCTGATGATACAGAGAGAAAAGCTAATCAGACACAAGGTATGCCACATTCTTGTGAGACATTTAACAGTGTGAATCCAGGCATATGTGAGTCGTGTCCAAATCGTGGGAAGGTAACTAACCCTTTATCACTAGGTAAAGTATTTAAGATTGCAGTAGAGAAACCCGAGGAGACTATTCAGCCAACAGCTATCCCTGCAGACGCAGTGAAAAATCTAGCCACTACCTCAACTTCTTTATCTAAAGGACTTAGAACTTTGCCTGAAGATATATACCCATATGTGTATGGTAAGGAAGGCGGAATCTATTATATGCCACCTACGAAGTATGACGAGGAAGGGCAAGTGATACAACCCGAACCTACTCTAGTTACTTTGTATGACATATGGCCCGAGAAAAGAATTTATAGCCCTCTTGATGGAGATTGTTTGTTAATGAAAGCAGTATTACCTCATGATCCTGAAAGAGAATTTTTATTACCAATGAGCAAAGTATATGCCATAGAACGCCTAAAAGAAATCATAGCGTCTCAGGGTGTTTTATTTAATTCAGATCCTAAAGGAGGACAACTTTTGATGAACTATATTATTAAGTGGGGACATCATTTAATGTCTAAAAAACCTGCAGAGATTATGCGTATGCAGATGGGTTGGACAGCGGACAGAGAGTCGTTTATTGTTGGTGATCGAGAACTTACGCGTAAAGGTGAAGAAGTATCAGCCCCGACATCTCCTATGTGTAAGAGCGTGGCTCAACACTTGACTACAAAGGGTGACTATAAAGTCTGGAAAGAAGCCGCTAATCGCTTGAACTATCGTAGTTTAGAAACTCATGCGTTTTGTTTATTAACTGGGTTTGGTTCAGTATTGATGGATAGAACATCAACATCAGGAGTGACTATCTCATTGACAGGCGAAGCAGGTGCCGCTAAAACAGGGGCATTGTATGGCTGTCTATCTATCTGGGCTAACCCTAAAGACATCTCTGCAACAGAGCAAACAACTACAAACAACGGTATGACAGGTAGATATTTAGGACTACATAATATTCCATTCGGTTTAGACGAAGTGACTAATATGCACCCAAGAGAACTGTCTCAACTAATCCATAAAATATCGCATGGTAAAGCAAAGATTCGTATGCAAGCGTCAGTCAATGCTGAAAGAGATCATGAGATGGCGGCTTCTCTAATAGCGTTGTTTACTTCTAATCATTCTTTGTATGACAAACTATCTATACTTAAGAGTGATCCTAACGGTGAGATAGCAAGACTGATTGAGTTTACTGTTAGAACTCCTCAGATATTAAAAGACGAAGTAGCACTCGGCACAAAGATATTTGATAAATTTAGATACAACTACGGTTGGGCAGGGCGAGACTTTATATTTAATTTATATAAACATTCAGACTCAGAGATTCAACACATGGTAGATGAGTGGATACTTAGATTTAGAAAAGACTTTGGTGAAGCTACAGTCAACAGGTTCTACGAGAATCTAATAGCCGCTACATTTACAGCAGGAGAGATAGCAGTTAAAGCAGACATTGTTGACTATGATTTAAATAGAATCTATGAACACATTGTAGGCGAGTTAATTAATATCAGAGACAATGTAGTCAAGGCTAACGTCGTAGACTATGAATCACTTCTTGGTGAATTTATTAACCAACATCAGACAGGTATCCTAGCGTTTGACGGAGATAAACTAACAATGGAACCTAGAGGCCCCTTAGTGATAAGAGCTGAGATGCATAATAAACTTATATTTATATCTAAGCCTGAACTAAGAAAGTATCTAGCCGAACACATGGTAAGTTCCAGAGAGTTTATATTTCAAATGAGGCAGAAAAAAATAGATGTTAAAGAAGTTAAAAAGCGTCTAGGGGCTAATTGGAAAAACGCAACGTCAGCAGTCAACGTCATGGCTTATGCTGTACCACTTGAAAACTTCAAAGACATAATAGATGGGGCTAGAAATAGTGAGCCTGCATAATGAACCTGAGTGGGTATTTCCATTTGAATCTATGAACGTGGGGGATAGTTTTTTTATTCCTACCCTTAAGCCTTCGCCCTTGATTTATGCCATCGAGTCAGGGGCAAAGAGGGCTAAAATAAAAGTTAAAACTTTTCAATCAATGAAGGAAGGGTGCATGGGTATTAGATGTTGGAGATTAGCTTAGCTACTTATTATATTTCATAGCTGTTCTGTCTAACTTATTCATGACAGAGTTAAGCATTTTAGTTTCTATCTTCTCTAATTTGTCTAACCTCGTGCGTTTTTCTGCACTAGAGAATTTATCTGAGCCAGTAATATAACGTCTAGCCTGACGAATTTTTGATAGCTCTCGATTAATTTTATTCATCTCTGTGGCTATGCCTAAGTATCCTTTATT
>Ga0222718_10001530_pt1 | contig 21934 bp, 23 predicted proteins | sample C33_27DmetaG_FD_165045 | JGI IMG/M metagenome (GOLD analysis project Ga0222718, IMG submission 165045) | Estuarine water microbial communities from San Francisco Bay, California, United States - C33_27D | ecosystem: Environmental > Aquatic > Marine > Unclassified | place: USA: California...
TGCCGACGCTGATTGCGCCCAATCGATCTCCCGCTCGCCGGCGGAGATCTTGTGCGCATACACAGGATCGCCCTCTTGGGGTGTCGCTTTCCCGAAGCCGTCTTCGAGCGCGCCGACGAGTTGTCTCGTGCCGATTTCGACAAGCCGGGTTCGGAGCGCATCGAGCGTTTCGTCGGGATCGATCGGCGTTTCGGTCCGGCGGTACACAGCACCTGTGTCGAGTTCGACGTCGAGATCCATCAGACAGACACCGGTCGTGTCATCGCCGGCGAGGATCGCTCGTTCGACCGGTGCGGCACCTCGCCACCGCGGCAGAAGCGAGAAGTGGAGGTTCACAAACGCGAGTTCCTCCAGCAGCGACGCCGGGATGATGCGTCCGAAGGCAACCACCACCGCGAGATCGACCCCTTCGTTCTCGATCAAATCGGCGAGATCGGTGAGGTCATCACTGACCGGCAGCCCGAGGTCGAGCGCTGCGGCCTTGACCGGCGACGGCATCAGATCCTTGCCGCGACCTCGGCGACGGTCCGGCATCGACACCACGAGGGGCACGTCGTAACCGGCCTCGGTAAGGACGCGCAGCGGGCGCACGGCGAGGCCGGGCGTACCGAGATAGGCGATCCGCCGGATCGTCTCCGGCGGGGCGACGCTCACGGGAGTGTCAAGCCGCCTGTCGCGAGCTTCTCAGGACGCCCGATCTGGAGTTCCCGAAGGGTCTTCAACGCGGCCTTCCTGGTGTCGTCGTCGAGACGCTCGATCAGCAGCGTGCCGTCGAGGTGGTCTAATTCGTGCTGGAACATGCGCGACTCCAGCTCGTCAGCCTCGTATTCGATTTCGTTGCCGTCGAGATCACGACCCACGATGTGAATGGTCTTGGGACGCATGATCTCCCACGAAAGACCGGGGACCGACAGGCAACCTTCTTCAAAGACCCACTCACCGTCAGTTTCCCGAACCTCGGGGTTGATCATGGCGAATGGTCCTTCACCGATGTCCCACACGAACAGGCGCTTGTTGACACCGACCTGGGGTGCGGCAAGACCGATTCCGGGGGCGGCATACATCGTGTCGAGCATGTCGCTGGCCAGCCGGACCAACTTGTCGTCGACGTCGGTGATCTCCTTCGCTCGCTGGCGGAGTACCGGATCGCCAATCACTCGGATGTCGAACGCAGCCATGGTCCCAGGCTAGCGATCCGAGCCCGCTACCGTCGGACACGTGAGCAGTGGTCAGTACTTCGCCGATGACCCGTCTGTCGGGTCAGATCCTCGACCCGTCGAGATCGCACTCCCCGATGTGGCGTTCACCCTGACCGCCGACCGTGGAGTGTTTTCCGCCGACAACCTTGATGCGGGAACGAAATTTCTACTCCTCGAGGCACCGCCCCTCACCAGTGCTGACGCGATGGTGCTCGACCTCGGATGCGGCTGGGGCCCGATCGCGTGTGTGGCCGCAGCCCGAGCGCCACAGGCAGCCGTGTGGGCGGTCGACGTCAACGAGCGGGCGCGACACCTCACCGAGTTGAATGCAGCTGCCATCGGCGCCGCAGAGCAGATTCGCGTGGCCACCCCCGAGAGTGTCCCGGCCGATGTGCGTTTCGACCGCATCTTGTCGAACCCACCAATCCGGATCGGCAAGCACGCGCTCCACGACCTGATGCAGTGCTGGCTGCCCCGCCTGACACCGAACGGCTGTGCGCATCTGGTCGTGCAGAAACACCTCGGGAGCGATTCGCTTGCCTCCTGGCTCCGCAACAACGGCTATGACGTCGACCGGATCAAGAGCCGTGCCGGATTCCGTATCCTCGAAGTCAGACCGGAGGGATGATGATGGGCCAACTCGACGGCACCGGCATGAAGCGACTCCATCGCGAATGGCGCCATCGCACCGAGGGTCGACTTGCACTCGTGCTCGACAATGTGGCCAATCCATTCAATGTGGGTTCGATCGTGCGCACTGCTGCGGCCGAGCGAGTCGATCACCTCTACCTCGGCGGCGGCACGGCACCGAGTCACTCCAAAGCCAACAAAACCGCACTCGGCACCGCCCGCTACCTCACGTGGACAGAGTTCGAATCCGGGGTCACCGCAGTGGAGGCAGCAAGAGCCGACGGCTACCAGATCATCGCGATCGAGCTGACCGACACTGCCAAACCGCTCCACGAACTCTCGATGGGGACTGACGTGGCCTTGGTGATCGGCCATGAGGATCGAGGCTGCACACCAGCGACCCTCGCCGGGTGCGACGCGGTCGGCTTCATCCCCCAACTGGGCAAGGTCGGGAGCCTCAATGTCGCGACCGCTGCTGCGATCGCGATCTACGAAGTCCGGCGGCGCAGCTGGAGCAAGTCGTGAGTGCGATCGACGACATCGACTTGCTGCGAAACCAACAGAGCCGGGCGTCCGACTCGATCGACTGGGATCGAATCATCACCATCAACTACCGGTCATACATCCAACCCGACGCAGTCGTGGTTGACGTCGGGGCGGGCGAAGGTCTCCAAAGCCGTCGGCTTCGCCGATTCGCCCAACCCTCGCAGCTTTTTCTCGTCGAGCCCGACGCGAAGGCCGCTGCGAAGCTGCGATTCCAGTGGGGTCGCAAGCGAGGCATCACCGTTGTCCAGGTCGCGCTCGGAGCCGAAACCGTGCAGGGTGACGACTTCGACATTGACCGACTCGACGACTGGACGTTGCCAGCGCCACTCTCGTTCCTCCGGATTGCGGCAGGCAGTGAGTCGCGAGCTGTGCTCGACGGAGCAGGCACCGTCCTCGATCGCGACCGGCCCACGATCGGGTTCGAGAGTGATGCCAACCCGGACGCACTCGCCCAGATTGCGATCCGCCACAACCTCACTGTGCTCGACCTGCTCGGCAATGTCGTCTCGCCCGAACACACCTCGGAGATACTCGCCTACCAGCCAGCGGTGGTCCTACTTCCGCACGAGCAGCTGGAACGACGCAAGCAGCACCAGGCAACGCTTCGCGCCGATGTCCTTCGATCGATCACCACCTCTCGACCGTCGCGCGAGCGTCTCAAGCGCTGGTTGGGGGTCTAACCCGACAGGTTCTCCGTCGCTCGGCACACGTCGACGATTGCGTCGATCAGGCGAACATCGCCGCCCAGGCTGAGCGAAAGTCCGCACTCGACGTAGAAATCGCGACCGTCATCGAACGCTGCCACGAAAACGATTGCGCCGCCGGCTGCGCTGCGGGTGACCATTGTCCGGTGGTCCTTCCCGATCTCGTCCTCAATGATCTCCAGCTCCGAGGTCGGCGCAAGCGCCTGGACGAACGTGGGCAAGGTGGAGGCCAGGTCGAGCCACTCGTCAAGCGTTCGAGGCTCGCAGCCATCGGGTCCACACGACCGGGCGACGGTCCAGCGATCGAAGACCTCGGCCAGGCCGCTGGGTGGATGGAACTGGAAACCAAACTGCTCGCTGCGCTCCCAACCCTCGGGCACTTCGGTGACCAAGCCCTCCTCGGTGATGACCGGAGCGAGGGGTGGGCCCTCGTCAGGAGCAGTGATCAAGAGCATGAGACCCACAATCCCGAGCAACAACAAGCAGACGAGGGCGAGGCGTCGACGGCGTACGGTCGCAGACATTGCCGTCATACTCGCAGCGGATCGACTTCGATCCGTACGCGGGCAGCGGGCCTGGGAATCTCGGCGAGACGATCGAGGACTGGGTCGAGGGACTCACCCCGGATCAACCAGCGCTCGTCGACCGGTCCACGCACCTGCACACCTCGGATCGAGCCAAACGCCTCGACCACATCGACGGCACCTGCACCACTCACCGAAACCTGGGCACCGTAGGGAGGAAGCGACAACGCCTTGCGGCGGTCGCGTTCGGCGACCGCGACGATCGTAGGGTCGCCCTTGCGGGCTGCGGCGATCACCTCGTGGTCGGGCTGGCGAGTCTGCACGACGATGCGTCCACCCTTGCTGCGGCCACCGGTGAGCCGGGCTGCGTGAGCGAGCATCGAGATGGCCTGCTCCGCAGCCCGCTGCCGCACAGCCAGCAACTCCTGATCGAGGTCGAGAAAGACGACGACATCAGCATCGATCATCCGGTGCAGAACAGCTTCGGTGCCGATGACGACTCGGGTGGTGGGATCTCGCTCGCTGGCTGCAGTCACCTCGTCGACAGGTTCGCCGATCAGTGCCGCCAGCTCCTCGGCGGCCCGTTCGACGCCGACCCGCAGCGTTTTCAGATTGGTCGAACCACAATGGAAACATACGACTGGACGACGCTCTGCACCGTCGGTGCTCACCAGTTCGTCGCCGTCGAGACGCATGATCGATGAGCCGTCCTCGGTCCGGACGAGCTCGCCGCACGAACTGCATGCGAGGAGGCGGGAGCGTCCTGTGCGGTTCAGTACACACACGATCCGTTTGCCGTCAGGCAGATGTGAATGGAGACGCTCGGCGAACGGGCCCGCCTTCGCAGGATCATCACTGCGCCGATCGAGCACGTCGACGATCGGCCAGTCGTTTCGTTCGAGGGACCGCTCGCGGCGCAGGAGCGGACCGGCGCGCAACGCCTCGAGCGACGGAACCGGAGAGGTGAGGACCGTCGGCACGCCGGCCCGACGGGCTCGTTCGAGCACAACGTCGCGTGCGTGCCACGATGGCGTCCGCTCTTCTTTGAGCCGTTCATCGTGTTCATCGATCACGACAACCGCTGCGAGTTCCGGCATCGGCATCCATGCTGCTGACCGGGTCCCCACGACCGTTGCGCCCCCTGCAGCAATCGCCCAGTCGTCGGGAGCGAGTGCCACCGTGATTCCCGCGCGGCGCAGCGCTACGGCGAGGTAACGGGCCCTGCGGGCATCAGCCGTGACGATGAGCGCATCGCCGCGCCGACACGCAGCGAGCGCAACGTCGTAGCCATCATCGTCCGGAGCGACCCGAACAGTGGCGACGCCGTGCTCGAATGCTTCATCAAAGACGTCTCGCGGCCCGGACGGAACCGTCGGCGGTGGGCGGCGACGAGGAATTGCGGCAACCATCCGCTCGGGTGACGCTGCGCGCAGGAAGGCGACCCTGCGGCCGGCCCAGCGCCACGCAGCCCACGCAGCCAGGTCGATCAGTTCCCTCGATGGGCCCGTTCCTGACAGCTTCGCAAGCGGCACCAGACGCACTCCAGGAAGAGGCTCGACATCCACTGCGGTGACCCAGCCTGCGACTCGACGACCCGAGAGAGGGATGCGCACCATCGAACCGACGTCGACTCGGTCGGCCCGACCATCCTCGGCCCATGCAGTCGGCACCGTGTAGTCGAACTCGCGGTCGATGCCGACAACATCGGGCAGGACGCGAACGACACGCCCGTCAGCGGGAGTCGTCTCATCGAACTGCTCGGGCCGAACAGGCGCGGCGTCATCGCCGAGCGCCAGTCGACCCTGGTCTGGATCGCTCAGAGGCCCAGCGCCGACTTCACGTCGTCGACGCGATCGATCTTCTCCCACGGGAACAGACCATCGGTGGCCTCCCGGCCGAAGTGACCGTAGGCGGCGGACTTTCGATAGATCGGTCGCCGCAGATCCAGATCGCGCAGGATGGCGCCCGGGCGCAGATCGAAGACCTCGTCGACAGCCCTTTCGATCGCGGCCTTGTCGACTGTCTCGGTGCCGAACGTCTCAACCAGCACCGACATGGGTCGAGCCATACCGATCGCATAGGCGACCTGGATCTCGCAACGGCTTGCAGCGCCCGCGGCAACGAGATTCTTTGCAACCCACCGAGTGGCGTAGGCAGCGGAACGGTCGACTTTCGACGGGTCCTTGCCCGAGAACGCACCACCGCCATGGCGCGCCATACCGCCGTAGGTGTCGACGATGATCTTGCGACCGGTGAGGCCCGCATCGCCGACTGGGCCACCAATGACGAACCGGCCGGTCGGATTGACGTGTACGTCGTAGTCGTCGTCGGCGAACTCCTCGGGAATTACCGGACGGATGACGTGTTCGATCAGATCGGGCCGAATCATCGAGTCGCGGTCAATGCCGTCGTTGTGCTGTGTGGAGACGAGCACAGTCTTGAGTCTGACCGGCCGGTTGTCCTCGTACTCGAAGGTGACCTGGGTCTTGGCATCCGGCCGCAGATACGGAATCGTCCCGGCCTTGCGGACCTCGGCGTGCTTCTCGGCCATGCGATGAGCGAGATGAATCGGCAGTGGCATCAACACGTCGGTCTCGTCACAGGCGTAGCCGAACATCATCCCCTGATCACCAGCGCCTTGTTGGTCGAGTTGGTCCTCCTCGCCAACTGCTCCGGAACGTACCTCTTCAGACGCGGTGACACCTTGAGAGATGTCGGGTGACTGCTCGTCGAGCGTGACCATGACCCCGCAGGTGTTGCCGTCGTAGCCGAACGCCTCGTTGTCGTAGCCAATTTCGTTGATCGTCCGTCGGACGGTGCCCGGGATATCGACGTAGGCCTCGGTGGTGATCTCACCGGCAATGACCGCTAGGCCTGTGGTGACAAGGGTCTCGCAGGCCACTCGACTCATCGGGTCCTGAGCGAGCATCTCGTCGAGGATCGCATCGGAGATCTGGTCGGCCATCTTGTCGGGGTGGCCCTCCGAAACGCTCTCGGAGGTAAAAGTCCAACGGGTCACTGCTGTGCTCCTGGGTGGTCAGCCGAGCTTGTTCGCTGCGGTGTCTAGCACGCGCCGGGCAATGTCGCGCTTGTCGGTGAGAGGGACATGTTCACAGCTGCCATTGGCATCGATGATGAGGACCTCGTTGGTGTCGTGCCCGAAGCCGACGCCTGGTTGCGTGACGTCATTCGCAACGATCAGGTCGAGCTTCTTGCGCGCGAGCTTGGCCTTGGCATTGTCGACGAGATCGTCGGTCTCGGCTGCAAAACCGATCAGGACCTGACCATCGGGCTTCTTCTCGCCGAGGTCGACGAGGAAATCGTGCGTCTTCTCGAGCAGGATCTGGGGCACGATGCCGTCGGTCTTCTTGAGCTTGTGCTCGGCCGGATCAGCCGGCCGGAAGTCGGCGACCGCAGCAGCCATCACGATGATGTCAGCATCGTCGACGGACTCGACTGCCCGCTGCATGTCGGCAGCCGTCTGCACGTTGACGCGACGGACCCCGACCGGCTCAGGTGTCTCTACCGTGGTGACGAGGGTGACTTGGGCGCCTCGGAACCATGCTTCTTCGGCGAATGCGTATCCCTGCTTGCCGGTAGACCTGTTGCTGATGACACGAACGGGATCGATGGGCTCACGCGTTCCACCAGCCGTGACGAGCACGTGACGACCAAGCAGATCTTGTTCGGTGAGGGCACGCTCGACGTGGGCGACCACCGTGGCGGGTTCGGCCAGTCGTCCGTGACCGAGGTCGCCGCCTGCAAGGCGGCCACTCTCGGGAGGCACGATCAGCACGCCGCGCTGCTCGAGCACCTCGAGGTTCTCCTGCACTGCAGGCTGTTCCCACATCTCGGTGTGCATCGCAGGACACACGACGACAGGGGCGCGGGTCGCAAGAATCGTGCTCATCAAAAGGTCGGCGGAGCGACCGGTCCGAATATCGGAGATGATCCGAGCAGTCGCCGGACAAACGAGAACGAGATCGGCGGCCTGCCCCATCTGGGTATGAGGGATCGGACTCTCTGGATCGCCAAACAACGAGGTCCGGACCGTCTCACTGGCCAGCGCGGAGAACGTGGTGGCGCCGACCATCTTGAGCGCGCCATCGGTCATGACCGGCTGCACGTGCGCACCTGCGTCGACCAGCCGCCGACAGACCTCCACCGCCTTGTATGCCGCGATTCCACCGGTGACGCCAAGAACAATGCGTTTCCCGGCGAGCGTGCCCATCAACGTGACCGGGTCAGGCCGAGTCGTCACCGAGCTCGGCCGCAGCGGCAGCCTCCGCAGCAGCAAGCAACGCCGCCTCGGCCTCGGCTTCGGGGTCGATTTCAACCGAAATGATCTTCTCGGCTGCGATCTCCTCGAAGGCGATCGACAACGGCTTCGCTGCAGTGCTGGTGACCTGAGGCGGAACGTCGGATCCGGCACCTTGGCCGAGTCCACCGTGGTAATTGGTAATTTCTCGCGAACGCATCGCCGAGAGCGAAACGAGGCGGAACTTCGAACCAGTCTCCTCCAGGAGTTCCTCAATCGAGGGGTTCATCATGGTGTCGTAGCCGTGGGCCATCAGGGTCTCCGTTGCGTCAGCGGAACGGTCAGGCTACCAGCCTAGATCCCGGGACCGGCGCGACCGGCGGGTGGCCTCGATCAGCTCCTCGATCTCAGAAATCGCCCGCTCGAGATCGTCATTGACCACGAACTGCATGCCGATTTCAGACGCCATCGCGGTCTCCTCTGCGGCCTTCGCAAGACGAGCCTCAATCTTCTCCGCAGGGTCGCCTCTCCCCCGCAGCCGCTCCTCTTGGGCAGCAACGGAGGGAGCAACCACGAACAGGAGCAGCGCGTCGGCGTAGTGCTCGCTGATCTGATGGGCGCCATGCACATCGATCTCGAACACGACGTCGTGCCCGTCCGGTGGGGTCGGCACGGGCGTGCCCTGCAGGTAGTCGAGAAACTCAACCCACTCGAGGAAGCCTCCAGCTGCGACATGGGCGCGGAACTGCTCGGGGTCGGTGAAATGGTAGGCCCCGGCCGCCTCACCAGGGCGACGAGCTCGCGTGGTCCAGCTCTGCGAAAGCCACAACTTCGGATCGCGATCGAGTAGCCGATCGACAATCGTTCCCTTGCCAACTCCTCCAGGGCCGGAGATCACGATGATCAGCCGGTCGACGAGATCGGTCATGTCAACCAAAAGCAGCCAGCAGCCTGCGTCGCTGGTTGTCACCGAGCCCACGGATCCGGCGGCTCTCGGCAATGCCGATCGCTTCCATCGTGCGGCGGGCCTTCACTTTGCCGACGCCGGGCAGCGACTCAAGAATCGTGAGGATCTTGGTGTTGTTGAGAATGTCGTCGGTCTCCGCGGCATCGAGCAGCTCCGCGAACGAGAGCTGGCCTTCCTTCAAACGCTGTTTGGCATCGGCGCGAACGCGCCGTGCCTCGGCTGCCTTGGCTAGTGCAGCCTGACGCGCCTCGTCACTGAGTATGGGTGGGATCGCCATGGCCGAGACCCTAGCGGGATGGTCAGTCCGCGATAACGGCGGACTCGTAGATCTGCTGTGCCGCCGTGATCGGGTTGTCGGTCTGGGTCACGGCGCGTCCGATCACGAGCAGATCGGAGCCCCCTGCGAGCGCAGCGCCGGGCGATGCAGCTCGGGCTTGATCGTCGGTCCTTCCGCCCGCGAGTCGGATACCAGGCGTTACCCGCAGGAGTCGGGGCGCGTAGTGGTGTGCCTCTTCGAGATCGCCGACGGCGCACACAATCCCCGAACACCCGGCCTCAGCGGCGACCATGACCCGCTTCGGCATCACGTGGGCCGGCGCATCACCGTCGCTGGTGAGCACGGTGATGGCGAGCGACTTCGGTTCGGCGAGGCCAGCGTTGCGGGCACCTTCCTCAAGGCCCTCGACACCTGCCTGCAACATCTCGACCCCGCCGTGAGCGTGCATGGTGAGGTACTGCACCCCGAGGGCCCCGAGCACGCGTGCTGCCTTCCCCACCGTGGTCGGGATGTCATGCAGCTTCAGGTCGAGGAAGATCGAGTAGCCGAGTTCGGCGATGGCACCGACCGCTTCCGGACCGGCAGCGGAGTACAACTCCAGGCCGATCTTCGCAACGGAGAAATACTCCTTCATCTGCCGCCCAATACGGATCGCCGCAACCAGGTCGTCGACGTCGAGTGCCAGCGCAAGTCGCTCCCTGACCGCAGGGTCGATCTCGAACTCAGTCATGGGCTCCTCCGATCAGTTCTGTCACGGCTTCGACACCGTGCCGTTCGCACCACTTTTCAAACTCCGCCAGGATCCGACGGGGAGCCCGAGGATCAGCGAACGTCGCCGTACCAACCTCGACCGCAGAGGCCCCGGCGAGCAGGAACTCTACGACATCGGTGCCAGTCGATGTTCCACCGACGCCGACAATTGGGATCGCCGGGAGCGCTTCGTGCACGTCGTACACCGCTCGCACTGCCACCGGGTGTATCGCTGCGCCCGACAAGCCACCCTTCTTGGCCCCCAAGACGGGGCGACGAGAGTCGACATCAATCACCATGCCGAGCAGCGTGTTGGTGAGGACCACGGCCTCGGCTCCAGCCCCGTGGGCAGCCTCAGCGATCTCTGGCAGGTCAGCCGCATTCGGGCTGAGCTTTGCCCATCTCGGCCGATTGCACGCCGCAGTCGCCCCAATTGCCTCGGCGGTGGCACTGCGGCTGTGCGCAAACATCGAGCCGCGGTCTTCGAGATTCGGGCACGACACGTTTACCTCGACGGCGACAACTTCAGAAGGAGCATCAGCGAGCGCTGACGCGGCGCGGGCATAGTCGTCGACGCTGCTCCCCCAGATCGAGGCGACGACGGTCGCTCCGGTGGCGATCAGGGCAGGAAGCTCATGCTCAAGCCAGTGCGAAACGCCCTTTCCCTGCAAACCGACGCTGTTGATCATGCCTGCAGCGGTCGGATGCACGCGTGGCGCAGGGTTACCGGCCCACGATTCGGACTTCATCGACTTGACCACGACGGCACCGAGTGCCGCCGGATCAAGGTAATTCGCGAACTCGGCGCCATGACCGGCGGTTCCTGACGCCGTCATCACCGGGGCCCGTAACCCGACCGATCCGACGAACGTCGAAAGATCCATCAGTTGTCATCCTCGCTCGCCACGAGTGCATCGGTACCCACGCCGGCGTGGTACTCCTGCAAGCTACGCACCGCGAGCCGGTGGGCCTTCCAATCGCGAAGGCCTTTGGCCGCAGCCAGAGCCGCCTTGCCCGTGGTGAGCAGCGGGACACTTTCCATTCCTGCCGCCGACCGAATGTGATCGCCGTCGGCGCGAGGCCCGCGACCCCTCGGCGAGTTGACGACAAGTTTCACGTCGCCACGTTCGATCAGATCGACCGCATTCTCTCCGTCGTCGTCCCCAAGCTTGGCGACCTCGACAGCGACATCGATACCGGCAGCGCGTATTGCCGCCGCCGTGCCGCTTGTCGCAGCAATGGTAAAGCCGAGTTCGGTGAAGATCTGCGCTGCTTCGGTACCAATGTCTTTGTCGCGATCAGCAAGCGACATGAACACCATGCCATCGTCGGGAAGACGCAAACCGGCCGCCAACTGCGACTTCACGAACGCAAGGCCTGGCGTGAGGTCGATACCCATGACCTCGCCGGTCGATCGCATCTCCGGCCCTAACACCGCATCGGCCTCAGGGAACCGGTTGAATGGCAGCACCGCCTCCTTGACGGCGACATGATCGCCTTCCACGGGTGGCCGCATCAAGCCTTCGTTACGCAGTTCGGCGAGCGTGGCACCGACCATGATCCGGCTCGCAATCTTTGCGAGAGGAACACCAGTTGCCTTGGCGACGAACGGCACCGTTCGGCTCGCCCGGGGGTTCGCTTCGATAACGAATACCTGGTTTCCTTTCACGGCGTACTGCACATTGATCAGGCCCTTCACGTCGAGGGCGTCGGCAATCTTGTGGGTGTAGTCCTCGATCACAGCGATCGTGTCGGCTGCGAGACTGGTGGGTGGGATCGAACAGGCCGAGTCACCGGAGTGCACACCAGCCTCCTCGACGTGCTCCATGACTGCGCCGATCACCGATTCACCCGTGTGGTCACGGAGGGCATCGACGTCGACCTCGGTGGCGTCTTCGAGAAAGCGGTCGACGAGCACCGGGCGTTCCGCCGACAGGCCACCCTCTTTCCCGAGACTGCCGAAGCTGGCGAGTTCGGCCATCGCACGGCGAAGGTGATCGTCGTCGTAGACGATCTCCATCGCTCGACCACCAAGCACATAGCTCGGGCGTACAAGCGCGGGGTAGCCGATCTTGCTGGTGATCTCGAGCGCCTCGTCGATGTTGACGGCGGTGCCTCCAGCCGGCTGAGGAATCTCGAGGCGGGCACACATCGCATTCCACCGCTCTCGGTCTTCGGCCAAGTCGATCGATTCCGGCGACGTACCGAGCACGAGGTTCTTGGGCAGCCGGCCAGCGAGCTTCAAGGGGGTCTGCCCACCGAGGCTGACGATCACACCCTTGGGCTGTTCACGCTCGATGATGTCCATGACGTCTTCGTAGGTGAGCGGTTCGAAGTACAAGCGGTCGGAAGTGTCGTAGTCGGTCGACACGGTCTCGGGGTTGCAGTTGACCATGATGGTCTCGTAGCCGGCATCGCGAAGCGAGAAGCTCGCATGCACACAGCAGTAGTCGAACTCGATGCCCTGACCGATGCGATTCGGGCCCGAACCGAGGATGATGACCTTCTCGCGGTCGCCGTCGCGCACCTCGTCGGTGTCCTCGTAGGTCGAGTAGTGGTAGGGCGTGCTCGCTTCGAACTCGGCGGCGCAGGTGTCGACCGTCTTGAACGTCGTGACCACGCCAGCCGCCAACCGTGCCGCCCTCACCTCTTCCTCAGTCCTGTTCCACAAGTAGGCAAGCTGGGGATCGGAGAATCCGAGTTGTTTCGCCCGCCTCCACTCGCGCTTGGTGATCGTGTCGAGGGAGAGGTTTTCGAGGTGGGCCCGCTCCTCGGTGATCATCGACATCTGATCGAGGAACCACGGATCCACCGCTGTCGCCTTGAATACCTCATCAATGCTCACCCCACGGCGGAGCAGCGCCTCGAGTTGGAAGGGACGGTCTGGAGTGCCGATTGCGGCCATCTTCATGAGTTCTTCGGTGGGGATCTCGTCGAGGACAACCTCTCCTGGGTCAGCATTGAGTCCGTGACGGCCCTGTTCGAGTGAACGAAGCGCTTTCTGCAGCGATTCTGGGAAGGTCCGCCCGATCGCCATGACCTCGCCCACCGACTGCATCGACGTGCCGAGCACGCCGCTCGTTCCGGGGAACTTCTCGAACGCCCACCGCGGGATCTTTGTGACCACGTAGTCGATCGACGGCTCGAAACTGGCGGGCGTCTTCTCGGTGATGTCATTTGGGATCTCGTCGAGCGTGTAGCCGACCGCAAGCTTTGCGGCGATCTTGGCGATCGGAAAGCCGGTGGCCTTCGATGCCAACGCCGAGCTACGGCTGACCCGCGGGTTCATCTCGATCACGATCTGGCGGCCGGTTTCGGGATCAACTGCCCACTGGACGTTCGAGCCACCGGTCTCGACGCCAACGCGGCGGATGCACGCGAACGAGCCATCACGCATCTTCTGATATTCGACGTCGCTCAGTGTCTGCGCCGGAGCGACGGTGATCGAGTCGCCCGTGTGCACGCCCATCGGGTCGAGATTCTCGATCGAGCAGATGATCACGCAATTGTCAGCGCGATCACGCATCACTTCGAGTTCGTACTCCTTCCACCCCTTGATCGATTCCTCGATCAGGATCTCCGAGATGGGGCTGGCGTCGAGGCCGTACTTGGCCATGCGCTCGAACTCCTCCATCGTCTCGGCGATGCCGGTACCGCGACCGCCGAGGATGTAGGCGGGGCGAATGATGACCGGAAGTCCGACCTGTTCGATTGCCGTCCTCGCCTCGTCCAGCGTGTGGGCAATGGCCGACCGAGCGCAGTCGAGGCCGATCTCGGTCATGGCGATCTTGAACTTCTCCCGGTCCTCCGCCGTCTCGATCGCCTCAGCGTCGGCGCCGATGAGTTCGACACCATGCTTGTCGAGCACACCGGACTCCTGCAGTTCCATCGCCAGGTTCAAACCCGTCTGACCGCCGAGCGTCGGCAACACGGCATCGGGCTGTTCCTTCTCGATGATCTTCTCGAGAATCGAGAGCTCGAGCGGCTCGACATAGGTTGCGTCCGCAAAGGTCGGGTCGGTCATGATCGTCGCCGGGTTCGAATTGGCGAGAATGACCCGGTAGCCCTCTTCTTTCAGCACACGGCATGCCTGCGTTCCGGAGTAGTCGAACTCGCACGCTTGGCCGATCACGATCGGTCCGGAGCCGATGATGAGGATCGAGTGGATGTCGGTCCGCTTTGGCACCTCAGGCCGCCTTCCCATTGAAGTCGTCCATCAGCGCTGCGAACTCCTCGAACAAGTACGTGGAGTCGTGGGGACCGGGCCCTGCCTCGGGGTGGTACTGCACGCTGAAGGCCGGGTATTCGTTATGCATCAGGCCCTCGAGTGCCTGGTCGTTGAGGCAGACATGGGTTTCGGTCACGTTCGGAACCGAGCCAGCTTCAACGGCGAAATTGTGATTCTGCGCCGTGATCTCGACCTTGCCCGTACGGGAGTCCTGCACAGGAACATTGCCGCCGTGATGGCCGAACTTCATCTTGTAGGTCTTGCCGCCGAGGGCGAGTGACAAGACCTGATGTCCGAGGCAGATGCCGAAGATCGGCACCTTTCCAAAGAGCTTTGGCAATTCGTCGACGATCGGACCGGCTTCTTCGGGATCGCCGGGACCATTCGAGAGGAACACGCCGTCAGGGTTCATCGCCATCACCTCGTCGGCGGAGGTATGTGCTGGAACGACGGTGACCGTTCCGATCTCGCCAAGGTGACGCAGCATTGTTGTCTTCACCCCGAAGTCGTACGCCACGATCTTTCGGGGTCCGGTCCCGACGGTATAGGCCTCTTTGGTGGTCACCAGGCTCACGAGATCGACACCAGCCGTTCCGGCCTCAGCCTGTGCTGCTCCCAGGAGTGCCGCGTGGTCAGCAGGACCGAACGCACCCGGCATCGCTCCGCTGTCGCGAATGTGACGAGTCAAACGACGGGTGTCGATCCCGGCGATGCCAGCCAACCTGTGGCGACGCAGGAAGTCGTCGAGATGCTCTTCGCTGCGCCAATTGCTATGACGGCGAGCGAGATCGCGAATGACTACACCGCGGCAGAACGGGTGACTGGCCTCGTCGTCGGTGGCGTTCACGCCGTAGTTCCCGATGTGGGGGTAGGTGAAGGTGATGATCTGGCCTGCGTAGGAGGGGTCGGTGATGACCTCTTGGTACCCCGATAGCACGGTGTTGAACACCACCTCACCGGCGGCGAAACCGTTTTCGCCGAGGTCAGCACCAATGCCTTCCCCCGCGAAGGTCTCGCCATCGGCGAGGACCAAGTGATACTCCTTGATGGTCACCGCGTTGCTTCTCCCATGTCGACCACGTGGTCTCCGTTCCAGAACGTGTGCCGCACCCTGCCGCGGACCGTGCGGCCCTCGTACGGCGTGTTCGTGCTCCGACTGGCCATCGCTGCGCCGGTCACCGTCCACTCCTCGTCGAGGTCGAGGACGGTGAGGTTGGCCGGCCGGCCTGCCTCGATCCTTCCGCCGTGGCGATCGTCTATCCCTGCGATGTACGCCGGATTGACCGACAACAGCCGGACCAACTGTTCGATGTCGGCACCTAGCTCGGTGTTCGCCACTGCGAATGCCGTTTCGAGGCCGAGCATGCCGGGCGGGGCCGACAAAAAGGGGCGCTCCTTGGCCTGACGGGTATGCGGCGCATGATCGGTGGCGATCGCATCGATGGTCCCGTCGAGCAGCCCGACCTTGACTGCCGCGATGTCGTCTTCGGTGCGAAGCGGTGGGTGCACCTTGAACGCAGGGTCGTATGTCTGGCAGGCACTGTGATCCAGCGTGAAGTGATGAGTGGTTGCCTCAGCGGTGATCGCAAGACCCGCTTCCTTGGCCGCCCTGATCATCGACACACTGCCTCGGGTCGAGACGTGCTGGAAGTGCACCCGTCCACCGGTCAACCGTGCCAGTGCGATGTCGCGCATGACCATGAGTTCCTCGGCCTCGGCCGGTTGCCCGGGCATACCAAGGACACTCGACCATTCGCCTTCGTGCATCACGCCGCCTGCGGCAAGCGATTCGACCTCACAATGTTGGGCGAGGACGACGTCGAACCCATCGGTCAGATGGTTGAGCCCACCTGCATATTCGAGCGCCGTGCGCATCAGCCGGGCGTTCTGGAGGCCTGTGCCGTCGTCGGTAAAGATACGCACACCGGCCCGGACAAGTTCGGCCATCGGGGCAAGTTGCTCGCCAGCCCGCGCAATCGTCATTGCAGCGGCCGGGACGATCTCACAGAGGGCGTCGGAGGCGGCGTCGAGGACCTGCTGCACGACCGCGAGACTGTCGATCGCCGGGTTGGTGTTTGGCATGACCACGCAGGCGGTGAACCCACCGAGCGCTGCGCCACGTGACCCGGTCTGGATCGTCTCGGCCTCTTCATCGCCCGGCTCCCGAAGATGGGTGTGGAGGTCGACGAAGCCGGGGCTGACGACAAGACCATCAGCATCGATGACGGTGTCACCGTCGAGCTTCTCGCCCACCTCCACGACCACGCCGTTCTCGATTCGGAGGTCTGCTCGACGGATCCCGTCGGCATCGACAATTGTGCCGTTCGTGATGGCGAGGTCGGCACTCATGCGATCGCCCGTTGCTCGTCGACGACGTCGAGTCCGGATCCGAGAAGCAGGAAGAGGACCGCCATGCGCACGGAGACGCCATTGGCGACTTGTTCAGTGATGACCGCAGCAGGCCGGTCAGCAACCTCCCCGGCAATCTCGACGCCCCGGTTCATCGGTCCGGGGTGCATGATCAGTGCATCGTTCGGCAACCGGTCGGCTCGGGCGCTCGTGAGCCCGTATTCGGTGTGATATTCCCGCAGACTCGGCACGACGGCCTGCCCCTGTCGTTCGAGCTGCATTCGGAGCAGGTAACAGATGTCGAGCTCTTCAAGGATGGCGTCGAGATCGTGCGTGACCTCGACCGGCCAGGCATCGAGCGTCGATGGCAGCAGGGTGGGTGGGGCGACAAGCGTGACCCTCGCGCCCATCGCCGAGAAGCCGAGTGCATTGCTGCGAGCGACCCGGCTGTGCTTGATGTCGCCGACGATGGCGATGTGCTTGCCTTCCAGATCTTCGAGGTGTTGGCGAGCGGTGTAGAGGTCGAGCAGCGACTGGGTGGGATGCTGGTGCCAGCCATCGCCGGCGTTGACGACCGATGCGTCAGTCCACTCGCTGACCTGGCGAGGAGTGCCGGCGGCGCCGTGTCGCACGACGATGCCATCGATTCCCATCGCGGCGATCGTCTCGACCGTGTCGCGCAGCGACTCACCCTTGTTGACCGAGCTGCTACCGACACTGAAGTTCATCGTGTCGGCCGAGAGCCGCTTGGCTGCTGTTTCGAAGCTGAGACGGGTGCGGGTGCTGTCCTCGTAGAACAGCCAGGCGATCGTCTTTCCCCGGAGGGCCGGAACACGCGGGATGCTTCGCTCACTCACCTCGGCGAACGACTCGGTGAGGTTGAGGATCTGTTCGATGTCATCACGATCGAGATCGGCCATCGAGAGCAGGTGCTTCGGGCCACGTTGGCGGAGCGAGGTTGCGGTCATGAGGCGATCTCGCCGAGGTCGACGCCGTCGTTATGGACGTCGACCATCTCGTCGCGCCGAGTCGGCAGGTTCTTGCCGACGTAGTCGGGCCGGATCGGAAGCTCGCGGTGACCTCGGTCAACCATGACCGCCAGCTGGATCGCCTGAGGTCGACCGTATGAATGAATCGCATCGAGCGCTGCTCGAACTGTCCGGCCGGTGAACAGTACGTCATCGACCAGAACAATGGTCTTGCCGGTCAGGTCCTCAGGAATCTCGGTCGCGGCTTCCGGCATCACCGGTCGGAGACCGAAGTCGTCGCGATGCATCGTGGCGTCGAGGGTGCCCACTGGGATCTGTGATCCTTCGATCTCTGTCACTGCTGCTGCGAGCCGACCTGCGAGTTCAACGCCGCCGGTCTGCATCCCGATGATCATCACGCCCGCAGGGCCATGGTTGCGTTCGAGAATCTCGTGAGCCATCCGCTTGACGGCACGGGCAACATCGTCGGCCGACATGACCTGCGTACGCGCTTGGAAGTTGCCGCTCGCGGATCCCGCGAGCAGGCGTTCTCGTTCTGCCATCTGAATCTCTTTCGTCCGTACCGGCCTCACGGGACCCGTTTCACGGTCGAGATCTGAACATACACCTTGCGCGTGGCCACGAGGCGCGCGCGCCGTGTCGATTTCTGGCGGGCACCGCCAGAAATCAGTCGAGACCGTCGAGGAACCTCACCAAGGCGCTGTTTACCTGCTCAGGGCGTTCCTGCTGGATCCAGTGCCCGACGCCCTCAAGGATTTCGAAATGCCGGAGGTCGGGCAGGTTCTCCACGCCGACGAGGTTGTCAGCAGTATTGCCGGCGATCATGTCGGTCGAACCGGCCATGGAGAACGCCGGCTGCTCAATTGTCGATCCGACGAACGGTCCGGTGATCGCCGGCATTGCATCGATGTTGCGGTACCAGTTGAAGCCGCCTTGCGATCCGGCCCTCGCGTGTTGGTCGACGTAGAACGCCACGTCCTCTTCGGTCAGCCAAGCAGGGAGCATCTCGGGGATGGTGAATTGCTGGGTAACGGTCTCGCCCTTGGGAAAGTGACCGTCCCAGCCTTCGCTTCGATGACCGTTGGCGATCGCGTCACCCGAGATCGTGTAAAGCACGCCCCGCACACTGCGGTCGAGATCGGCCTCGAAATCGGCCTCGGCGACGCCAGGCTTTTGGAAGAACAGCCGGTAGTGGTCACGGTCGGGACCAGCGTTGGCCTCCATCGCCATCGTGACGGTGACGCCGTCAGGAAGGGCCCCGATCGGCGGGCGGAAGGGAACACTGAACGCAGCGACCGCCCGAAATCCAGCCTCGGCAACGACCGGAAGCTGGTGACGCCACGAATACCACGACTCCGGCCAGCCGTGGCAGAAGACGACGAGGGGCCCCTCCCCTACTTCGACATAGTGGATCGAGATACCGTTCGCCTCGAGCCGGCCATGGCGCCAGTCCTCGACCCCCGTCATTGATCGACCCTCACACACAGCGATCCAGGTTGTCGAAGGATTTGTCGACCGTGGGAGGGCTCGACACGGGGCTCGGAGGAGCTGGGCTCCGAGACCGGCGAAAGGACAGAGGGCACGAGGCCCGCGAGCTACTGCGAGCGCGCGCCGTCGTGACGGAAAACGTAGGCGTGTGCAAGACCCTCGGCCCCCTGCCGGAGGAGTTCGAAACCAGCCCGTTCAGCGACACGAACAGATCGAAGATTGTCGATCCCGATCTCCGCAACGACTGCGGTGATCCCGAACTCGTCGAAGGCGAGCGCTGTCATCTCACGCACCGCTGCAGTCGCGTAGCCGTTCCCCCGTTGCCCGGCCGCGGTCCACCAGCCAATCAAGGCTGCCTGACGACCCTGATCAATGCTCGAGAGGCCGACTTCACCCACACATCTGCCATTCGCGCTCACCACTCGGTCGATCGCAAGCAGACGTTGTTCGCGTACTGCGCAACCGTCGATCCAGCGCTCCGCTGCACCGATACTGCGATCGTCAGGTGGCCGTGACACCGCTGCGATCGTCGGGTCGTTCCAGGCCGCGACCAGAACGGGCGCATCCTTCGCCCGCCAGGCACGCAACGTCACCGACGTCTCAGCCACGGACCTCGCTTGCAACGCTGCCGAGCACGCCGTTGAGGAAGCGTGGCGACTGTTCGGCGCAGTATTGGGTGGCGATCTCGACCGCCTCCGAAAGGACGACGCCAGTCGGGATGTCGCTGCGTTCGCTGAGTTCCCACACGGCAATCCGGGCGATCACTCGGTCGACCAACGGCATTCGCTCAACCCGCCAGTTCTCGAGGTGACGACCGAGAAGCGCGTCGAGATCGTCGCGCGCCTCGTCGACCTGCTCAGCGATCTCGACGGCGTACGACGACGGAGGCACCTCACGAGACGCGAGGGCCTCGGTTACCGGGTCGCCCGTCAGTTCCGCCTGGTAGAGGATTGCCAACGCTTCTTCACGCGCCTCGCGGCGACTGCCGAGGCCTGGGATTTCTGGGCTCATGGACATCGTCCGATCCGCTGCCGTTAGGCCCGGCTCAGATACTCACCAGAGCGGGTGTCGATCTTGACCCGCTCGCCCTGTTCGATGAACAGCGGCACCTGGATGACGAGGCCGGTCTCGAGAGTAGCCGGCTTCGTGCCTCCCGAAGATCGATCGCCTTGCAGACCTGGCTCCGTGAACTCGATCCTCAACTCGACCGCCGCCGGCAGGTCGGTGCCGACGATCTCGGACCCGAACAGTTCGAGCACAACCGACGAGCCGTCAACAATGAAGTTTCCGGTGTCTCCGAGCATTTCGGGCGCAACGTTGATCTGCTCGTACGTCTCGTTGTCCATGAAGACGTAGTCGTTGCCGTCCTTGTAGAGGAAGTTGAAGTCGCGCTTGTCGATAGTGGCACGTTCAACCTTCTCACCGGCACGGAAGGTTCGCTCGACGGTGCCGCCGGCACGAACGTTACGCAGGCTGGTGCGAACGAATGCGTGACCCTTGCCCGGCTTGACATGCTGGAAGTCGACAACCTGGAAGAGACCGTCCTCGAGTTCGAGGGTCATCCCGTTCTTCAGGTCGTTGGTCGTGATGGTGGGCATCGGCTTCCTTGATGGTGCTAGCGGGGAGAAAAATGGAGCTTGGGTGACGATGTCAAGGGACGACAGCCCGTCTCGGTGACCACCACGAGGTCCTCGACCCGCACCCCTCCAATGCCGGGGAGATACACGCCGGGTTCAACAGTGAGCACGTGACCGGGCTGGAGGATAGCGGTGTCGGTGGCGTGCACGGACGGAAGCTCGTGAATATCGAGACCGACTCCGTGGCCGGTGCCGTGACCGAAGTGATCACCGTGGCCTGCATCGCAGATGATCGAGCGACATGCGTCATCGATCTCGCGGGCTTCGATCCCGGCCCGGACCGCAGCCACACCCGCCGCCTGCGCCCGGGTCACAAGGCTGTGGATTTCGATTGCGGTCTCGTCGGCCGCTTCGGGTCCACCGATCACAAAGGTTCGGGTCATGTCGCTGCGGTACCCGTCGACAAGACCACCAACGTCGATCACGACCAGGTCTCCGCTCTCCATGACGCGATCGGTCGGGCGGGCGTGCGGTAGCGCTGCGTTGGGACCCGACCCGACGATGGTTTCGTAGCCGGGTCCCGACGCGCCCGACGCCCGGATGCCGTCGTCCAGCGCCTGGCCAACCTCTCGCTCGCTGATCCCCGGAACGAGCAACGCCTCCACCTCGGCAAGAACTCCATCGACGATGCCCGCCGCCTTGGCGATCCGAGCGAGTTCGGCATCGTCCTTGATGGCCCGCAGCTCAGCCGGCACCCGAGCGGTCGGCACCAGTTCGACCGTGTCGGAGACCTCACTCTCCCAGCGCTGCAACACCGACCAGGTGACGACGTCGGCCTCAAGGGCGACTCGTCGGGCAGACCCGAGGGCGGCAACCGCCCCTGTAACGAGCCATCGATCGAGGACGACCGATGCAGAGCAGCCGGCCTCGGCAAGCTGTGCGGGGGCCTGAGTGGCATATCGGCCGTCGGTGATGAGCGTGAAGGTGTCGGGTGTGACCACTACCGCTCCGTTGGAGCCGGTGAACCCGGTGAGCCAACGCACGCTCGACAGACCCGAGACCACGAAGGCGTCGAGCGCGCGCTCGATCATTGCGGCTCGCAACTTGTCGACCCGTCCATCGACCCGAAGCGGCGGCAACGAAGCAAGAATTGCGGCGCTGGTCATCGGACCGCCTCGAACGAACCGACGAGGACGGCAGGGTCGACACCGACGACGGTCTCGACTCCGCCCGGCCCGTCGAGTACGAGGGTCACGCCATCGATCGCTTTCTTGTCTCTTGCGAAGAGAGCGAGCAACTCGTCGTCGGTGAGTTCGTCGGGAACCTTTGACGGGAGCGCATAGGCCGACAGCACCCGCTCGTGTTCTGCCACTCGGTCGGCATCGATCCGGCCGAGTCGATGTGCCACCTCGGCGGCGTAACGGATGCCGATTGCAACCGCCTCGCCG